>Ga0265798_10001103_pt1 | contig 42862 bp, 30 predicted proteins | sample P3T30metagenome_FD_192430 | JGI IMG/M metagenome (GOLD analysis project Ga0265798, IMG submission 192430) | Plant litter microbial communities from East Loma Ridge, Irvine, California - P3 T30 | ecosystem: Environmental > Terrestrial > Plant litter > Unclassified | place: USA: California... | reverse complement strand
GCTGCGTGCGTTAGTATGGGTCATGCGCATAGTTCATAGGCGCGGAGCCGTACCGGGCGAATTGATGTCCAGCTGAATAGCGCCTGCGCCGTTCAGCAGCAGGCTTGAGGCCCCGAGGGCCCCGAGCGCCGAAGAGAACTTCATGGTGTGTATGTATGTATTAGAGAGCCAGCGTGTATGCGACGGCTCAAGTCAAGCACCGGGCCTGGGGTCGCAGTGTTGGAAATCGTGGTAGAGTATGTCGCTAGCGCAGTGGAGGAGCGTCGCAATGGTTGACGTAGGGTGCGAAACGAGCGAAGGGTCCGGGAGAGGAAAGGGTCTTGGGGCAGCGGGCGGGAAGGCGCGGGACTGGCGATTAAGAACGGCGGTGCAGTTCAACGAGCGTGTGCGAGGGTCACGGTGGGCGGTGGATGTAGTGAAGGAGAGTTGGTATGGTACTGATCGCCCGTTCAGGAGACTCTCAGGCGCTGGCTCGGAACCGGTGGAGTTTAGGTCGAGGTGCCAGGCCTGGGGACACCTTGGCGCGCCCATCACCCAATGTCACCCAATGAATAATGGATGCGTCTGCAAACGGGCATTGGCTGTGTTACAGGAGCCACATGGAGCATGTTGCTAGTCTTCGGAAGGCACATATCCATGTTGTATTTCTGTTATTTCACGCCGTGCGCCCACACCCACGCGTCCTGATGCGCAAACTGTCGCAGTCTTCAGGCACCGCTGGGATCTGCTGGAGGAAATGCGGCGAGTGCAAGCACAATACGGGCTGCGTCAGCGTGCGCCCGCCAACGGTCTAATTTCAGCAAGCCCGCCGCCATGTCTTTGTTGCCCAGGGCACGTCGCCACGCCAGCTGTCGTAATCGCCTGGGCGCTGCTGCGGAGAGAAGGATCACGTGCGAGGCTGTGCGAGGACGGGCGAGGCGAACAGTCGACCGTGAATAAAAGTCATAGATATCCAAATCGTGGGCGTGATTCAAGAAACTATTGACCAGCGTGCTCACCGTGACGTTGTTCCCTTCACACACCAACGAATCGCAGTTTCACAGCCGTATCTGGAAACGAACCACGTTCCAAGACCGTGCCCTCATCATCTTCTGCTCAGCACAACCGCAGACAACCACTCACCACTCAACAACCTCACTACCAGCAAGCCTACACCGCCCACCACACCCTTCGCACGCCTCTACACACTCCGTACACCATCACTACATCCGCCATGGCCAACCACGAGCAGCCGTACGACCCATACATTCCCGCCGCTGGTGCAGGCGGCCAGCAGGGCGCTCCGGGCCAGAATGGCAACCAGCGCACTGCCGCCCTCCAAGCGGTACGTCTTTGCCTTTCTCTACATATTGCGCAGAATGCAGCCTGTGTCGCAGACCGCAGCGCATCGCAGTCGTGGTCCAGCGCCAGTAGCTGAGCTAAGCGGAGCTGAGCCTCGGACTGCGCTCAACAGAAGAAGAAGTCTTCAGTGTGTTCTCAGACCTACCTGAACCTCTTCGACTAGCTGCGACACTGCGAAAGCTCTATTCAGACCGCATCTTGAAATCTGCCTCGAGTGACGTATGCTGACCCTCCCAGGAAATCGACAGCACCGTCGGCATCATGCGCGACAACATCAACAAGGTCTCCGAGCGCGGCGCCCGCCTCGACTCGCTGCAGGACAAGACCGACAACCTCGCCGTCTCGGCCCAGGGCTTCCGACGGGGCGCCAACCGCGTGCGCAAGCAGATGTGGTGGAAGGACATGAAGATGCGCATGTGCCTGATTGTCGGCATCATCATCCTGCTCCTCGTCATTATTGTTCCCTCTGGTATGAGTTCCCTATTGTCACTTGAGACTGAGTATGGGAGCTGACATGATGACAGTCGTTTACTCGCAAAAGAAGAACTAGAGAGCGCTGGATAGCTTAACTAGCGCAATCGTTGCTACGAAATATATGCCTACATGTCCACCTCACTACCACCCACTACCACCACACCACACCACACCCTCATATTAATTACGCGGAGGAGAGCGGGAGTTGCATAGCCACATGGAGGGAGGCGGTGGTTACGAATCTGCGGTGTGCTTCCCAGCGATACTGGTTCGTGTGGGATGCACGTCTACGGCGAACTGGGAGCGATGGAATGGTCTTTTTCTTGTCTTTCTTTGCATTCGATCGGTCGGCCTGTAGCGATGCGGAAGGACTCTACCTCAGCGACGATACCTCGAGAGCCTAGTGCAGGCATGACTGCTAGATACAGGAATGGAGTTGTTGAATGATATCTGACGTCTTGTTCATTAATCAGTGCCTGTACCACCTACTTCAGCGTTGCTCGAGTGAGTCTCTGCTGTGAGTTTGGAGCTTTTGTTGATGTACGCTGCTGCATACGCAGAGCTATAGTGGGTCTTAATGCACGGCGCGGCTGCGAACCATCATCCTTCGCTTTGGCTCAAGAGCAAAAGATGAGTCTTGCAATAGAACAGAGTCACGTTCTACGCCTTTTAATCCATGATAAACTACTCCTAACTTAGCTTTAATTCACTTGCGCATTCTTCACCAAGGATTTGACCAACTCGGACTGTACCGAGCAAACACAGCAGAGCACCAGACACAGGCATTATGGGTAAAGATAGAATTGACACATGACATCGTTGTGCAGGCTGTACGAGACTTTCCCAGGTCATACGAGCAAAGAGCTCGATCAGATAACAGGCAAAAATGGCTATCAGTAGGCGAAATTCACGAGATATGCGGGTGAAGCCAATCAATGCAGAGTACCCCAGGGATTATCGCGCCACTTGCGGGACATTGTGCTGGATGGAGCGTTATCGGCGCAAACAGAATTTTGTAGCTGCATCGTCATTTCTTTGGGTGTCGCGGTTGCTGCCAGTACTAGTACACATAAACGGTGACTGTAGTCTGGTCTTTGACTCTTCTCTGCCACAACAGCACCATACGCCCCAATTGACTCCGCCTGTAACGCCCTGAGAAGCAGTCAAGTGCCCCGCCGGCGAGATCCCCCACCATGCAACGCGTCGTACGTGCTGGTGCTCGTGTGGCAGCACGCTCGTCCCGCCAAATACTCGCAGCCGGCACCTCATCATCCTTCCCGCGGGCCCTCGTCGCCAGCACCACCCCGAGCCGCCTATACACGTCCTCGGGCGACGGCAAGAAGTCGTCCATCTACGCCGCCTTCCTCAACCTGCTCGCCAGCGCCAGTTCCCGCCGCGAAGTCGACCAGTACCTCGGCCAGTTCCGCTCCGTCTCCCCACACCAGTTCGCTGTAGTCAAGGTCGGAGGGGCAATCCTGACCGACCACCTCCAGGAGCTATGCTTCGCCCTGCAGCAGCTGCACGCCATTGGGCTGTACCCCATCATCGTCCATGGCGCGGGGCCGCAGATGAACCAGACGCTGCTGGATTCTGGCGTGGAGCCCGACTTCATTGACGGCATACGCGTCACCGACAAGAAGACGCTGGGCATCGCGCGCAAGCTGTTCCTCGAGGCGAACATGGACCTGGTCATGACGCTGAAGAGGGATTGGGGCGTGCCTGCCCGTCCCATCACGGCGGGCGCGCTGCAGGCAGACTACCTCGACAAGGACAAGTGGAAGTACGTGGGGAAAATCAACGAGATCAACCCCAGGCCGATCATGGATGCGCTGGAGAACAACGAGCTGCCTATCCTGTGCTCAATGGCTGAGACGGTGGACGGCCAGATCTTGAACGTCAACGCCGACGTGGTTGCGGCAGCCCTGGCACGCAAATTCGAGCCGTTGAAGGTCATCTACCTGTCTGAGGCGGGTGGACTGTTCAACAAGGAGACCGGCAAGCTCATCTCACACATCAATCTCGAGGCTGAATACGACTCATACATGTCGAAGGAATGGGTCCGGTACGGCTTGAAGCTCAAGATTGTCGAGGCAAAGCAGCTGCTGGACGGCCTACCGAAAACGTCGAGCGTCGCCATTACACACCCGCAGAACCTCGGAAAGGAGCTGTTCACACATACGGGAGGCGGCACGCTCATCAGGAATGGTGGAAGCGTCAACGAGGTCTCGAGCTTCGAGAACCTGGATATTCCAGCACTGTCTGAAGCGCTCGCTAGAGATCGGGGAGGTGCTGAGGCATCCGACGCTGTCAACAAGTACCTCGAGAATCTAAAGAGCCGCCCATTCGAGGTCTTTTCCGACGACTCAATGGGCGTTGTGGCCGTCGTATACCCCCCATCAAAGGACGGCGAGTTCGCACAGCTGTCGACATTCAGCACTACGAAAGAAGCTTTCCGCACAAACAAGAGCGATCTCGTCATCGAGAGCATTAAGCAGAAATACCCCAAGATGTATTGGATCGTTGAGAGCCAGGAACCGAACTTGGTGAAGTGGTTCTTGGAGAAGACAGACGGCTTCCTCCGTCGGAACAACGAGGTCTTTTGCTGGTGGGGAAATGCAGAGTCGAAGGAGATTTTCTCGCTGCTTGAGAGCTACTCTACTGAGGGACGTAGCATGTTGAAGGACAGCCTAGATGCCCAGTTCAGGAGGGCAGCCGACTTCGCTTCGAGTTTGAAGCAGGGCCAGCAAACTCGCGCTTACTCCACAACATCACGAGTGATGGTTTCATCGAAACGACCTGTTGCTAGCCAAAGCAAGATCGCTTCAACAGCGCGGTCCTTCTCCACATCTGTTCGACGATCCGAAGAGACTACCAACCCCAACCCACCATACGGCATCAAGTTCAAGAGCAGAGACTACCCGGCCAAGGTCGCCCTGATAGGTGCGCGAGGATACACAGGACAAGCTTTGATCGAGCTCCTCAACAAGCACCCGAACATGGATCTGCGCCACGTGTCATCCCGGGAACTTTCTGGCAAGAAGCTCGAGGGTTACACCAAGCGCAACATCACCTATGAGAACTTATCACCGGAAGACGTCAAACGTATGGCAGAGAAGGGCGAAGTAGACTGCTGGGTTATGGCTCTCCCCAATGGCGTATGCAAGCCCTTCGTCGACGCTATCAACGAGTCCGGCAAATCTGACGCCACTATCATCGACCTCTCCGCCGATTACCGCTTCGACGACACCTGGACCTACGGCCTGCCCGAGCTAATTGACCGCCGCAAACTCGCAGACGCCAAGCGGATAGCAAACCCAGGCTGCTACGCAACCGCCGCACAACTCGGCATCGCGCCTCTTCTCGAATTTATCGGCGGGCAGCCCACTGTCTTTGGTGTGTCGGGCTACTCTGGCGCAGGCACGAAGCCCAGCCCCAAGAACGACGTCAAGAACCTCGAGAACAACCTCATTCCGTACAGCTTGACGGACCACATCCACGAAAAGGAGATCTCCAGGCAACTAGGCACCGACGTGGCTTTCATCCCCCACGTCGCTGTGTGGTTCCAAGGCATTCATGTAAGTTCTCCCAACCTGTCCACATTTGAATTCCTTTGGCGCTGCCTCTGAACAAGGCAATAACCTAACGCATACAAACAGCACACCATCTCCATCCCCCTCAACCGCACCATGACATCCCGCGACATCCGCAACATCTACCAAGACCGCTACGCCGGCGAGAAGCTCGTCAAAATCACGGGTGAATCCCCGCTAGTCAAGAACATCAGTGGCAAGCACGGTGTCGAGATTGGTGGTTTCGCAGTACACAGCTCGGGCAAGCGCGTTGTTGTTAACGCGACGATTGATAATTTGCTAAAGGGGGCTGCGACGCAGTGTCTGCAGAATATGAATCTTGCGTTGGGGTATGGGGAGTATGAGGGGATTCCGTATTAGGGTGGATGGGAGAGGGGAGGGAAGAGGGTGGATGGGGAGTTTTTGGGGTGGAGTTTTGTGTGCGTGTGTGTGTGTGGTTTTGTATATAGGGTATCTTTCTTGCGGGAGATGAGGAATTAAGAGAGTCTGTGTGTTGGGATTGAGTGCGTGAAGACAAGTGAGCTCGTGTAACAGTTTGATGAGTGATTGAGCGTGATGATGGCGACTGGACTGCATTTCCTTTGCGCATGCAGTGTACGTGAACCTCTCTTAATGACATACTTCACGTACCATCCCATCCATCGTCCTCTTCACATAGTATTCTTGATCGTCACTATCAGGCAAGCACACCTGACTCGCTAGCAGCATCTTCAGCCTCGCCGAAGCCTGGGTCGTGGTACGCCTATTCCCCACCTGCACTCGGCCACGACACGACGTCACTGGCACATGGATATCACTGGTTTAATTATAGGTGGAGGATGTGCATGCTGCACCGTTAGCCTTGGACTTGGAGATAGTGTAGAGATGCCCATGACGTGGTGAGATTGTCTTGGTGCCAATGTCAAGGTTACGGTTGGTGATGGTTCTGTGCCAGACGCGCCGCATTCAGATAGATTGTACGCAGATGGCGCGGTGGAGCTCAGGGGCGGGATATGTATGTATATGGCACGGGGAGAGTCTGGGGCGTGGCGGGACTTAGGTGTATGTATATACACGGCACCGTGAGGTGAGAGTGTACATTTGGACGCATGTACACGGCACGCTGAAATTCTGGCACAGCGAGGCTCATTCGTATGTGTGTAGATACACAAGGAACCCTTGGAAACCAGAGGTTGAGCGAGTTTATGGCATGGTGGATGTTATTGACGTATATGTTGGTGGCATTGTAGGACTGCGCCAAAAAAAAAACGTACTGCGAAACCACGGCACAGCGTAACTCACTCATATGTATACCCGATGCCTTATCACATCAATTCAACAACGTGACTGTAAGTGTACTGTGCCGCAACGACACCGTCTAGCGTAGTGTCCTTTCACGAACCGAGACGCGGCATTTCGTTTCATATTTGCACGTGGCTCGGGATTCGGGGATCAAGAGTGAGGCATCTGGATCCGGGTGTAGTGGCCGGATATACGGGTTGACGAATTAGAGAAAAGTTGTAGATATGGTATGGTTTGCGGGTGGTGATTGTCTTTGTTATGTGTTGGAGGTAGTTGTGGAAGTGGGAGGTGTGAGCATGTGAAGGAAGTGATTTAGGCTCACAACCTGGTCGACAGTGTGATTTTGGAATGCGATCTTCGTCCTACTATAGTATGCGCTTGGTGTAGATTGATCGTAGTAAGTGACAAACGGTAGGCAATAAGTAACGAACTACTTTGTGCATGAGTATTGATCGTACATGTCCGGCACCATGATAGACAGAGGATGCTGGAAGTACCAAGCATGGTCTGGACTAACGCAAAGTCTCCAAAGCTCGGGGTGTATGCTTATGAAACGATACACCGAGGCAAAAGAGAGTCTTCTTGGTACTCATCAGATAGAGTGAAGGGTTGTAAGCATCCCGAGTTAATGGCCGTGGCCAGTGCGGCTGGTTAGTACCTGATGCTCCAACCCGAGTCGTTTGGGAGCGAGACTGGCGCGTTGGCTGACCATTCGGATAGGTCGCTTCGCGAGAGAGTAAAGGAGTTGCGCAAACGCCTTTTGAGTTCACAAAGAGATGACAGCTGAGAATAGTCGTGTGTGACAAAGACTTGGGCTGTCTCGCGACTCGAAGGCGTCTAGGAGTGCTCTGTCACATCGCAGCGAATGATTGACCGCGGTGAAGAGATTGGGACGACAGCTGTTGTGGCAATGAGATCCCATACTTCATTGACCAACACCCCAAAGCTTTTCCTCAGACGAAAAGTGTAACTGAAGCTGGAGAGCATGATAATGCTCCGGAGAATGACGTACAATCGAATAACGCGCACCAATCAGAAGGTGATCGCGGCTGGGAGACATTTTCACTGCTGTATCGCCAGCCTCAACGTCATGTTACGACAGCTAAAGCGAGGAAGACGAGACGCCCTAAAGATCGTCACTGATCATCGCTTGCTCTGCGGCACAGCCATGGTTCAACGCTCTGCCGCAAACAGACATATAAACGTTAATCTTGAAACAAAAGAGGCATGCCTCCAGAGAAACGGCGTGGAGTGGAGAAGTCGGCGTCTTGTTGGTGGGGTGGGAGCAGGGGTTGGCCCAAGAGCGTGGCTAAGCACATGCCCAAAATAGGTTAAGGACAGTCCCTCGCGGCTTCCCTGTCAACTGCCTGTATGTCGCGGGGTCCGAAAGACCAACCATCAACACGGTTGCACTGCGCCCGGCAGCATTGAGTGTTGGTAGAGGCCTCGCCGCGCCGAGCGATGCATGATTTGCGTTGCGGCGGGAGAGTGCGAAATGTGAATATACAGTAGGTCGCGGAATTTCGCATTGTCATGTCGTGTTCTCGTTCTTGTTCTCGCTCGTCCATGTCGTCTGTCGTACAACCACGGACTTGATCATCCATCTCAAGTCAGCCCAGCGCGGATAGCTCCCTGGCCCCAGGCGCCACATTGCGACTATTCGCTAGCCGCCCCGTAAGCTGCGGGCCCTACTGACTACGGGAGGCAGTGGGTACTGCTATTTTGGCATCGGACTCTGTAAAAGAGTTCACTGCCACCATGTCCACGCCGGTTTGCCAGATCCCCACCGACCTAGCTGCATCAAAGCATTCCTCTTTCCAACACTTCGTACTGCTACAAACCTCCGATCGTTCATGCATTTTGGATTCTTCACCACAACAAGAGCCGGAAATCAACTTGACCAGACTTGAGAAGTCGACACAGAGTTCTCCAGGGAATGCACTTTTGGCTACGGGCAAGAGGAGGATGGCTTCACTGAGAACCAAGGGTAACAAGAAGTCGGGAACTATTCTGCACGCGGTTCCGGAGACGACAACGGATGGCACGGCTCTCCTCAATGGTCAACAAGACACAGTAACGCACGCCTGCCAAGAGGTCAGCAGCAGAGGACAAAGCTCGTTGAGCAACTATTCCTCCTCATTCTCGCCATCTGGCTATGAGTTGCCCAAGTCACGGTCACACAGCAGGAATTCAAGCGTAACGTCACCAATCAAGCCCAATCCGGTAGAGCTGAGGTCTGTTCTTAGCAACACTTCATTGAAGAGTGCGATTGGTGTCTATAAGCACGGCAAGATTCAGTGGCGTCAAAGCAGACAGTCTCGAACAGAGAGTGATACAAAGAGAAGAGATAGCACTTCGAGGCCAAACATCCGCGTCATCATTCCCAGCGAGCGCCCTCTTCCCACTGTCCCCATCATGTCTCAACCTTGCGCAAATCACATCGTCACAGCAGCCCGCCATATCGACAACGTCCACGACATCTCGCCTCCATCTGCAGGTACAAAGATGATTATGCGGAACTCTGTTGTGTCGCCGCTCAACCAGGCGCATCCGGTTCCCTTTGGTCAATTCCAGCGATCAATGAGCCGTGTCATGCGCAAATCATCAGCCCGGACTCCTAAGAAGTGCCATCATCAATCGAAGCCAAGCACATCATCGATCGACTCGCACGACAGCGACTCTGCCTCGACATACAGCAATCAATCGTCGGAGACCAGTATCGAAGACGAAAGCCCGGCACCGAAAACAAAGATCACGCGGCACTACAGCGTGTTGAACCCCATTGCTGCCGGCGTGTTCGAAACATCTCCAGAAGCTTACGCTAAACCGCCACCGAACTTCCCACCACGTCGGTATGCGCATCACCCGCCAGTTGAGCAAGACCGACCTTTCGAGCCCACGTGCTTGATTCCACGGATACGGAACGCATCAGGAAGAATTTCTCGTCAGCCGACCTTGAAGCGCAAATCTACCGCACGCCCTGACCGCCGGCGGAGTCTCGCAAGTACTAAGGGTGTCATTGACGATGCGATCAACCGCACTTCGCTGAGACAAATTTCGAACCCCTTCCACATGAATAGTCCTACAATGAGCGAGGCAGCGCATGATCTCGAGAAGCACCTGACCTCCATGGCCGAAGATGCTGAGTCTACACCGAAGAGTGATGAGAATGAAGCAAACACACCTTCATCAACGGACAGCAGCTATCTCGACTGGCATGAGCGACTGGCGCATAAGGAGTCGAGAGAAACCATTGGTCTGTTGCGTCAAGACTCCACTACAATCTACAGATCGTCTATGGCACCTCCGGTCGTACCTCGCAAGTCCAGCAAGCGGCAGTCAGCAGCGGTCACCGAGGCTTTCCGACTGTCTCGCGTGCCCGGCAACCACATCGCATCTCAAATCGAGCGGAGTCCTGCCCAAGTACGAAGCCCAAGATTAACAATCACGATTCCTGAGTACAGTCACGATGTCATCAAACCCACGACCCCGCCCGTTCCGATCAAGTCAAAGTCAAAGCAAGCTAAGCGGATCATCACGCCTACTTGTGCTGAAGGCTCGATTCTTGCCATCCTGCGCAGCGTGGATCACTTGACCGATCTTTTCGCGACTGCCGTGGTGAACCGAGGGTTCTACTGGGTGTTCAAGCGCAATGAGCTTGATCTCATCAAGTCGACCCTCAGGAAGATGTCGCCGCCTGCTTGGGAATTTAGAGAAATTGCGTTCCCGGGCCACGACCTGCTTCACGACGAGGACTTGGAGATGACGCGTCCGCAAGAGGAGTACACACCGGGCACGTACACGCAGCTTCTGAAACAGGACATCGCTACGATCAAAGCGATCAAAATGCTGATCAAGGAGAAATGCCAGACACTTGTCCGACCCGAAATCGCAACTGCTTTGGTTAGTGATGATATCAAGGAAACGTCGAGGATCGACGATGCTCTCTGGCGCATCTGGACTTTCTGCAAGATTTTTGGCTCTGGCAAGGGTCGTGAGGAGGACATCACCGCTCAACAGGACTGGCTGAGGGGAGGTCTTCTGGTCCATCAAAAGACATGCACCTTCAGCATTGTGAGCACCGACTACATGAATGAAACACTGACTAGCGCTCCGGATTGCTTCGCGAAGGGAAACGAAGGCGGACTCTCGGCCGAACAGCTCTTCGACATGATGGAGCTCTGGACCTGCCTGGGGGTGCTCCTCCAAGGTCTCTCAGGCCGCACAGCCCAAGCGCGCGAATACGGCATCTACGACCACACCGATATTCGAGGCGGAGACATTGACGGCGAGGAGCGGATGCTCGGTACGTACATCTTACCATTGACAACATAGAGACCGCTAACGCAACCAGATGAATGGTGCTGCTACCTCCAAACCTTCGGCCTCTCCACCGTGCTCTCCCTCAACGGCCCCTGCCGCCAAATGAACGCCACGCCCTTCAAAGTCGCGTGCCAACACGGATGGAACAAGTGGACTCCGCCCGCCTTCGGTGGCACACGTCGAACATTCCTCAAAGAAGCAGCTTCGCGCGTCTACGAAGACAAGATCGCACACACCTACGCCACCACCTCGACCCGCGACATCCAGCGCCAAATCAGCAAAGCGCGCCAACAACAGTACGTCGCCGAGCTGCGCGAGCGCCGAAACGACAACCTCGAGCTCCCCGTCATCCGCATGTCCCAAGAGCGCCCCATGAGCGAATGGTCTACCGTAATCGGCAACCTGACACGTCCCCGCTCATCAAGACGCCCAAGCGGCAGCGACATCGCGTCCAACGTGCCTACCATGCGCTCAGCCCTCGCCCAAGAACTCACCGCCTCGATCGCCGAACTCCCAGCCACACCACCCGCATCTCCACCACGCCGCATCGTCGCTCAACCCCTCCTTCCCTCCCCACCACCCTCAACCGTCCCATCCGTCCGCGACCGCAGTAGCATCGCAACAATGAGCATGCCGCCCATCTGCGAAAACTCCACGTACCGCGCATCCATCCCACGTATGCCCTCGCTCTCATGCCACCCCGCGTTCCGGCACCAGCAGCCGTCGCCGCCCATGCAGCACCCCACGCAGCGCGAGATCCTGGCGTCGCAGCCTTACGAGAACACGGCTGAGAAGGCGATTTACCGCATCGTGGAGATGGGGTTTACGGCGGAGCAGGCGAAAGAGGCGTTGAGGATGACGGATTTGGGGGATGGGTTGAGGGTTGATCGGGCGGTGGAGATGTTGATTTGTAGGGAGGTGGGTGTGGAGAGGGGGGCGAGGACTGGGTATGTTTGAGGAGTGAGAGAGGAGAGGGGCAGGAGTGTTTCTTATGTTTGAACTCAGTGTGAGCGTCGTATTTTGATACCCAACAGTCGCTAAGCTTTTTCTTTTGGTCTTGTAAGTGGTAGCGTATGCATAGTAGACACGGGGAATTGAGAGATTGTGATCGAGTATCTTGCTAAACGAACATTGACTAATAATGCAATGTGCTGTGGTTGTCAGCACAAAAATAATTCCAGAAATATACAGCGCTTTGAATCCACAACTCAGGGTATATCAATTCATCGTACACATGTGCCTACATACCTACAAGCCCCTTCCTCTCATGATTCTTCTTTTCTACCCCGCCACAGGCGTCAAATGCCCATCCTTATCATACCTCGCCTTGAAAAACGTATAACTCAGCGTAATCGTCTCAATGCCCTTCATATTAATATCATTGGCAAACTCCGGGTCAATGTAAAAGAAAACAGGCATATCCACCGTCTCCCCCGCATTCAGCCTCTGCTCTTCAAAGCAAAAGCACTGTATCTTGCTGAAGTACGGCGCCACTTGGCCGGGCGTGACACTATATGTGGCTACGCCGATGATGTCTTCGGAAGATTTGTTGGTCGCGGTGTAGAATGCTAGCGCCGTCTCGCCAGGCAGGACACGGACTTCGCGTTGCTGAGGGGTGAATTTCCACGGCAGCACGTCGGATACGGAGCCATTGAAGGTTATGCGCAAGCGCGGATGGTGCTCGACGGGGCGCAGGCGCTCGGAGGGGTCGCGCGTGTCGTCGCCGTGGGCGGCAGATTTGATGGGTTGGCCGCCCCAGCCAGTTTGCTGGCAGATCATCTTGTACCTACGAAGTCAGTGCATGTCCCACATGCAGTTCGTACAGGGAGCTCTCTTACATTGGCACGGAGCCGTATGTTATCGCGACGAAGCCGACTATCACGCTGTACACGTAGTTGCTGCTTCCATCAGTCAACCAATACTACAAAGGGAGAAGAGGGACTGCGCACGCAACTGTCCTGTTCTTCTGCTTGTATCTCCCGTGCATCTGGTCCATTGTGGGTACATGGCTTTGCCGCGTCTCTTTCGTGCTATTGAGCCATCTCCGTGCTGGTGTGAAGGTATTCCGCGTTGGTGGTAGGCGTGCCAGCGATCTTGAACATGATGCGCATGTCCAGTTATTCAATACGCGTAGCGATTGGTGTCTTATGGGCAATGCGACAGACATTTAGGGCAGTTTGGGCGGTTTGTGGAGGAGATTTGGTGGAATGATGAGTTCATGAGTTTCGCCGCGGGAGTTTTCCGTTTCGGGACGCTGTTGGACCCTGGATTTGGGGACAAGGAATTGATCGATCTTGGGCTTCGAGTCTACACTTCACTCACTTTGTACTGCTTTGCGCATTTTCTCTCATATCATACAGATATCGTACTTCATCACCCGCTCAAACACCAACGTTATCAGCATGGAAGAGGCTCTCTGCGGCGTCTGCCAGACCGCGCCCAAGAAATACAAATGCCCAACATGCGCCCTACCATAGTCCGTCTCACCCCTCGTATTCTCTCTCTTCCCTTCTGAATCCCGTACTCACATCTCCAGCTGCTCCCTCCAATGCTTCAAAACGCACAAAGCCACCCACTCAGACACCGCCTCAACGCCCAAACCCAGCATATCCACCGAACCAATCCTCCCAACACCACCCCCACCCGCGCCCGTCCCGCGCTACCTCAAGAAGAAGACCGAATTCTCTGTCCTCGCAACCAACCCAAAGTTCAAAGACATCATCAAGGCGTATCCAACGCTATTACCGACACTACAGCGCGTATATGCTGCGACTATTCAGCCTGACCCTGAGGACGAGAGAAGGCGTAGGATGGCTAGGGACAATTTTAGAGATAGTCGTGGGTCGAGAGGGAGGGGGAGGGGAAGGGGGAGGGGAAGAGGTGGGTTTGGGTCTGGGTTTGGTGATAGGGGACGGGGAGATAACTGGACGCAGAAGAAGGGCGATGCGGATGGGATGAGGTTGTTGAAGGGTTTGAGGGATGGGGAGATGGGGGATAGGGAGAAGGAGGGTATGTTGGCGTTTGTGCAGCTTGTTGACGAGGTCTTTGGTGGGAAAGAGGAGGGAGGGTGAGGAGCTCTGTGGGCTGGCCATCACGTTGCACCGAGGAAAGACAAGGCACATCACCACGCCAAGCGGAAGTGTTGACGGCATCAACAGTGGTTAAGCATGGCTAAAAGCGAGCCGAAGAGCATGTTGGTGGGTCGTGTGTTTCATGCAAGAGTATAAGAGAAGCGTAAGCCGAGAAAGCTGTACAGAAGAAGGTCAATCGTTGATCTATGAGAGCATCTTGCTGGATCAAACTGATTTATCGTGTTGTCCAGAAGGTCATTCTGGGAAGATAAGAAAGGATAATCAAAGGTCGTGCGCGCTGCGTGAAGCGCCCCATTGCTTGGACCCTAAAGAGCGAACCCCAGATGAGAAGAACTGAAAAACCCCGATTACTGAGTACTGAGCTCATGCTGAAAAAACGAAAATCCACCATGGATTGCTCTTTGAAAATGAAGGGGAAGTCCGAAGAATTTTACGGAAATGTCGCGCTTGCGAAGACGGGTAGATGACGAATATGTGTGTGGAAACGATTGTTGTGCTAGGTGGAACCGCGGTACGATTGTCGTATTACGACGACATTGCGTGCAAGCCGAGGAAATGATTTAGACGACTTTGACCTACGTATTTCAGCATGGACGAGGAACAAGAAATCATGAAGTACATACCGTCTCCCACTGTGTCCAGACGTCTTTGTGCGCATGGCGCTTGAGAATCTCCTTGACGTTGCTTGCGATACCAAAGTCCGTATAGCACGCAGGGACATTGATATATTGACGAGATCTATACACGCTCCCGGTCTTGCAACCGTCAGGCATGTGGCCAACGTAGGATTTGCCCAAGTCTTTGAGGCTCATCCTGTATGCCTTGACGCTACGGTGCATCGCGAACTCCGTGCCAGGAAGCGGGTATAGCTCAGTAGCTTGAAGACCTTTCATGATGATGCCCACTTGGTTCAAAGGGCACATGATTTTCTGGCGTTTGCTTCCCTTGTCCAGCATGAGGGTGGTAGCCAAGGATGTCTTGCATGTCTGGAGGATTTCTCGAAGCATAATGTTGCGTGCGTTCTCGACCTAAGCTGCGTAACAACGTCAGCTCAACAACACGCTCAAAGCATAAAGCAGCCAAGACAACTTACCATGGATGCCTGAAGGGAAGTCTGCTCGGATGCGCACTCTCTCTGCATTGCTCGTCGAGTAGTAGTACAAGCTTTTCTCAACACCCGTCTCATGGCAAGGCAGTTGAGAAGATACTCGTAGTCTGCTACGTATCCGAAGATACGCGTAATGAGTATGAAATCTTGAAGATCGGTGTGAGCCGGACAGGCCATTCCACTGCCACGAAAGTGTTCTAGCCACTTCTTCATGTCAATGGCAACGCACCACAGCCTTCGAAGGTCGTACTTGTCGGAGAGCTTGGCGAGTTCTACCAACTCTGCTTGACTAATAATCGATAGCAGCCCGTCGAACTGCCAATGCGCAATGCGAAGAATGACTTGGAAGGCGAAAGGCGAGTCGTCAGGGAAGCGGATCTCAGACATGCCACTCACAGCCCAGTTGCCGTTCAGCATTGTCGCAAACGCGCCACAAGCGTTGCGGAAAGATCCGCGATTGACATTGGAGCCTTTTTGACCGCCTGGGCTGCCAGGGCTGCCTACAATTAGGGTGAGGTCAGGCATCTTGTCAATGTCAACCATCTCCAGATTGGGGTCAGTAAACTTCCTCTTGAGATCTTTGACCGGCGCGCTCTCTTTCTTGGACTCTCCACCTCCAAAGAGCATCGAGCCATTGAGTGAGGGCTCAGCGGTAGGCTTGTCACTGGCAGGAGCCGTATTACCCTGGTCACTGCCACCGTGTAGTGCTTTTGTCGTTGTTCGCTGCCGTAGAGTCAATATTGAGGATTTATGGAGAAGTTGAGAGGGTGGTGAACAGGAAAGGTAGGAGGATTGCCCAGAATAAGTGAAGCTTTGCTGACAAGTGAAGGTGAAGGCGGATAACCTGAAAGGTAAGAGACGACAGGCTGTTCTACCTGCACAATCCGGTGGCGAAATGTCTCAAAGCCGCCTTCACCTTGAATCATGCGGCATGCCTGATAAAATCGAAGCTCTGATAGTCGGAGAGAAAAAATCTCAGTGAAGATAGACATAATGCAGTGTTGTGCAGGAAACAGGCAACGCGAGCCATGAATGCAGGTGACCAAAGTCAATAGAAGAAGTCGACGGCATTCGAGTGAGTTCAAGTACCCCTCTAAGAGCTAGTCTTGCTTCGATGATGTCGAGCGGAATGTATTACTGTCTGTGTTCTCGCGCTCACATGTTGCGGTTCTCAGGTGGAAGAAGCCCTACTTGGCGCCTCGCGCTAGCAACAATTAGGCACCGAGAGTGTACACTAAGACAACATCGCGAGTTACACCGGACGATTGCTTCTACATCCCACTACAGTCTATCCCGAATTCAGGTGGTTAGACACCCAGTCAACCACGATCGAAGATTTGGCCCAGATTCCAATATGGACAAGTCGCCACTGCCAAAGGACAAGGCTGTTGTTGATGTGCATCCTGTACATCCGTTGATCGAAGGGCTGCACTCAGAAATCAAGAGGTGAGCTACTTAGACTTCCATGAAAGACATGTCGTCTAACTATGAAGGCAACGAGTCGACCTCAAAAGAGCCCGAGAGCAGTCAGTTCCTCCTTACAAGTCGTCAGGCATGATGCTTATTTACCAGGGTCGTTGACGATGAAGAGGCTTTGCAAGTAGCGATCGCGAGGAAACGATCCATCGAAACACATCTCAATCACACGCGTGGTTTCGCTCACAGTATTGAGAGGTCAGCATGCTCATCCAACTCCCGTCCTCTGCCGACTGATCACGCTTCAGAGATATCGACGCAGCAATTGGCAAGTGCTCAGCGACGCTGTTGAAACCGCTTCTGGATATGCTCCAGAAGAAACTCCCACTTGAGCTCAGGGAGATGGTATACGAGAACTTGGTGGATTTGACTTCACCCATCGTCATCCCGAAGGAAGAAAACAGTACCGACATCATAAAAAACTCAACGCAAATATCTGAAAACCACGACCCATTCCAGAAGGTGGCTGCATTCGATTCCGACATCATGGGCCCGCAGATCGCCCATGAAACTCGAGAGCTCACCATGAGGAAAACTCTAATCTGCCTTCGTGGAGCACAGTGCATCGATCCTATCGCAGCGCTCACCAGTACTCGCGTATCGCCCGGGAAGTCGGTCCGAGACGCTATTCGACACCTCAGAGTGTATCTACGATGCGAGACGTTCGAGAAAGACTTATCAGAGCACCTCGCCAAAGTATCGCCTCTCTTTGAGCCTGAAGAGGAGCAGAGAAGACATGCAGAACCCCGGATGTACGCATCGTATTCCAGGCGGCTGAAAAGGCTCGAAGAGCTGCCCTACAACGAGCACAAAATCAAAGTCGAAATCTGTATCTTGCACGAGTTCTTTGAGCGTCACAACTTTGACGAGCGGGTAGACTCGTCGCAGACCCGCAAGTTGCTGAACCTTATGGAAGCTGTCAAGCCCACGTATTTCCATCTCAAAGACGCAGGAGCTGAGGTCAGTATACGCTGCGAGAATTTCCACGCCGCACGAGGATCAGACATGACATGGGCATTTGATCTGGATGAAAAGGCGTGGAAAGAGGTTAGTCCTTAGCGCCGCATCGTGGTTGACTTTCAAACTGACATTCACGTCTAGCGCAAAGGACCATCGTACGTCCTTGACGAAAAGGAACAACCACCGTCGCGTAAGATATGGGTAGAGCAGATTAATGCTGCCCGACAGAACCAATTCAGCTACGAGTCGACTGTGGACACAAGCTGGAAGCACCTTCTGTTCGAAGGAACGTTCGGATCATGTCCTTGTACGCTATGCAAGGCTGCCGGTCCTTTCCATTGCTCTGTAAGACATGAATGATTTATTGTTGATTATGGTCTGATGATCTTCAGTATGCCTCCGGCTCCAATGACTTCGACCTCGGGCTCGGTTTCGGCGATGAGAGTGCGCTCCAGAGTTTTGACTTTGACTCGTTCTTGCAGGGTACGAATGGCGACGGCGTCTTTCAGTTCCATGGCGACTTTGACTTTGGCGCCGTTGCAGAGGGAAGCGCACTGTAGTGAATAAATCAATGAAGATCAGATGCTGCACAAGTGTGATCAAAGTTACAATGCAACTATGAGGAGAATCTTACGTGACTGGAAATTGCAAGTCTTAGGATGTACTGCTCTCAATATTACTAAAACAATCTTACTCTCCGAGAAACATGTTAGAGATGAACTTCAAAGGAATCGATCGTCTGAGATGTACTGTTACTGGGCATCGGCACATGCTCACGGATGAAGTGTACGGCGCTGTATGGTATTTCCATCATGTGGACGTCTAGAACTTGATTCCATACACCGTTCATTGATAGGTACGACGAAGTTTGACAGAGGTTACAGGAGACGAATGAGCACCACCTCGTCAACAAAGTGTTATCCTGGATGCATTCGAAGCCGTTTTGCGCGACGGCACGTCGGTCGGCCGCCCCTGTCTAGATTCCTTGTACCTGGCAACAATAAGTATGCTTATGTTGCTGTACGTCACATCCAGTCATGTACCAGCTGCCAGGCTCTCGTCTTATCACACGTAGGCAAGTCTATTTCCGGGCATCTTAACATTCGCGTCGAACACTTATCGTTACCTCGATATTTTCACCAGCGTCATGCTCCGGAACCGTTGCAGTCCTGCGGAACGTATCACGTCCGTACAGATCTCGGTACAGCAGTGGTTGACTCGTATCCGATGTAGACGACTCTGGCGTTACCAGTCCGCAAGTCCGTCGACACGGCAGTCCGCCAAGGTAGGCGCGCGCGCATTCGATGTCCGGTGACTGATCGGTGCGGCCCTGTGCTGATCAGTGAACACGAGATCGATCTTACTGAAGGCAGATGCTGCCGCAGAAACGCCCGCTGCGGTGCCCGCTGTTTCGCCCTGGTGTTACAATGCGACCGTAACATTGCTAGCACAGTCCTATCTAGGAAGCTCGCGCAGGCTATGGGTGTTGCATAGACTTTGGACATGTAGAGCCTGATGGAGAGATTCTGCATCTAGAATTCCAAGGTTGGCAAGACGCACGCGCATCTTGCTTTGGGTGAGTGCCGAAGACTGCTCAATGTGTGCTTGATAGTACTCGTACTGTCAGGATGTAAGCTGAGTGTACATCGGCAGGATCGCTGCTGGGGCGCAGAGCAGACCTGTATTACTTGGCCTTTGATGATGATATTGCAGGACGCGATCTTCTCGTGCTCGAAAGGTGGTCTTGCTTGTAACGACTTGTCTTACAGCGTATGAACTACTTTGCACGGCGTCTGTCAGTCATGATTTGGCGGGAGCTCGCGGTGAAGATGGTCTGCTTCTGCTAGGCCATCCCAATCAAAATCCGGCGGAAGTACGACTGAGTGTGGAGGCAACGTGATGATGAACATAGAAGCAGTAGTCTTGAAACAGTATTGTCGATAACAATGAAGCCAGTGGTACCAAGCATTTTCGAGTCCTTGGATGCTTGCCATCGGAGCATGCCGCCAACCCGAGGCAGAAAGTCCAAAGCATCAACGCATGTGCCAGCGCAAAACAGCAACCATTGAGCCGAGACGTCCCCGCAGTTCCTTTTGCAATCCAATCTGGCGATTGGAAAGATGATTAAGCATCGTGGCATAGGGCCTCGCTAATATCCCGGGTTGAAATCGAGTCAGACCGGCATACTCGCCACGGACTTGCAGTGACGCACGTGGAGCGTAGGCTGCAGTTGGTCAGCCCGGGACACACCTGAACTGGTTGTCGGGTCTCATCAGGATGCACTGCGTACACCTAGGCAAGCCAAATCCAGCGCCCTTGGTTTTTAGTCAGTCGAAAATCCACAATTTCACAAGGGTGGCACTATATGATCATGTACATTTAGTGCGTAGTAGAGTTATGTCGCTGCTTATAGGTCAAGGAGTGCTCATGTGGAAGCGGCTGGGGCGTAACACAGTGTGCATTTCCGCTGCCTCGGATCATGATGGCCTGACCTTCGAATGACAATAGGTAAATTCGAAAAAGCAAAGCTGCCGCAATTCAACATTTTTGCAGGAGCATGAGGGTGTGCTGCCGTACTTCGTACCGAAGATCCATGGCCGCATGGCGTGATGAATTCGCACACCCGTAAGCGATGTTGATCGGTCACGCCGTGGACCCTTCTCGATCTTCACCCAAAGCAATTTGGGCCATACACAGTAGATCGAACAAGGCAGGATGATGGGCTTCAAGGCAGAAGTCGCCAACTGTTGAGACTGTGTTAACATGAACTGTAAACATGAACATGTTGACATACATCCCAACACCCAGGAATGTGCGCGTGAGCTGCGGCGTCAAGATAAGCCCAAGAATAGATGCAACTTCCTGACTTTGCAAGCTCCCATTGGCCGGAGTTTCGCAATGCAGAAGTGGAGAATAGGTTGACCGTCAGACGGATGGCGCCCTGGTCAAGCAACGAATGAAAGGTAATGCCGTACATCCTCTGCTGACACGGCGAGCATTCGCACCTGTTGTCCAAGCCAGTGCTGTAGACGTTGTGCAAGACGAAGAATGTAGCGCGCGCATAGTGCAAAGACGTCAAGCGAACTCTTCCGTGCCTTGTCTCTTCATAGACTATGTGATAGGTTCAAGGCGGAGCTTACTGCCCAGGTTGAACGGATGACATGTACAGTGAGTGCTTTCTTGCTGTAGTTGCCGGGCTTCCCTGCGTGCATCAGTGGTTTGTAGCGTGCACGTTCCAGACGGGATGGCTGTCCTGCTGGCGCCCACGGGTGTGCCCTGAATGACAGCGCCCGTCGATGATCAATGGGGTCTGACTGAGATGCTGCCGCCACGAAAACTTGTGTTGACCGCCGCCACCTCGACGCAGGTACAATTGATGCTTGCTTGCATTGAAGCCCGAATTTGATAATGGTAGACGTACTGGCCAATGGCCATATTCTTCCGACGGCTAGTCAGGGAAACCTCGCGAACAATGACAAAGAGTATATGAGACGAGCAGAGGATGATGGCATGTGGACGGTGCGGGGCTGGCATTCCAGTAGACTGTCGAACGGGATCTGGCCTTTGGTGAAGAATTGGAATAAACCTTAGAACCGATCGCAACGGAACATCGCACGATGGTCCATGTGCTGACTGAACTAAGATGCTGGTAGAATCGATGGAGAGGAGGAACTGGAGTCTGAGAGCACGCTTTGACGCTCGCAGTCTCTAGCGAGCAGGTCCCTGCACAGTACAGGAGTGCAGGAGTCGGGGCCACGGGGCCATGAAAACAAATGCCCAGGTGACGTGGGGTAATATTGCGTTACAAGAATGACTTACTAGAGAATTTACCTTGCGCTGAATGAAATCCGAAAGCGAGTCGCGTATTCGGTGTACGTTCGCATCATTTGTGAATACCTAATGGCAGGTAGAGCGACCTAGACTGTGAATTTAAACTCCAATAAATGCTGCTTTTCCAGATGGAAGCCACGCCGGTTGATGCTAGAGCCATTGATGAGGCTCAAAACGTGGCAAAGCGGTAAAGAACGACGAAAAGCAAAACCTGCCTAACAAAATTCACATATGCACGATGTTCCCAAGGTATTGGTTGACTCGGGTCAGGCGCATGCCCCCGCATTACTAGGTGGGCGAGCTCGTCCCAGTGGTGCAGACGACGGGCGCTCCGTAAATCTAGAGAAGGGGACAAGATCCTAGCGCATCGTCATTACACGAGGACAATGTCGGGAAGAAGAACCCATCCCAGCACATAGGGAATAGGTGTATCTAAAAACCGCAAGCGACGTGCTCAATATGGTTGAATGTGAACACGATCGATGTATCAAGGGCCAGGACGAAGCTGGATTGGAATTGCAGGTCGTTCATCGGCGAGGCTGTTGGGGAACACTCAGCACACATGGAACGATCAGGCCTAACACATTCCATCCGGAAGATTCCAAGGAATTGCCCATGAGATGTAAGTTTAACCGCGCGCGTGCCCAGCGGCTTGGAGCAGATGGGATGGCATGAATTCCAAACGTCTTCAACGCTGAAGGCGCTGCTTCCAGCGCCGGTCCAGCTTCTTTCTACCTCGGTAGCGTCGCTTGGCGGGCCCTCGGATTGGTGCGCGGAACTAGGGTCGAAAACCGTATTGCCTGCTGCTGCAAGACAAAACCATCACCACGCATGAGCGAGATGAGAGTACCGAGCCGTGTTTTTGATAAGCATGCTCAAAGTCATCTCACCAATTTCTGCACTCGTCGTGTTCCGACAGCGGTCGGTTCACGTGCATGCATGCCTACTTAGTACTGACAGATTATAACATCCAGCGGGACGGGGACCAAGCAAGCCAAAAAGCCTCCTCCACAACGCCCAGGCGCAGAAAGGAGCCCTGTCCTGTCTTTCGGCTGCGGCTACCTACGATCTGGCTGGCTTGGTATGCAGGCACTACGTTTTTTAGCATGGGTGCTAGGGCTGTCCGCTTCTAGGACACCTCAATCGACGCTGTGCCCATTCCCAACCAGAGCGTCGGAAAGCGTTGCACGACACTCGTTGCGCCAGCCAGCGTCTATCGTGCTTCAGCGCACCATGAAGCAGCTTGTCGTTGGAGCCCGGAGGTCGCTGGTGCAATATGCTGCAAGATTCATGGCGCGTCAGTGGATGCGGCTCGTCTTGAGCGGCCTCATCTCGCGCAAGGACCTACTGTACGTCCCTACGCGTGATCCGAATCCGAATTCCTTCCACGTGGGTTTCCCGGGATGGGCTTCAGGACAGAGCTTGACCCAGCAGGGGGCTGCAAACTTCAGCTTACTGCACCACCTAGCCTCTTTCAGACTTTTCGTGTTCCGCAGGCAATATATGACGCTTCTAATTATAGACGTCACAAAGCTCACAAAACCAACGATTACAGCACTGAGGACCAATCAGCACTTGCCGGATGATGATCAAGTGCTGCATCTCATGGCAAAGCAAGCGATGATGGCAGACTGTCGGACGCGAAGTCGATCGAATCGCCGACCTAGTTCAACCTTCTTTGTTCTGCTCCGTCGAAACATGCCAGCTTGAGCGTGCAGCAGATCGCAAATCATGTGTTTTCGCACACCTTATCGTGCTGGGATTAGTCTGGTCATCAGCCGGGGCACGGTCATCTAATGGTCGCCGAGGAGGACGACCATCCTAGTCCAGAGCTGCATGTCTTCAACCTTGACGCTGAGGTTTGCCATGCTGCAGCGTGACGATATGCGACCAGGCGCGCACGCCCGCTCCACGGCGTTTCGAGGTGAGATCCTCAATCACCTGCAACGATCAGCGATACTGGCAACGAACATGAGCCTTTGGAAAACCTGACAAGCTCAAGGAACAGGGAAAGAGTGTCTTTGAGTCGGTCTTCGGTTACACTTACGGCTCATTTCTGGCCAGACCCAGCCCTGGAAATGTCCGTGCACCTTACGCGCAGATGTGATGGCCCTCTCCCTTGGGACAACAAAAGCAGTTTCTGCTGTCCGTCTCTTGTCGTGCCGCAATGCTGGATCTGGATTGTGAGAGCCGCATGGCATCTTTGCTAGCCTCACACGTGGCTTTTTTTATTCAAAGAACTTTTTGAAGCCTCGGCGAATGACTTCACGCCCAGCGGCATTGGGAACGTGATTGATTAGGAACTCTTTCATTCTTCCCGGCCCGTCGCAAGCGAGAAGTTGGCTCAAGCCGTCCGTACGCCAGAGATGGCAGCAGCAGGGGCGGGTACCGCTGTGTGGCCTGACACCCCAGCGCACGCATTGTGGGCTGTCACCCTGAACGGTATAGTTCGTTGTTCATTCGACGCTTGCTTCTGCCGTGTCCTTCGTCTACGTTGCCTATAAGCGAAGTAGTGTGTTTGCGCGTAGTCTGCCTCCAATCTCCCAGCCCGCCCGATCCAGATCACCATCACCCATGAGCTTGGACGGGTACCCAGCGCCAGGTCTTGAAATCAAGCCCATCAGCCACGCGAATCCATCTTCCCTGTCAACCTTAGTCGCCATACATATAACACTCCACAGGTTCCAGCCGTCTCCGCCATCGCTCCTCTAGGGCGCCCAGGTACTGTTAACAGTGATCGACGCCCAAGCCTCGGATTCCACCAACCTCACAAGTCACCTTCCCCACCAAAGGATCTGTGGACCCTTCGGCAACGTGCAACACCAGATCTTGCATTGCCACCAAGGTGAACACCGGTGACAACTGCAAGTCTCACCCTTCTCCGCGTTCTCGTCCGGTATAGTCTAGGGCGCACACGGCGTCTTGCCTCAACCATCGACAGGCCACCCTTTAGCCAAGCAATACTTCTGTGTCGTTGGACGACAACACCAGCACGGTCATATCAATCTTGACCAAATCGCCTCCATCATACATCCTGTGTGACCGCCCCAGTGGTACTGCGTCCGCCCAACCAGGAAACCGGAATCTACCAGACACTGGTCACCGTGGTCGCACCATTATCTGCTTTTGCCTCTCTGTACGCCCTCCTGCCTCCATTTGCAACGACAAGCTCCTCTAACGTCGCGCAGTCAGTGAGACTTTGGAGAAGCTTTAGGACGGACGTGCATCTGTCGGCATCACTGCCTGTTTGATCCAGCGCAGGTACCGTCAGCAGAGCCGTCCATTATCGAGGTGTCTCTGGGACTCAGAACAGTCATTCGCCGTCTCGAGCCGCAGACGACTAGGCCGGGAACACCATTTAGAACCATTAGCCAGAGCGGGCGCTTGTGTTCGAAGAGGTCTTTTAACAACATCCTTCCTGCTCCACAGCCTGCTTTCCATCGGCATCTTGTCCTCCTCGACCGGAGCCACTACTTCTCACTTTGCGCCTTGGAGCTACGGTTGGACAAGAGCTCTTCGTGGTCAACTCTCAACCCTCACGTGGACTGTATTGGTTGGGCGCTCAGTACTCGACTTCACCGTTTCCAGCGTCACAGACGAACCTCGTCCCAACACCTCTTTCCTCTGAAGTCGGTAGGTCATCAAGATCTGCCGGAACACAATCGTCAACGTGGCTGCTGCCGTGGCTCACCCGATGCATCCTGGGTCCGATCCCATGGGTGCGCCCCATTCAAGTTTCACTCAACGGAGACCTCACGCGGCGCAATTAGGTAGCTTTGAGCTTCCTCCGCCGCCCATGCACAAATTCACTCCCTTCAACCACCCCATTACTGCGTCACAGTCGTCACAGGCCCCAACGACCGTTGCCAGCGTTGGCAACCTGCTCACTCCTCCGAACACCGTCCACGGTGATAGTCTGAACTCTTCAGGAGTATCAACGAGCGGACCGAACCCGACAACTATGGCGTACTCTAATGCCACTTACATATATTCGCCTCCGACCCAGGCACCGGCACATTATGGCTACCCCCCTACACAACAGCAGCAAAATCAATATGGTCAAGCCCGTGGAGGTACGTTCACTCAACCACGGTACGATCGTCAGTTCGAACATCAAGACTTACTCCGGAAAGGGCTGAATCCACCACCGTATGAGCTGAACCAGCAACTGCCACCTTTTACGCCATCGTCGCATGCGTCTAGCATGCCATCAATGTCTGCCCATCAGCAGCAGCCTCACCATATGATGAGTGCACATGCTCAAACCCCTGTGTCATCTTCAGCCCCTCAACATTCGCCGGCGATGGCGCAAGATTCGTTCAGACAACCACATCCACCAACCCCGACCTACGCCTATCAGTCCTCGGGTACTCCACAGCATTCGAATTTCCCGTACTCGACTGGGCCATCACCGACTCTGAGTCAGCAGCAAAGTCCAATCAGTGCGGGTGGCTCAATGCCTCGAATGTCGCCAGCTGTCTCTCAGGGACCAATGCCCTCGATACCATCGAACAACAACCCACAGCATTCGCCGTATCCATACCAGCGACCACCCCCATCGGGATACCAACCCGGCTCTGCGCCAGTATACTCGAACGTCCAGAATCCAAATGGCCAGTTGTCTATCGTCGGGGTACATCCTCAAATGATGCCTGGCTTCAACAGTGGACACGCAGCATCCATGCCTCACTTCATGGGTCACCCACCTCACCAACAGCAGGCTGCGAACGACCGGCCATTCAAGTGCGATCAGTGCCCCCAGAGCTTTAACAGGAACCACGACTTGAAGCGGCACAAGAGGATACACCTAGCTGTCAAGCCTTTCCCTTGCAACCACTGCGACAAGAGCTTTTCACGAAAAGACGCGCTCAAGGTAAGCTTTCTTGCCTCTAGTATAACTTGTAAAGTATTCTGACAAATCTGCCAGCGTCACATCCTTGTCAAGGGCTGTGGAAAAGTCGCTGCTGCCAACGACGACGCCAAGCGCGAGAGCGTGTCACCAAAATCCGAAATCCACGACGCAAAGCCTACGCTCTCATCGCACGTATGAGGTCTCAATGTCTTGGCCCCTCGCCCCGGCGTCTTCGTTTCTTTTTCCGTCTGTATTAAATACCCATTTGAGCTTTACTGGCCACGAGGTGCACTTTTTCGCCCCTCTGCCAACACCTTCGCTGCAAGTATTTGGCTATGATCTTCATGTTTGATGTCTTACTGTTTATTTGGAATTTGGGAGCTTTTCCCCGGGATTACGCATCGGATATACCTTAAGCGGGAGTTATGCACAGCGTGCTTGTTTCCATTTTCGCTGTGTTTACTTTTTCTGCTCGACTCGGCGGGACGGATATACCTTTAGCTGGGATGATCAGGAACCAGGACTATATCAGGTATCTTGTGCGCGCTGCAGGGGGGATCTCGCTTCGGACGGATGCACACATTGTGACTATAGGGATCGGGTGCCTACATATTTTGAGGTTTCGGACGCGGGACTGGTGTGGTTTCAGGGTGAACTGCGGGCGAGAGAGTATGTGGTTTCGCTCGGCGCAACATCTGTAAGGCATACCTAAGCATCACGAATCCAAAAGGGGCCGGGATGGGGAACCCAAAAGGGTGCTACAAGCAGCCGGGAGCAAATACCAAGTCGCAATGTTTACTGTTCTTCACACCGCAAGTCTCGAGGCCATCTTGTGATCGTGATACTTTTTCTTGTGGTGGTTATGAGATGCAATATTTGCTGAAAGGAGCAGTCGCGGCATTAAGGTTATTGTGCTTGACGGGTCGGTGCAGACAGCCGGTACCTTGACCCAGGCGCCCGGCGCTGAGGGCGGACACACGGCATCTTCCATGGTGTCGCGAAACGATCGACGCTCACGCGCCGCGAACTTCGTACCTACCAAACTCTGCTTCCATCCCATGTCGCTCCAACCAACAACATCAGAGCTCACGCCGTGAGCACCTGTGATATCCGTAGCCATAGATGAGGCCGATGGTGCACATCATAGTCAAGGCCTCGTTTGACGCACCGCAAACCAGCGCCGTGTAATGGGCTCGTTCGTGTCGCGTCGGCAGACGCAGTTCTTGCTCGTCAATCACATCTCCTATTCTCAAAATCATTGCATTGTCTCTTTACTTCACTATCTCGTCAAGTATCTCCCAACATGTTCGCTCCTGCATGTGCTTCACCACCGCAGCTGCACGCAAGGAAATGACAGCCAGGGCGAGAATCGAACTTCAACAGCATTGTCAAAGGTAGGTGTGAGCATCGGAAAGATCCAGGCCAATTTATTCCAGAGTCTGCAATTCAGGTCCTCCGAGCAACGACCATTCCTCTCGTCTTCTTTGGGACGACAACATCCCCCTTCACAACCCACACGTCTTGGCGCATTCCTGCTCCACATTACGCCGAATCTTCTTTTCCTTTGCACTGGAGATCGTACTGGATGTGCACCTTCCTGCTCAAGACGCTCGTCATTGCCGCTGAGTGTGTTGCTGTCCTCAAGCGTTTGTACAGCGCAGCTTCCTCCTCACCCTGCATGCAAGCACAAGCACGCCGTCCGTGCGCCCCAGCATTTCTCCCCAACATTACTTCCCACAACAACATACCCTGCCATCGTATGCATCCAACACTTTGTTAGCTTTTTGGTCGACGAATAGTCTTCTTTGCCATTGCCCAGCTGGCCGCCGCTCCTTCTTTCCGCGCGGTGACCCAGCTCACAGCGAGCGGGGCATCGATTGTATCGTAGCAACGGCAGATCCATAACAACAACAAAACAACAGTCCCATCATGGCTCGTGCATGAAAGCACCGCTACCGATCTCCGGCTACTAGGGCAACAGTCCGTGTTTTGGCTTTCACGCATCCCTTACACAGTACAATTTTGGCTATACACTTACCCGTTCATCACGCCACGCACTGCACCAGCATCGAGGAGCCACCGCCTCGATCACTGCACGCGACCACGGCCTTTTGCACAACATGGACCACAGCTACCATGGCCGGCCTCCCACCCGTCGACGAGCCCTTGGAGAAGCCACCTCGCGTGCGAATGAGAACGCGCCGGCACAGCGGCGAGGCAGCAAGCACGACAGCCAGGGCTGCCTGCCGTCCTCGTCGCCCAACCCGCTGCCCCACAACGAGTCCATAGTCCCCAATGGCACCCTGGCAGTGCGGCAAGAACAGGCGTCGCCCGAGAACAAGCGTCTGTCTGCCGTCATCGCCCACGAGCCGAGCCCGCACAGCTCCAAGCGTAACTCGGAGATCTCGACCACCAGCACGAATGCATCCACCTCCAACCGCCGGCGAAAGACAACCATAGGCCCATGGCAGCTGGGTAGGACCATTGGGCGTGGCGGCTGCTCGCGCGTACGGCTCGTGCGCCACAGTGGGACGGGACAGTATGGCGCAGCGAAGATCATCTCGAAGGCCACGGCGGAGAAGGTGCGGGCTCTGAGCCTGGCCAACCTCATACAGAGCGCTGAAGAAGACTCGACCATGTGCCCCGACGGCAAAGTCATTCCCTTTGGACTGGAGCGCGAGATCTGCATCATGAAGTTGCTGGATCATCCCAACATCGTGCGCTTGTATGACATCTGGGAGAATCGCAACGAGCTGTAAGTGCTGAGCGCCATTCATTTCCGGACCAACTACTAAACGCAGACAGTTACCTCATCATGGAATTTGTTGAGGGTGGCGAGCTCTTCAGCTACATCCACGAGCAAGGCGGTCTGATAGAGATCCACGTCGTCCACATCTTCCGCCAGATCATCGCAGCGCTCATTTACTGCCACCGCATCAACATCCACCACCGCGACCTTAAGCCCGAGAACATCCTGCTGGATCGAGATACCATGACCGTCAAGCTGGTCGACTTCGGCATGGCTGCTTTGCAGCCGACGGGTAAAAAGCTCACAACGCCTTGTGGCAGTCCGCACTATGCGGCGCCGGAGGTCATTAAGACTACTTCGTATGATGGCGGAAAGGCAGATGTATGGAGCTGCGGGGTTATCCTGTTCGTGCTCCTCACCGGCACACCGCCCTTTAACTACTCCGGCGAAGACCGGCACTTGAAAGAGCTTTTCAAGGACATCCAGGCCGCGAAGTATGTCATGCCTGACAATCTATCGCCGGAAGCCAAGGACCTAATAAAGCGAATACTGGTCACAGATCCCAACCGCCGAATAGGTCTGGACGATATCTGGAACCATCCGTTCTTGCGCAAGTACCAGCACGAGTTGAACTTCGTCGGAGACTTCGCTAGGCAGGACCACTGGACAGGGCCCCTCCCATCAATTGCGGAATGGACCACGTTGGAGCGGACCACCATAGACCGTGAGATTCTGCGCTACCTGCGTACATTGTGGCATAGTGAGAAGGAAGAGGTGCTGATCCAGCGGCTGATGAGCAACGAGTAAGCGTACCCACGTCTCAGGATTGTCACACTGGCTAACAGACTGCAGAGCGAACCAAGAGAAATACTTCTATTCCGCGCTTCGGAAGTACCACACCGATCAGCTGGAGAATTATCAGCCTGACGCACATTATGCCGTAGCAAAGTCGAACAGCGATCACCACCACAACACGCGCCACTCGCCAACCAAAAAGGATGTCGAAGAGATGCCTGTGTCCAAGCACAAACGATCGCAATCTGCTTACTCGATTCTCAACAACGAGCACATGTATTCTAAGCACAGCTTCTACGAGTCGCCTGTTTCGGAAGCTAGCTACGACCCTTTTCGTGCTTCGAGGCAGGCCATTATACCGGAGCAAGGAGTCATTAACCAGAATGTTACGGTGCACCGTGGGCAAAGCAATGCGAGTGGAGGCCGAAAACTACGACCGACGACGGCACTTGGCCATCGTACTGGGAGCTCTTTGCGCATCCAAGCACTGCGTAACAACTCGAAGCGCAGCTCCGCCGTGTCCCGTGGCTCGTCAAACCGAAGCACTCCATCAAACAGGTCTGTGTCCATCAAGCGTCGATCCATGTCGCGCTCATCCCTCGCGAGCTCGCACTGGCCAAGTAGTCCTCCGGTCATTGCACGATCTGGTGGTCTCGGTAGGCGAGGCGTTAGTTTCTCGCACCTGCGTGACCGGCGCTCATCCGTAGCGACAGCTAGCAGTATTGACTACAGCGCCATGGCATATACCTCTGGAGAGAACACGCCTGTCCACCGCCCTCATACATCCATCGGCTCCTACGGTTCTTCAGAGTATGGCTCGTCTCAACGGTCAAGCTCACGTCAACCATCCTCTGCATACCGCTCGAGATCGCGCGTAGGGCTTCGTCCAGAAGTGCCCCGCCTCAGGCTGCGGAAGCCAGATAGTCCGAGCAAATACATTCAGAGCGAGGCCAGAAAGGTCAGCACCGAGCTTGGAAAGGTGATGGAAGAGGCGTTCAATCGGTCATCTATAGGCTCCAGTGTGCGGTCCTCGGGCACAGTGACTCGCCATGATTCCTCTCAGTACGACTCTCCTCCTACATCTTTCTCAAACAGGGACTCGGGTGGAAGCTGCGTCATGACTCCAAATTCGAAGACCGAGCTGTCTCAGCGACCACTTCCACCGATTCCAAGCGAAACGCCGAACACCTTCCTCCAGCGCAAGCTCGCAGAGACACGTGCAGAGATCGCACGGCGCTTGGATGTGGATGGCGACAATACTCATCACTACAATGAGGTCCTGGAGAACTTGGATCGCTTGATGTTGCCTGCAGCGAACAAGCGTGTTGTCTCTGCCCCAGCCAAGTCCCCTGAGCATCTAGCACCCCTACATGTGATTCCGGAGGAGAAGCACGATGGCAATGATGGGTTAGACGGTCCTCATAGTTCCCACTGTAGAGCAGTGACTGACCCTATCAGGCCACACGTTCATCGTGCGGTGACCGAACAGCAACAGACTATCCGGCTTGTCGATCAGTCGCCCACGCGCGTCGCCCCTCTCAACATCCGCAAGCGTAGCGGTGCGAGCACAAACTCTCAGAGGACGAGCGATGCACCTTCTGTGGCTTGGCCTGGGCCCATCTCCAACGCTCCCGTGCGGCCTTACCAAGACGTGCAGAATGACCTACAAGCTGCGCGTCCTGCTCAGCCCGCTCCAGCTTCGGAGAAGCAAACCGCCGTCATCAAGAAAAAGAAGTCATTATGGTTCCGTCGCAACACGGAAGAGAAAGAACGTGACGTGGAGAACAGGGAGCACCAAGTGAAGCCAAAAGCCTCGATGGGCTTGCTGCAGATACCTCAAGCATGGCATGGCCTCGATGATCGCATCAAGCACGACTTGCCCAATCCTACTTCTCCTTATATCAATAAGCCATCAGATGGTAGCAACGATACGGAGTTCCCGATGCGCGTCAGCAGTGCGCCCACGACTAAGAGTGACGGGACACGGAAGGGATTCCTTTCTTTCTTCGGCAAGAAGACCAAGGAAGATAAGGGCAAGCGACCCATGGAGCTTGGTGGTGAGTATACCAACTTCGAATTCTTTTTGGATAATGCTAACAATTCCAAGCCGTCAACTTCAGCTCCTCTTCTATTCTTTCTGGCTTCGACCTCGGCCCTGAGCACACCGATAATTCACCTCGCAGCGCCCCTCCCGAGATGCAGATGAACTGGCTCTCTAGGTTTCTGCACATCAAGCCTGCCAACAAGACTCTGTGCTTCCAAATCGGCCGCGGCAAGGTTCGCCAGGATCTCGTCCGTCTTCTCCGGGATTGGCAGCGCTTCGGCATCCGCGACGTCACGTTCGATCGCGACACCAACATCATCAACGCAGGAGTAGACAAGAACAATCGTAAGTATAATTTCCCGCCTTGTCCCGATATTTTGTTCAGCGAGTGGCGTTTAGAGGACTGGCAGTTCAAAGTGGAGGTTCTGGAGGTGGAAATCTTTTTGCGATGTAAACCTACGTTCTTTTCTTTGTCTTTTCATCATTGCATTGACTACTGCTTGCTAACCTGTGTGACCATTAGACCTCAAGATCAAGCCCGTCTCCTTCGTCATCGAGCTCTTCGTCGTCCTTGAACACGGCCAACGCGCAAATCTCTGCCTGGCGCGCTTTACCCAGACCCGCGGCGCCGCTTCAAGCTTCCGCAAAGTCGTCGATGTGGTCGAAGACGTGTGTCGCGCGCGATGCATGCTGGTCGAGGATACGGACAAGCAAGCGGCTATGATGGAGGTCTTGGACTAGGAGGACCGCGACCGAGAGGAAGCCGCGCAAAACAAACGGTGCGTAAGTGTTAGGCGATATGTATCGTCTTGAAGTGTTTTCAGGTGGAAGAGGTAGTGACTGATGGGTGGATCTGGTTGTACACACTTGGTTTGAAAGTTTGAGGGCTTGGATACGAGCGAGACGGATCATGTTGATTGCGTGAGCACGATACCCCGAACAGGTCTTACCACAGTACCAACATCCTCGGCAGCGATTACCTAGCATTTGCTCCGCTTCCCACCACCTCGAGCACGAGTATCTACTTCAACACGAACCGGAAAAGCATACACAAGGAACTGGGCATTATTCGCTCAGGGAGTAATACACTAATGTCCTCTCTTTACATCATGTTTGCTAGATGGCGTTGACAGCATTGGCATTGGGACTGTATCTGAAATGGAGTCTTCGCATGAGCGCTGCATTGCATTTATATCGCTGCACTCACAGCCTGCTTGGTCACTCGAGTCAGGACCGTTGTGTATGAGTATAATTATAGAATGAGCATTGTTCGACAAAGAAAACACGCGCTGTAATGACGACTTCTTCACCAAAAGCGGATACAAAAGGCGCCTTTGAAGAGTTTCGCGGATGAAGGAACTGTCAAAGGCTTGCTGCAGGCTTGAGTTGGCTAAGCAAGAATGATGGTGAGCTCTCATTGGTGCATACGTCGACCGAAGGCTTTCTTGGCACGCTTGTCGCCCTTGGCACCTGCCTCATGAAGGCTAAGTCACTAGAATTCCTCACGCAATTGACTGATGGAAATCAAGCATCCACCGTCAGGCCCGTCAGCGCTAGCCTTGCATGGGGATTGGGCGGCATGCACATGTCTGCATGCAGCAGGTGGTAAACATGTACACGAGCTCGTTATATAGCCAGCTTGGCTCAGTTTCTTGATGGTGGCGTCGACGTCTCTCCTCCATCGCAATCCACCAATTTCGCCGTGACGGCATTACGCTGAATCCACGATCCCACACGCAGCGCACCGCCATCATGCTTTCTGCACTCTTTTCCTTCACCCTGCTCCAGGTAGCATGCGCCCTCTCGATTTCGCGGCCAAACAATGAGCCTCGGTCCGCAGCACACCTCCAACCACGCGGCATGACCGTCAACGAAAAAGTCGCAATCGGCATCTGCATTCCTGGCGCTGCGCTGGTCCTTATTCTCGGCCTGATCGTCTTCTGCATGTATCCGATGAAGACGCGGCAGCTAAGGAGGGAGAATCCCGGTGCGAAGATCGGGTTCGCGGAGGTTATGGCTGGCAGGGTCGAGCAGCAGGATGGGTCGCCGCCAAAGTATTCAGCCAGGTCGAGCACGGCTGGGCCGAGGGGGCCGGGTGAGGATATTGAGTTGCCGGCTTTTCAGGGGGCGCTGCATGGGCGATAGGGGCGTGGTGGGATAGTGGAGGTGAGGTGGAGGGATGGTGGAAGAGATTACGGTGCCATTCACTCACTCAACACGCCCGATCTCGAATTGCAGTCACAATTCAGAGGTCCGTTCAAGCTGCTACGACCCAGCGATGCATCTTCTGATTGTAGTCCTAGAGCGGAAACTGGGTCATTCATCTGAGGTAGCATGAGACGAGGAGATGCAGTCAAGCACTACTTTGCAGGCCAGGAACACGACGACGCGCTTCTGGAATATAAGCATTAAGGTCCCGAGGGCGGACAACCCTCCTATCCGTCACTTGCATGAATGATTACGGAGCTCAACTTCCATGTCCAATGAGTGAGTTTAACACCAGCATTTGCCTCTTCCGACCCATCTCGCGTTCGCAAATGCCCTATCATCTCTGAGCGCGCCATTAAGTTTCAAACCTACACCAAAGACATTGCCTTCGTCCCCGTACTTTGAGACCAGCAAATTTTACCTTCTTGCAGCATCTCTGTCTCAGCCACCGACCCTCGCTATCGGTACCAGCCCATCTACGCCCTCGTATCACCTTCTGTACCCTAGAACCCTACCTCTCCCACCGACCAGGTATCCTTCCCCACATAACCGCCAGGTGCAACCCACCATCCGCTCCCTCGGTGACTTCCACCCAAACGCCATACCACCAACCCAAGACACGAATCGGCGCTCGCCGTTCCTGCGTCATGCAGGCCCGTTCGCTATGGCACTACATCGAAAGCCAGCGGCTCTAGTCTCAGTCACAGGCATTGCACGAGATCGTTCGTGCGTTATAAGCTTGGGATCGTTGGGAGATGGCTGACGTGGACGGAAGCGGTGGAACATGCGTCGACTTCATCTTGGGGACGAGGGTGTCGCAAGATATATTGCTAGGTCGCACGCGATCGGCTCCACTGCCGAAGAGGTGGGTGAACTATTGAGTGGGTCACATGTGTGAGGCATCTGAATCAAGGGTACATTTAAGCGTCTGAGATTTGGAATAGGTTGTTGGGTTGTTCGAATACGGGATCCGTCTGGATACAGTGCTTGGTCTTGTGTTCGTTCTTAGATGGGAGTACCGAGTGTGAGTTACAAGCTAGAGTGTATCGCTCAATGGAGTTTGTTGAACAATGATGGAAGGAGTAGTTTCGAGGGAGGCTTGGCGTTATCTGTGGAACCTAGAAGACTTGTCACACGGCGTGCCGCGGCTCTTCGCAGCATGTAGCACAGAATGGGAATCCTCTAAGCATGCTGACTACTACATCGCGGAGACTATGTAGGTTTTCATCGGAAGTTCCAGGAACGGGGACATTCTGTAAAGTCTCCGGTAGTGCTGAAGTCTCCGGCACGGTAGCCTACCTTGCCGACCGTTCGTGCAGATCATCCGTGAATCAAAAAGTATAATAGACAGTGATATAGGTAGTAGCAATCGTCGCACTTGCCAGTTGCCAACACCTCTGTACGTCGCCCTCGCTCTTACCACGAGCAATAGCTACCCCGCTTGACACGACACACCACAACTCACCGCAAGTCAACGTCATGAGCGAGCCAGAGCAAACGAAGCCCTCTCTACCGACTTTCGATCCCAAGAACTGCCAAACATACGCGGGCAGCTGTCACTGCGGTACCGTGCAGTACGACGTGGTTCTGTCTCCGCCTCTTGCGGAATGGAAAATCGTATCGTGCAATTGCAGCATTTGCAGCCGCAACGGATATCTACTCGTGTACCCGGAGAGGCCGCAGCTTCACATGAAGAGCGGTGAAGATGCGCTGAAGAGCTACTCATTTGGTGTGAAGCGCAATTTGCACAAGTTTTGTGGACGGTGTGGCGGCAGTGTGTTCTTCGATCCGAGGATGAAGGAATTCGGGGAGGCGCCACCTGATCTCCTGGGTGTTAACGTGAGCTTTGCCTTGAATATCAATTTTCACGTGTACTGGAACTGACTCGCACTTGGCTAGGTCCGAATGTTCAAAGATGTGGAGGTGGATAAATTGAGCATTGTGCAGGTAGACAATCGATAAGCATAGCCTAGTAGGGCTCAAGACGCCTCGTTGTAATCTTCTTCGGCGTGCACGTCGAGTTTCAGTGTCCTTCTCAGAAACCTCTCAACGTCGAGATGCGTGAATGTGCCAAGCCGCTACCGCCGGCACAGTATCGATAAGGTTAAGCTTGAGGCGCAATGTCTTCGAACTCATGTCTCCATCTTCATGACCATGCATCGGCTTTGACTCCGATCGCGTACAATGTCAAGATTACGTCTCCTTCTTAGCTTTCTGCCGTCCAGGACTGCTCGTCAACCACTTACTGGCCGATATCATGTGCCACCACATCAACTCGAGCCCCTCCAATCTGGCATCCGCTGGTCGTACTTTTGGTATGCGAGCATTCTCGCCATGGGCATCACGACTGGACTCGGCGCACGACAGTTTGCAGCACCTCTTGGTCTGCCTGTACCTGGTTCACGAGAGGACAACCTGATATTGCAGTCATTGGGCCAAGATGCTGATAGACTGGACATCGTTCAGTCGCTGCGCAAGCAGAGCTTCGATCTACATTCAGATGCTCCCATAACAGGGACTGGAAGTACTGATGGGCTTAAGGCAAAGGGCTGGGTCGAAGTTGAGGTTGATGTTGCGAACGATGCGAAGGTTGATGAACTCGGTAGCAAGGGCATTCTAGGCGCTATCAGTGGTACCCGTGGTCTTGGTGTGCAACGAGCTTTTCAGAATGCTGAGACAAAAGAGTTGGTGGCTGTGGTTTGGATCGGAGGCGGTTTGGCTGGTTGGCCAAGCGTTGCGCATGGAGGAGCTATTGCGACCATCTTCGAGGAAAGCATGGCGCGAATGGTCAGAGGTCCGGTAGGAGCCACCGGTATGTACACTCGTAGCTCAGGACGCGGAGCAGCGCTTTCGATGAGGATGTGAAGCTGAGATCCGCATAGAGCAAATCCATCGGCCGAACTCCATCAGCATTACGTATGCGAAGCCAACGCACACTCTCGACTTCTACATCTTACGCGCAGCATTCTCGCAACCGGATTCGCCAGACGCTGAACCTCTTCCCAAGAAAGATGCAGAGCCTGCAAGATCGTGGCTGGGTCAATTGTCGTCCGAGAAAGACATGACGAAGAAAGATCAATCGCTGCGTCCAGTTGAAGTTATTGGGACGTTGGAGAGTGTGAAGGGAGAGCTGTGTGTGAAAGTAAAAGGCACGTTCAATGTATAAACCCGCCCAGTCAGCATCGTACAACAGCCAGTTGGACAAGCATTCGAGTACCACCAACAAGCACCTATTTCACCGCAATTCTCGCGCTAGGTCAATGCTTCCTCACCAATGGGTTCCAACCGCGCACTAGGGAAGCTTGACGCTGGATTGCAAGCTCCAGCCGTTGTTTCGCACCATCCCTGGGCCGTGGTAGCTTGCGGCCCGTGTATCTCAGATACGGAACCCCTTGCCGCACAACCTTTTGCACGATTCTATCGACGTTGACACTGGAAGCCTGGATGCTACTACTCTTCCATGCGCACAGAGATCAACTGGAAGCATCCCCGCGGTGAAGTGGCGTCTGGTTGAGGACGTATTCCAGGGATACGGAAAATTACCAGTACCCTTGCACGTCATTCGTATTCATGCTCATGATGTGCTTCATAGCCAGAGCAGCGATCAGCTAGACATTTTCAAGACACTCACGGACCTCCTACGCCATATGATTTTGTTCGTGATCTCGAACCGATCCGTGATAATTTCTTTGGTTGAGTTAACTCTTCCCCAAGTCGCAGCACCCCAATATCGCCGCGTGGTTAGATCAAGGAAGAACAGCCTATTCCCCGGCCGTGCATCGCTTGCGGCAGCTAGGCGGCTGACCCGCACGCAGGACAACCGCGCACCTACGAGTCATTGCGACAAATCGGAATCGATGCCCAGAACGAAGGCTCAATCCTTTGCTTTGTCGCTCTCCTACTCCAACACCCTTCCCGACTTAACATTCTAGGTTGGTATTTGTCTATCAGATCAAGCCAGCTTCCTACAACTAGCTTAATTATGGAAACCCAATCTTCAACGCTGGACACATTCTGTCGCCTGCGCAAAGTCAATGGGTGAGTAGTACCCAAAAACGGGACGTCTGTGAGGCACCTCAAGGTTTGGCGCTACTGCACTCAAAATGGCGTGTTGGGCGTAATACGAGACGATTTGACGACGTTATTCGGACGGCACAGCTCCTCCCTGGTAGCTGGGCCGTGACCACTTAGCATCTTGATGTCGGAGAGGGTATAATACATATCTGCTGGTGTCGCACATCGACCCGCTTTACCCCAGGCCCACAACAATATTTTGCCTTTCCTCTTCGTCCATCGGAACATGACGGCAATTGGATCACCAGAACGAAAAGCAGAGTCGCAAGCTTCACTCATCTATGGCATTTCCATTACCCTTGTGACCCTCTCGTTCACCTGCGTCTTACTACGGCTCTACACAAGGTATACAACGACTCGCAATTCATAGAGACGAGGACAAAAGGTAGAGCTGATGGTCCGACAGACTGGTTATACTACGGACATTTGGGTCCGAAGACACTGCCATTGTCATCGCTCAGATACTGAGCTTCGGGTACACCGTCGTGACGATCGTTCAGGTCGCTCTCGGCGGTCTAGGAACTCACATTGAGTTTATCAGGAAGGACCAGTATTTAGTAGCTGCTAAGGTTCGAAACGACCAACGCTGGTCTCTACAACAGGACACTAACAGACTTCCAGACCATATACGCCGGCACATTGATTTACAATGCCGCCCAAATCACGACAAAGTTATCCTTCCTCCTTCAATACCGGCGTCTCTTTTCAGGTGTCGCGATACAAAGAGTCTGTAAGATAGGGATAGTATTCCTCGCTGCTTGGGGCCTCACACAGACGTAGGTCCGCGACCTGAAGAACAGGGTGCTCTCACTAACGTGGAGTATCAGATTGCTCACGGGCTTCTCATGTAATCAACTGATTATGATCGATGCACGCCGATGGCAGGGCCATTGCGTATCGACCTTCCTGTGCGCTACGTCTCACTTTCCCTGGTGAACTATGCTGAACCATCCAATAGTGTGTTCAGCCTGATAGGCATCATGAATTTGGTCACCGACTTCGCAATCTTTGCCATCCCAATCCGTCCAGTCTTGAAGCTCAACCTTCCTAAGAGACGCAAAATGAACCTTCTGGCAGTCTTCTGCCTTGGATTCTTGTGCGTAATCTCATTGATCGGCAGCGACCGTCGGCTGACGTTTCCTAGTGCTTGCGCAATATCCATCATTCGTCTTGCCGAAGTCTACCTCCAGGACGGTTCCCCAGACCCTTCATATGACAGCACCAAGTTGTCATACTGGAGTGTCATAGAGCTCAACTGCGGCATCATATGCGCATGTCTCCCGACGCTACGGCCTATCATCAAGAAGTTAGCACCGTCACTCATGCGGTCCTTGGACGGGCAGACAAAGGGTCGCACTTCTCACAAACTTTCCCACAAACTTGCCTCGTTTCGAACCACGAAACCCAAATCGGAACTCGCAGATGGCATATATATTCACAGGGATTTGGAGTTCCACAGTACGACTGAACTGCGTTCGATGGTCACTGCTAAAGGCGGCTCGGCGGAACGCGACACGTGGGTCGAGATCGAAGCTGTCGAGCCGAATGAGGCATACAAGGGAGATGGATCATCGCCATATGTACCGCCCGGTCGTCATTGAGCAGCCTAAATGATAGGGCAAATTTCCGGAAACTAGAGGGCATAGACCTGCAAGCTACTATCCCACAAACATACATCTTCTTGTGGGCTTCGACATGTGCTGTAGAACCGCCGATTTATCGAGCCTTCAGCCACTCACAAGCTTGAGCACACTCCCACTTTGTCGGGTGCATGGGGATGATTAAGTTGAGTTGATGGCAATCAAAGTCGCTCAGACCTCGGTATGCAGCAGGCGCCTTGCCATAATTTACCATTAGCTACTGAGCGCGTGAAGTACATGACATAATGACAACCCATGTCGACGAGGAGGAGAGAACCTGTCATGCTACGTAGCTATCCAACTGGCACGCAACTGCACAGCGGATTTCTATGATTAAGTCTATCACTGTCAGTGCCGAAGCCTCCAATGTTGAACCGTATCGTCTTTCGGTCGCAAAACAAACGTCGTCCATGTGCAGCGGCGTGTGCACTCTATTGTATGTTCGAGCGTCGTCACAGATGGCCGCAGAGTCTTGTGCGTCGTGCTCTCCAGTAAGTGGAACTTTGAGTACACGTGGGGGCCTTGAGCAGGCACGATAATGACATCATAGCTTCAGTACTTCCACTTTCCTCAATTGGCCCATGCCTTTTCACAATGCACAACGACGGTTGAGCAAAATGCCGCGAATCCAGGTGAGTTGTTTCAAAGTTCTCGTGTGGGCACAGCTGACGAATGATACTAGGAGCAGAATCGAAAGATTGAAGCCATTATTGCGACCAGTGAAGACGACGCTGTCAAAATCGACCAAATCACAAAGATCCGGGGTTGGTTCAAGCCACAAGAGGAGCAAGAATCAGGCTATTATTCCATCATCCAAGACTACGTGAGCGAGCGAATGACCCTCGAGGAAGCCTCAGACAAGCTCTTCACGCCCATCGACCAAAAAATCAACGCCGAAAAGCTCGATGATGTGAACTTTGAAGATCTCTGGTACAGCTTCATCCATACGGCACGGAGAACGCATTCCAGCGACGTGAACAAGCATGCAGCCCTTTGCGACCTCGTCGATGCTTTCAAGACGCACTCGATACCCGGCAACGAGAAGTACAATTACTTGTACTCTCTGATGACTGGTTTCGGCATGTGCCGCCGCGAAGCATACAATGATGCGCCCGTGCCAGGGGTGTCATTTGACATTGAAGTCACGGCGTGGACGAATCTAAACTACTTCTACGCCCTGCTCGCTGGCAGAGAGGTGTCGGATCTGTCGCGTTACTTTGCGATCTGGGCAATGCGCGAGGCACTCGAACGCCCATACAGCGATGGCGATGACGCTACCGCGGTCCAGAAGTACGAGACCCATGTACCAGCTGCCGCGGCGTGGATCTTTGGAGCGTTTCGTGTCCTCTACAACAAGGAAGAGGATCTCACGCCTACCGACGACACACAGGGAGACCCGGCGAGGGGTGGCGAACTGTGGAGGGGAAAATCGGAGTTCAGCAAGGAGAGGTGGGATTTCTGGAAAGAACGGTTTGCGCAGGTTGGCAAGATGGATGGGATTAATGAGAATACAAAAAATGTGGCAAGGGACGCGGTGAATGCTATGGAAAGAGCAGCGACGTTCGAAAAGATATAGGACTCTTCCGCAAACCCTCGACTGTCTATTGAAAGGTGTGCAAGATAAGGCAAAAAGGTATTTTACACGAATAGTATGGGTTCCGATGATCCTTCGTTGTTTTGACAAAAGTAGACAAAAAGACAACGAAGTTTCCCACCACCTCATTTCCTCACCGTGAGGGAGGCTCATGTGACGCACCATCCAGACCCTGAACACCCGCCTTCGCAACCTGCACATCCTGCTCTTCTGACCCACCACTAACACCAATACCGCCAATAAGCTGACCATCCATCCAAATCGGGAATCCGCCTCCAAACAGTACCAGCCCTCCATTCGTCTCTTGCACGCCATATAGCGATTGTCCAGGCTGCGCTACCGGATACAGCTGCTGTCCGCCATACACTCCACTAAACAGTATAGACGTCTTTGCTTTCTTCTGCGATATGTCGATAGAGCCGAGGAATGAACCGTCCATGCGGAGAAACGCCACGAGGTGGCCGGCAGGGTCGACGACAGCGATGTTGTCGGTGATGTTGCTGGCTTGCGCGTTTGCGACGGCGGACGTTATGATTGTTTGCGCTTCGTCGGCGGAAATGAAGCTTCGCTGTAGCGTCGCGTAGGTTTGCGAGATGGCCAAGGGTAGGAGCGCGAGCAGGGTGGAGAAGCGCATGTTGACGGACGCGATGGTGAGAGCTCGGATTGAGTTGTGCGACTTGACGGGGTGTTTACAAGAGAGTGAAGTGAAAGAACGAGACGCGCTCGTAGAGACGTGCAGATCCCAAAATATATTTACCGACCGGCGGTCCAGCTAATTCTACCAGTGCCTGTCTCTCCTTAGACCGCCAAACTCAAATTCAATCTTTGGAGCCGACCCGGTCGTTGCCCGAATCCGGCTGTACCAGACTTTCATCGCCTTAGGCCTTGCAAGCTCACCAAACCACAAAGAGCAATGGCACATCGCAAGCGTTAGGGATAGCACACCGTTGGATCACCGGAGAATAGGATGCTCAAAACTGAAATTGCGTCCATGAAGATGATGACGATCTTGTACCTGACTTGATCGACGCGGTTCCCCAGCTAAGGCCCGACCGAGACCCACCTAGTTCAGAATTAGTTCGTGTTGAAATGCAGTGAACCTTAGCGTTCAACCTGAGGAAGTTCAAGATGCGTAATGCCAGGGGTAAGCGAGAACGGTTGAGATGTGTGTTCGGGGACACGCTGATCTGCTGAGCTGGTTCCTCTGTGCTTCGACGTTCGCGCCTCAACGATCCTGATTTGCAACGGCAGTGAAAGTGGTCTTTCACGATGTTGGTAACGGAGCCGCCCCGGAGATCCCTTATTGGCTGTTACGAGCCATGAACCTGAAGTGATATTGATCATTATTATTCTAACAACCTGTTTCTATGGTCTATCAGGCCGAGGAGAATGTAGGTATATAAGCCAAATCTGTCTAGTATAGATACTGC
>Ga0265798_10001102_pt1 | contig 42872 bp, 28 predicted proteins | sample P3T30metagenome_FD_192430 | JGI IMG/M metagenome (GOLD analysis project Ga0265798, IMG submission 192430) | Plant litter microbial communities from East Loma Ridge, Irvine, California - P3 T30 | ecosystem: Environmental > Terrestrial > Plant litter > Unclassified | place: USA: California... | reverse complement strand
CAACTGCTCCTGGTGCGATTGAATGCCGGGACTGCTGAACCCAGCAATCAAGTCGCCCAGCATAGCTTTTGCACGGAACAAAGGCCAGCTACGGCGAGGAATATGATCGCACGAAACTGAACAGCTAGCGACAGCAGCGATGGCGAAAACCTGCGGTTGCATGCCTCTTTCTCGACTACATAATGTGAGCATCGAGTCTAGAAGAAGCGTATCTCAACGAGCAAAAGCCGCGCAGCGCTAGCAAGCACTTGTTGAAGGACTTTGACGGTTGAGCTGAAGTTCCGGGTTCTCACCTTATCCCGGGCCACGGCATTATCGTTATCTGCTGGCGGCGCTATCGTGTTTGCCTCTAACGGCACGTTGAAATTTTGATGAAGGTGTTCAGTTGACATTGAAGCTCCCACTGACTGCGTCCCAGCCTCCCCCATCGGCCTGCCTCACGCCGGTCCAGTTCCAACAGCTAATCGACGTGCCTCCGGCGATCGCGTGGTTCGCCAACATTGACAACGCGCGCACACGTCGCGCGTATGAAAGCGACGTGCGCGAGTTCATGACCTTTACTGGGATCGGCGATCCAGTACAGTTCCGTCACGTCAGCCGCGGCCATGTGCTGGCTTGGCGCCGGGAACTCGAGCAACGCGCGCTGAGCGGTGCGACGATCCGCCGTAAGCTGGCCGCTCTGTCTTCGCTGTTCAATTACCTATGCGATTCCAATGCGGTGGCCGGCAATCCGGTCGAGGGAGTCAAACGCCCGAGAATAGAAAGCTCGGAAGGTAAGACGCCGGCGATCGGAGACCATCAGGCGCGTGCCCTGTTGGATGTCGCCGATGCCTCTACTCTGCGCGGCAAGCGCGATCGCGCGATTCTTGCCACCCTGCTGTACCACGGCCTGCGCCGCGCCGAGCTGTGTGGTCTGCGCGTGGGCGACATCCAGGAGCGTCGCGGCGTCAAGCACTTGCAGGTACATGGCAAAGGTAGCAAGATTCGTTATGTCCCGCTGCATCCAGGCGCGGCCGGTGCGATCGCGGCATACCTCGAGTTCACTGGTCATGGCGATGACCTGAACAGCGCACTATTCCGCTCAATCAGCAATAACGCACGTAGCCGGACTGCGTCGATCACGCCCGATGGCGTCTACAAGATGCTGGCGAGCTATGCCAAGGCGCTACAGATCGACATCGCCGGCTTTGGCTCGCACGCGCTGCGCGCGACGGCGGCTACCAACGCACTCGACAACGGGGCCGATATCGCCAAGGTCCAGGAATGGCTAGGCCATGCGAACATCGCAACCACGCGTGTCTACGACCGGCGCCAGAGCCGTCCCGAGGACAGTCCCACGTTCAAAGTCACGTACTGACTACCTCTATCCCCTAACTTACCAGCAGAGCAATGTGGACCGTACACTGGGCCTTCCGAGCGGCCGGGTTCGACCTAATAGCGGACCGACCTGATTACGAAGTCCCCACGAGAAGTGGCGGCTCGACTGGAAACACGATGGAGCCAGTGCTAAGACCAATGCAATTGCGCGAGGTATCTCCACACTGCCTGCGCCACACCTTCGTTAAGTCCTTGATCCTACATGGCCGGGATCTTCGTTGCACGTATTATGCAGCCAAGCAGAGATCGCGACGACGCACCGCTGAACGCCAGTGGCGCCTACCGAATAGTTACTAATGGCGCCGACACCGTAGGCTGCCCAAGTCTCGTGCTTTTCGAGTGACTCAACCTCGGCGTCGCCAGGCAATAACAGTAAGCAGAGGTCTGGCCGTCGTCCGGCCAAGAAGAGCGAGTCATGGTAAATATGTGCTGAGGCCATCGCGTCAAGCACATTACCTTTACCACTTCGATACTTTGCGTCAAGAATAAAAGTCCTGTGCTCGCTCTCATCTGAGACGATGAGAACGATGTCGGGACGCCGTTCTTTAGAAAGGCTCCATGCTTGTTTGCTGCCACTCAGCCCGTCTGAGCGAAACGTCGTTTGGAACAGTAGCTCGAGCTTGCGACCGTCGGGCAGCTGCGCTAACAATGCTAGCTCGGCAGCGGTTTCCGCAAACTGGGATTTACCCGACTTAAACTCGACATGTAAGCCCGCTTCCAAGGCGTCGATCAAAGCCACATAGCACCAAGTTTCGTACACCCCCCATGAGGGGCTGACACGCAGGTGTTCGGTGTCGGACTCATCCTTGACGCCGAGACGTAAAGCCTCCGTACCCGTTCGATAAGCTCGTGCATAGGTTGGGTTGGCTGCCACCTGTGTAAGACCTGCTGCCGTTGTCTCTGCATGTTTAATGCCACGGAATGGATCGCAGCTGAGCAAGCGCCGCACCTCTGTATCATACGCACGCAGGATGTCTAAGCGTCGCTGACACCGCCCAAAAGCATCCGCTTTTGAGAGTTCGTCTTGACTTTTCATGACCCACGCTTGCAGTCCAACGAGCGCTTGCTGAAACCGTTTCAGCAGTGCACAGATCGCCCGGTTTGCCGGAGTATCGAAGGTGGCAGTGGAGGCATGCACATGGACCCGCAATGCCTCAAGATTTTCCCTTTCTGGAAGCTGGCCTGCCGTTAAAGCGACAATGCGTTTGTCTTGTAAGGCGCTCTGGGGAAGGCGTTTTACCCGCGCCAAAGGTAGAGCTTGCCGAAGTGGTTTGAGATTCGCATGCGGTGTCCGGGTAATTGCGCCGACGCATCTGAGGAACTCTCTCCCATGGCGCTTTAAGCGTTCCCAGCGGACCAACGCATCTAACTTACCACCTGAGCCGGCCTTTCCGAATCCCAAGCAGGCGGCGGTTTCCCCAAGAAGGAGGCGCTGGTCGAATTGTCGAATTGCCGCAATCATCGAGGCAAACTGGTCTTCTTGAACCTTTTTGCTTGATGGCGCTACCTCGAGGTAGTACGAGGTCTCGCGTCCTTTCGCATCAAGGGCAACCACCTCCACGCGACCGGCGAAGAAACTCGATGCCCACGTAAACTGCCCAGCAGGTCCATCCACTAACGGAATATCGTCCACGTACAGACGCCGCGCATCGCCGGCCGCTTCAAGCACGTATGCAGTATCTTCACGTAGCCCCGAAACCGATCCACCGGGCGTTACCCGTCCGAGCTCGGGTTGGGCCACGCCAGCGGTGCGGACGACGAGTTCGTGCAGCGCAGCCACGCTTACCGCCAAAAGCGCGTTGAACCGGTCTCACTCAGGTCGCGCGCCATCTCTTGGACCTTAGTAACGCATCGCGTCAACTTAAATTCTCGGCAAATGTCTTGGGTCTGCGCCAGGGCCTTTACGAATCGCTCCGAATGTTCGCCTCTTAATTTGGGAAGCACCTTTGCATACAACACATCGTCTAAGGCCTTGTCCGAGCCGATACCCATCTGTTGTGCGAAGGCGAGATAACTCACGACGTCATCAATCGTTCGCCATCCGAAGTGCAGGCGTACGGGCTCAAGTGCTTCCATCATCCGGCCGAGCACAGTTTTGACCTTGCTGCGAACGTCTTCAGTTTCCAGGATCGACCATTTCGGGAAACTCTCGACATCGATTTTCCAAAACTCGAGTGTGAACGCACGGTCCAGGACCTTATCCGACAGGCCGTGGGTCGTCTCATCCATGTTGACGGTGCCGATAATCGCAAGGTTTGCTGGGTAGCGGATTTGATTAGGAATGCCACCACTGAGTTCGGTATCCATCTGGTGCAAGTCGATGACACCGTGCGTTTCCATGGCAGATAGGATCGGCGCCAGATACTGCTCCGGATGCGAAAGATTCATCTCATCCAGAATAGCCACGTAGGGCGTCGTTGGATTCTCTGCCGCGCGAAGCAGCAAGTCCAGAAATGGCGTGCCGACATACCTACTCTGCTGAATCGCGTGCACATAGCCGAGCAAAGGGCTGGTATCGAACCAGCCTGGCTGAACCGGAAATACCTTAACGCTCTCTTGCCCGGTGACTTGGGCCCCACATAAGGCATGTGCATAGTTGAGGGCAAGCTGCGTCTTTCCGGAGCCGGATAAGCCCGCCATGACGGCAAAGTGTCGTACCGGATGGAACCATAGGCCGCCATGCACCTGCTCGACAAGATCGTCGTCCCACGTGAAGCTGCCAACCTCCGCCTCAGTAAGACGCTGCTTGACCGTTGCCCAATCAGTCAGAACCAGTCCAGCGCCTACTTCTTCTTGGATCTCTATGACGGTTTCAGTGACCTTGGGCAGGGTCGGCGGTTCCCAAGTGATGAGCGCATTCCATTGTTGGCCAGTGTCTGTCAAAGCGTAGCCGCTAACCGGCTCATACGAGATGACCCCCATGCTCATCAACCATCCTAGTAGGGCCGTTGGTGCAAACGCGGTGGTCCAACCGGGATTGACTGTCTGCAAAATCGCGACAAGTTCCGTTTTCGATTTGGGGCCGACCGTTAAGGTTCGGATGACGTAGTCAACCCCCAAGGTCTTTGTGAGCAGTTGGTCAGCGAGTTCTTGTGGATCTTGGGACGCGAGGAGGTTGATGCCTCGTGCGGTCAACTGATACATGTTGCCGTTACGCCGGCAGAGATCAAACTCGCGCATAACCACGTTCATGGTCGTTCGAACGCTGCTGTCTAACAAGGTCGGATTCGATTCACGGATGAGGTCTCTGAAATCCTCCTCCATCAACCCCTCGCCACTGAGTGCAGGCAAATAGCCGAGGAGCGTTTGAAAATAGCCCTTGATGGCAGTGAGTCCTTTGCGACGCAGCACCGCTGGCATAGGAATCAACCCGTGCACGGACGTTTCCTCCGACTGCGATGTAGCGACTCCCTTGTCATCGCTGATTCGGCTGTACAGTAACCAAGGCAAGCACATCTGCTTTACGCTATCCAAGCTGCCAGACGTTGCCGGCCCTAGAACATCCTCCACCAGCTTACGGATGGCCATGTGCATGTGGATGACATGTGTTTGCCCCTTACCGCCAAGTGCTCGAAATAGCTCGGTGAGCTTTCCTTCATCGGCCAATGTGGTGAAGTAATCCGGAAACAACGCGGACAAAGCCCGATTGATCTTTAGGAATGGGCGCTTACCACACAGCTTGCGAAATCTGGACGCGGCTTCATCGTGTAATTCGATTAGTCGGGCCGCCACATCTTGCGGATCTGCCGGCAATGGCTGGGATGCCTTGTTCGAAAACCAAGCGACAAAATCGTCGCTTTCGATCGCTGGTGCGGATCTCACCGTGCACATGCCGGTAGCAGAGACATGGTCTGATTCGAACAACGCTTTGAGGAAAGCTCTATCTTGAAGCTGGACGGCAGAAGCGCCGCAGGTCGTGCTCAAAAACTGCTGCAATCGTGGAAACCATTGCGCAAGTGCCCACTCCGGAGGCGCTTTAAATAGCGACTCAATTTCGCGTCGATAAAGATGTTCGTCAAGCGATTTCCCAACAAACGTCAACGCTGTCGGTGTATGCGGCATGTGAGCACCAGCGTTTTGCTGGGAAAGAGCCAACTCTGCGTCAACGAGGTCCAACAAATCATCCGCTGAGCCATTGAATTTCAGTAGGTCATCCTCCCCTTTGAGCAAGGAAGAGGCCGCGCGCTTGATCGTCAGCGGACCTTCACCTCTGGGGCGGCTTACCCGTAACAGGCGTTTTCCCGTTTGGCCGTTCTCTACGGTGTAGATTGCAATGCCGTCGTTGCGCTGTTCGATCTGCAGGTTTGGACGTTGAATCTTGATACTGGCAACAATCTCTTCGAAACTCATGGGGCGATCATTTTAAAGTTTATTTCAATAAACGTACTGGGCGCGTTGTTTTGCAGCCTCGCGTTGTTCTCCGCGACGCCTGTCGGCAACGGGAAGCGGTATATTCCCCTGTGCTCTAGTGCGAGCGCGCAAGTTTATTAACGTCAAGATTGTATTCGCAATTGGTAGGATGAGGAGTAACAGCATTTTCATTGGGAGTATTCGACTGTGCTGGACTTATCGTGCTTGGCGGTATGTCTACATTGGTCGTCCTTGATACCGTAGCCCGTGCATCCCCAGAACAGGCCAAATTTACTTTCACGTAGCTTCATCGGGCGCCCACACTTGTCACATATCTTGAGCGTGTTCATACAAGCAACGTTATTGCAGACACTCGCGCTCCTGCCATCGACCGATGGCGCGCCACATTTCGTGCACACCCTAGCCTTTCCAACGGCGCATCCGAGTCCAGAACTACAGGAATAGAATCCGCCGTACTGCCCGTTAATCAGGCGGAAATAGCCCTCCGCGCAGCTAGGGCATTTGAATGTCTTTCTGTAGGTCTCCTGGAACCTTTTGGAGACGATATTGAGATCATACTTTGGGGCCAGCAACTCCGTGACAAAACTCGACGGCGCGTTAGGGTTGGCGATGGCATACACTTTGTTCCTGGCACGTGTAAGTCCGACGTACAACAAACGCCTTTCTTCGGAATGCGGATATGAATCCAAGGATGGCAATAGCGCCTCGATGATCGCCTCATCCTTGTTTTCGTTGGGGAAGCCGCTTTTGCCCTGGAAAAATCCGATCAGAACGCAATAGTCTGCTTCTAATCCTTTCGACTTGTGAAAAGTCCAGAAATCGACGTTAGCATGCAAGCCATCGTTCGCCAACGCGCTTCGTGAGGCGACGAGCAGGTAGTTATAGCGTGCGATCACGGCAATGCTACCGGCAGTGTCGTTCTGACGAATCTTTCGAACAACCTCCACGACACGGTCATACACGCCGTCCTGTCCACTGGCACCGTCGTCCAGTAGATGGACTTGCGAACGGTCGACTATGGTGTGCGTTTCGATTTGTTTCTTGTATTGCTCCGGATTCTCCATTACGAACCGACCAGCGATCTCGGCAATACTGTCGTTGTAGCGGAAAGTCTTCTGTAACTTGGTCGCGGTGAACTCGCCGACGAGCTCGCCGAAACGCGTTGTCAATTCGAGTTTACCACCAGAGAAACGGTAGATGGACTGCCAATCATCGCCGACAACGGTCAGCGAAGGATCAGGGCCCTTCGAAACGATAGCCTTGATGAACCCCATACGCGCTTCGGAGATATCCTGGAATTCATCGACGAGAACGAATTTCCACGCTGGGACATAGGCGCCGCTGTCGACGACCTGGATCGCACGAATAATCATGTCATCAAAGTCGATCGCATTCTGGCGCTGCAGCTCCTGGACATAAGCCCAGTGCAAGGCGTCGAGCACCTCGGCGACGGTTTTCGCCTGAGCGACGTTGGCCTTCTCCAGCCGGTCGCGCATCGTGCCCTCGTTCAGGCGCTCCACCCTAATTGCCTGCAGCGCCTTTTTGAGCAGATCACTCCACTCCGATATGCGACCTTCCGCACGAAGCTTCGCCAACACCTCTCCAGGCGGGAGCGGCCGGAAGACGATGCCGTGCTTCGCAAGCCTTTCACAAAGCACATCGATCAGGCTCCCCTCGGCCCAATCGTAATGGAAGGTCTCGACGAGTACCGTCCCGCACTCGACGTGCAGTGCGCGCTTGCTCTGCATCGACTCGTTGTATTTGAGAGGATCGATACCGGGCGCGGTGCGGCCACACCGGTCTACACCGAAGTGCTCGATGTAGATGGTGGTGTCCTTGATATGGAAATCCGGGCGATAGTCGTAACCGATGTCGACGCGCCGCTTGGTAACGTAAGGCGCTTCATACTCATACGGGACACCGTTCAAGTACAAGGCGTTGGCGATAAGAAGCTCCTGATAACCCCTCACTCGCTCACCGTTTAGTGTGCGAAACTCATTGTCCCTGACGTAACGTTCGTAATCGGCGAGCGTTGCGAACTCGAGCTGGTTGACCGGTTGCGGGAAGAGACTGATGAACTTCAATAACTTCCTGCTGTCCGAGGCCAGGTATCCTTCGAGCCAGGAAGTAACCCATTGCTTGAGTTTGACCTCGTCTTCTGTAAAAACGCTCATGTAGGTCGACACTTTCGCCTCTCGCAACAGCTGTCTGCCCAAAGCGTGAAAGGTCGCGATCTGGGGGGTGGACTCTAAGGAGATACCGCTTCTCGTCGCCGCTTTCGCCAGGCGTATCCTGATCTCCTCGGCAGCGGCGCGGTTGTAGGCCAGCACGAGGATCTCTTCGGGTCTTGCCAGACCGCGGTCGATCAAGTCGAGCGCCTTTGCAACCATGACCGAAGTCTTTCCAGTCCCTGCCGCGGCCAGGACGAGATTGCGGTCATTCGACCGCAGGACGCCGAGACGCTGCTCGAGCGTCAAAGGGTTCGACTCGACTCGGTCGAAAAACGATCCCCGCTTCTGCAGTTGGATTCTCTCGTGATGCTCCCGAAGAGCGGTCGCTGTCACCGGATGAAAACCGATGAGGTCCTTCAACTTCTGAATACGACCAGCTGAGAGATATCGATCCCAAAGATGCGCTTGGGCAGCGTAGTCCGTACTCAGTGTTTGACAGAGTAGAGCGAGCTGCTCGACTCGGGAATCCCGAGGGTATTCATGGAGGACTCGCATCTGAAATGCGGTGAAGACGTCGCCGACGTATCTCTCTACGTGCGCAGCAATGGTCTCGTTGAGGACACGCAGGAACTCTTCGATGCCAGCAGCCCTAAGGAACCTGAGCCTAACGGGGCCATCCTCGAGATTCAAGGTCAGCTCTCCACCGAGAAAACCCTCGGAGAACGTGGAAAATTTCCGGCTCCCGCCGATGGACACCGATTCGACGCGACGACCGCGTTTCCAGGTGACGACGGAATCGCCCTCGAGACGGAACTCGTCTCTACCCAGCAACCTGCCGATCAGGTTAGACCGTAACCTGGGGCCGGTTTGGCCAACGAGCGTTCGTTCTTGCACAAGGATACCTTTTACTTCTAGAAATATGACCGAGTTGTGGTCATGGCTTGCGACGAAGGTCTGCTCCACTGACCGAGGACCGAACGAGCCTCCCACGTCGATCGTCAACGCATGACGTTGTCCATGCACACGACGACAACGAAGCTGAGCCGCAGCGGCATCCGAAGTATGGCATGCAGCAATTTCTAAAAGGCTCAAAATGTTTCATTTCTACAACGTCTTTCAGAATTCGCTGTGATTTCAGATGGGTGGTTTCATACAATTTTGTTAATTATCACAACGAAAAAATGAAGATGCTTTCGATACCCCTAGATAACAGCGCACTTGATCATCATGCTCAGAATGCAAATAATTCCATGCCTTCCATAAGCAAGCGCCGGCCTGCTACAAAACTCACCAATTCCCACCAATCGGCGGCGATCCGATTGCAATAGGCAATAAAAATTTCAATTGTTGCAAATTTGTCTCTGCGGCTGAGCTTAACTTAGAGTAATGTTATTGATATAAGAAAACGAACATTTCTCATATAACGCCACCTGGCACTACTACTCTATTCCCCTCCATGGCTTCCCTCTTCCACGATCCGCTGAAGTTGATTGCGCCAGCGATCGTCATCCTCTTCCTCATTTGTTTAATTTTCCAGTTCATCCGTCACTACCGCTTGCCAGCCGGCGCACTCGAGCGCGCACTACGCCAAGCTACCGATGAGGTCACGAAAATCCGCGAACTCGCTCCTGCAGCGCGACGTGAGGCAGCCAATCAAGTATTTAGGAACACCGCGTTTGCCCATCATTGGAGCGAGTTTCAAGAAACCCTGCACGACCAGTACCAAGACGTGGATGGTGAGCGCCACGTGGCGCGTACGCGGGCGACGACTCCTGCTTCACATTATTTTTCGTCGCAAAGTATCGTCGACACGCCGCTACGGACCGAATACTTCAAGCATTTGCCCGGCATTCTGACCGGACTTGGGATCATCGGCACCTTCTTCGGCTTAATGATTGGTCTTAGCCAGTTCGATCCAGGTACGCCAGAACAAGTGCAGGAAAGCGTGCGCGGGCTGTTGCACGACGTGCTGTTTGCCTTCGTCGGTTCGTTCACGTCCATCGTTGGCGCCATGATGGTCACGCATGTAGAAAAGAAGTGGTTACGTTTGTGCTACACGCACCTAGAAACCCTCTCCGACGCAATCGATCATTTATTCGACGCCGGTGTGGGTGAGGAATATCTGGCTGAGCTGGTCAAGACCAGTCAAGAGAGCGCTATTCAAACGCGTATGCTCAAGGACAGTTTGGTGACTGATCTGCGCGAAATGCTGCAAAACCTCGTCGATACGCAGGTGCGCGAAAGTGTCAAGCTGGCGGAAACCTTGAGCGGTAGCTATCGAGATTCCGGCAGCCACATGGCTAGCCAGATCAGTCAGAGCATCGAGTCGAGCTTGCGTACACCCTTAGAAAAAATTGCCGACTCGGTCTCGAGCGCTAGCGGCGACCAGTCCAAGATGGTCGGCTCGATGTTGCAAGAAGTCTTGGTCGCCTTCATGGCCAAGCTCGAGGGAACGTTCGGACAGCAATTTCAAGGCATGTCCGCTATGCTCGAGCAGTCAGTCAATAGCATGCAGCAGATGCAAGCCGGCATTTCCGCGCTGGTCAACGATCTGCGCAACGCTAGCGCTGCTTCAAATGAGGCGACGTCTCAGCAGCTGGCGAAGACCCTAGAGGAGATGCATCGCGGTCAAGAGCTAATGCAAAGCACGATGCAACACATGGTCGCAAGCCTACAAGGGGCGGTCGAATCGATAGGAACGCAAGGCGTCGAAGCGGGGGGCAAGATCGCTGCGCAATTGGAACGTATGTTCACCGACGCCGAACTGCGTCAGCAAAAGATGACGGAGCAGATGGACGTGTTTGTCCAGCAGATGCAAGACAGCGTAGGCCGCGGACAGAGCGACACCGTGGCGCAGATCGCAGGCACCGTGCGTCAACTTGAACAGCAAATGCAAACCATGATCGACGGCGTCGGCCAATCGATCACCCGGGCGCAAGAAGAAGGTATGCGCAGCGTCGCGATGGCGTCGGAGGGTCTGACGACACGAATCGACAACATGTTCACGACCTTCGATCAACGCCGTGAAAACATGGATCAGCAAGCCCAGGACGCTGTGGAGCAGTTGCAGCAACAGACTGGTTCAACCTTGCACGCATTGGGCAGCCAAGTCGACACCATGTTTACAACCTTGGATCAAGGCCGCCAACAGATGGATCAGCAAGCCCAAGTGGCAATGCAGCGTTTCCAAGAGCAAACGGGTTCGGTGTTGAACGAGCTGGGCAGCAAGGTCGGGGCGATGTTTGCCAACCTCGACAAAGGACGCCACGACATCGATCAGCAAACGCAGGCTGCGCTGCAGCGCTTCCAGGAAGCGTCGACCTCGGCCTTGCTTGAGCTGGGGGGACAGGTACGCTCACTGGTCGAGCTGGTGGAGCGCGAACGGATGGCGATGCGACAGACCATCGAAACCCTAGGTGGACAAACCGAACGCAATCTGCAAGGCATGCAAACGGGCGCCGACAAGATGCGCCAGGCCGCCGAACGTTTTGATACGGCCGGCAGTCAAGTGCACGACGCGTTGCGCTCGAGCACCGACATGGTAACCGCTCTGCGCGCAAGTTCCATCGATATCGCCGGTTCCATGGGGGAACTCACGGCTGTAGTAGCGGATTATCGTGCCGCACGCGATGCGGCGGTGCAGAACATGAGTACTCTGGAATCCGTCATCAATACGGCGCAACAGGAAGCCGCCCTCCGTGAAAAGACGGTCGCCGACCTCACTCGCTTGAGTGTGCAAATTCACACGGTGAATCGGGAAACCGAAGAGTATTTGGAAAAGATTGCGTCGGCCGTCGGACGGACTTTCGATGACTTTGGCCATGGGATGGAACGCAGTTTACAAAAGACCATGGGCTCGCTCGACACCCAGCTAGACAAGGCGATTCAGCATCTCGCGGGCGGTGTTGAGGACGTCAAGGAGTATGTCGAGGACCTATCGGAAGCGATGGACAAGCTGGCAACCCGCACGGTCAGGAGTTAAGCGATGTTCGGAATGCGTGCGGCCGCTCCCCAGCGGCCAAAATCCGAAGGCGAAAAGCCATTTTGGATCTCCTACGCCGACTTGATGACAGCGTTGATGATCTTGTTCTTGGTGGTCATGGTCGCTTCCCTCGTGATGATGACCCAGCGGATCGAAGCAATAGAACAGGGAGAGAAGGCACGCGCCAACGACATTAGTCGGCTATGTGAACGGCTGCAAATCAAGGCGCAAGAACTGAACCGCAACATAGTGGTCGATTGCCGCGACAACCGCATCAATTTTGGCGAGGCGGGACGCTTCGGCTACAACGACTACAAGCTAGGTCCGGACGGCCAGACCGCGCTGCGTCAAGTCGTGCCGCTAGTCATCGAAGCCGCCCTCAGTGACGAGGGCAAGCGCTGGTTCAAACAAGTTTTGATTGAGGGCTTTACGGACACCGATGGCTCTTACCTGTACAACCTGCACCTGAGTCTTCAACGCTCGGAATGGGTCATGTGTGCGATGCTGGACGATCGCTTTACCGCCACCACGGGCCTGAGCCAAGCGCAAAAGCAGCAAGTGCGCGAGTTGTTCCTGGCCGGTGGCGTGTCCTTCAATAACGCCAAAGACAGTAAGGAAGCCAGCCGCCGGGTCGAGTTGCGTTTGCAGTTCTATGGTTTGAAGGACCCAGCGAGTGCGATGCGGCCCGTATCATTTACGGCCACGGGGCCGGAGAAATGCCTGCTGCTATGAGCTTGGAACATCTTAGCTTATTCGCCGCCGTCTCCAGCCGCTTGGAGACGTCCTTGCATCGTTTCGGCAGAGACAGTGAAGGACTGCTGTTTACGCTACCCGAACCGCGCAAGCTCGCCCTAGAGGCCGATCGGCTGGCCTTGCTGTTCGAGCAGGGCGCGCCACGCGAACCCGACCGGCAACAACGGATCAACGCCTTGGCGCGTTTGCGGCGTGGCGAAACCGATCTGTCGCGCCGCGAATGGACCTTGATTACATGGGGTTTGTGCGACGACTGCGGCGCATGCGGCAAGCCGATTCATGAGCAGGACTTGTTTGATGCCGTCATCGCCTACACGGATCACTGGATTGCATACCAGGAAGTGTCGCGTAAAGCGTGGTTCGGACTTCTGCATAGCTATCTCGCCTACGAACTCGATGCCTCGCCCGACCAGCGTAATTGGCTACGCTTGCGCGAGCGGCTGGTCGCAACGGCGGCGATCTTGATGGACAGTCTGCGACGTCCCAAGCTCTGGTCGCAACTCGTCGAGCGCCATCGCGACATCTTCGGTGACGACGCTGGAGGTTCGCTACGCGAAGTCGTGTTCGAGGGTTCGGAGGACGAACACGATCAACTGGCCCGTGGCTTGCCGATTCCAGAGTCGAGCTGGTTATGGCGACGCGTGATCGCACAACAGATCGATTATCTTAATCATCTGGACGATGCCGGGTTCTTAGCGCGCATCCCGCGCATGCTGCAGTTTTTGCGTGCGCGGCCATTGTTCGGGGACGACCTGCTAGCCGCGCTGCTGACGCGCTATTGCCAATCGGCCCAGCGCAACGAGGCACACGATCTTCTGAAAAGCGAGTCGTTCACACGTTGGGGTAATCCGCAGCTGCGCTCGGCCTCGCGTTGGTCAATGGTCGATGCGCCCGTGCGCGCCATGGTATTGCGCTGGTTCGCCAAAGAAGACTTGGAACACTTTTTTAGTTTGTTGCAAGGAGCGGGCCAAGTCGACCAGGCACGGTTACGCTATTGGCTCGATTTCGTCGACCAGATCGTCTACACGCGCATCTTGCTGGGGGCTGACGCTGTCGCCAATCCCGATCCCGAGTTCCGCAACTTTAGAACGAAGAACGCGGGTCGTTACGGCAAGCTGATCGGTGGGCAAAGCCACAATAATGGGTTCATCATGCGCATCCAGGATCAGTATTTTGTCGAGTTTTCCGGAACTGGCAATGCCTGTTACGCCTATGCCGAGCATGAGCTCCCGTTCGATCCAGCGGCGCGGGAACTATCGACTAACAGCCTCAAAAAAGTCATCCACAACAAGCAAACCTGGTCGGATAACCGGATCCTGCACATGAACGCATGGCAGTGGAAGGCAAACCAGTTTCTGGCGCGGCGCAACATCTTTCCCGGCTCGGGCGACCATGCCGCAGCGATCCGTGTCGATAGTTATCGGGCACGTTTCAACGCCCCGAGCATGGCAACGCCTCCTTTGCCCCCTGCGCCAGCGAGGCCGATCTCGGCGTCAGTACGTCCGCCTGAGCCGACACCTAATCAGCCGCCGGCCATACCGCGCGCATCCGTCGTCGCGGAGGCGTCCACGCTGAGCGTCATCAAGGTCGCTAGCGCCCTAGCGCGCGCCTATCGGATCGAGGTGCAAAACAACATCGACAAGGGCGGCGCATTCTGGGTTCTCGAACGCGATTCGCGCTCGCGCCTGGGCCAGGAACTCGCTCGTCTTTCCATGAGTTTTAACGCCGACAGAGGATTTTGGATCAAGTGAGCTTTTGGAATAAGCTGCGTGGTCGGGCACTATCTCCGGCCGGGGCATCGATCGAAATGCCGGTATTGACCCCTGTATTCGAAACCGAGGGCGCTCTGTATCCAAGCGTTGCGCGCGACTCGTTAACAAGCGTGTTGCCAACGGAGCGTGCGGCCCTCGCCTATCTCCGGCAATTGGAGGAAGAGGGTTTTATTACACCTTTGGTCGACAAATGGCTGCTGCCCTGGGAGCAGGTCTACGAAGTCTTGCAGTCCGATGAACATCGCGCGAGCAGCGTGCTACTTGGTCTGCCAAGCGTGCGCGATCTTCGCCCTGCCTTGACCAGTTCGGGCAGTCTGTCCGACCCTGCGTTCACGATTACTATCCAAGGCTGGGAGAGCAGTGCTGGCGTGCCTATTCGTGGAGCATTGTCACGTCAAGGCGCGGTCTATATGCTCGATAGTGAACGGTGGCTGATGCCGGCGCCAACATGGAAGCTCATTCGCGCCGTGCAGGATCTGCATCGTGATCAGCAAGTTGCGCCGGGCGAGAAAACCAATCAGCTTGGGTGGGCGACGATTCGCAAGCTGGCCAAGCGTGCCAACGCGCATCTAGACGGCTTCTTGGACCGTACTGTGGTCGTACGGCCTGAATCCTTGAGGCTGGATCTCGATCGACGCCTGGTCGGTAACGAGCAAGTCGTCGAGGTCACGCCCAGGTTCGACGAGCAGCCAGCTGGCTGGCTTGCCTCCTTTGAGCGGCAGCAACAGGTTCAGGATCGCTACGTCGTCGCACAAGAAGACGGCGGCGTGACGCATGTTCTGGTGCCACCCGACGTGAAAGCGGTACTCAGCGAAGTGCGCGCGATGCCCGCGCGGCGCGTTGCCGGCCACAACGCTGCTTTGTTTCTCAAAAATCCGTTCGCGTATCTCGGTCCCGAAGCGAGCAGCGTTCTTGATCCCGAGGAATACGACGCGGCACTGGAGCGGGCTGGCATCCATTTCTACCGCTTTGCGATCAAACCGGTACTGACACTAGAGCAGCGCATCGACACTGTCGTTCTCGTGCTCACCGCGCCTAGCGAGACCATGGCGCCCGTCGAGATGGATTTCAACGACCCTGTCACCATGGGACAATTCGTGACCGAAGTTGGCAGCAAGTTCGTGACAGGGCTCGCCTGCGCTTTCTGGCGTGGCTACGAGCTGGAACTGGGCAGCTTCGGCGCAAGCGAATTAAGCCACCTCGAGGAAGTGCAACAGAGTTGGCTCGCGCAAGCTGCGGGCCAAGAACTGGATGATGTGCTCGACTTGACCCAGTATGGAGATCGGGTGATCGGCATAGGCCGTGCCGAAAAAGTCGGTTCCCCCTATCTCCAAAAAGGCAAGGCGGAGAACTGGTTGCCGGCTGAGTTATTGAGTCGGCTCGGTCTGGACGGCGAGTTACTCAGCCGCTGGGAAACGTCGAATCACGACCATTACCAACAGTTCCTGGTTAATATCGAGGCAGCCTCGGCAAACGGACAAGCGACCGCTCGCCTGCCGGGCCCTGAGCTGGATCTCGAGTTGCTGACGGCGCGTCGCATCGCGACCCTGTGGGGCGAACGTTTCAAACAGCGCGCCCCCGGCGATGCCGAGGAAGCGAACGCGCGCGACGTCTTGCTCGTAGCGGGTAATATCGACGAGCTCGATTACAGGCGCGATCGTGGCGCCACCATCCGCCAAGGTTTGATGGCCGATCCAGAACTGCCATACGCCTTACTGCCGTCGACCTCGTTACGCGGGCACCAACTGCAAGGCGTTGGCTGGTTGCAGCATCTGTATCGCCTTTCGCCACACATGACCTCGGGCTGTGTTCTAGCGGACGACATGGGTTTAGGTAAAACCCTTCAGCTCTTGAGCTTCATCGCCTGGTGCATAGAAACGGACCCGGATGGTGCGCCGGTGTTGATCGTGGCCCCCGTGTCCCTGCTCGATAATTGGGAGCGCGAGATGCGCCACTTCCTGCACCCGCGCGTGGGGGAGGAGGTCCTGAAATTGTACGGCCGCTCGTTGCAGGAAGCCCGCTTGCCTAAGGGTGAGCTGCCGCCCGAAGTGCGTGCGCACGGCATCCAAAACCTGTTGCGCTTCGGATGGCGTCGCAACAAACGTATTGTGCTGACCACCTATGAAACCCTGCGCGATCAGGAGTTCTCGCTGGCGCGCCAAGCGTGGAGCGTCGTCATCTGCGACGAAGCGCAAAAAATCAAAAACCCCGCGGCCCGAGTGACGCAAGCGACCAAGGCGCTGCAAGCGCGCTTCCGGATCGCCTGTACTGGCACCCCCGTCGAGAACTCGCTGACCGACTTGTGGTGCCTGTATGACTGGATTCAGCCTGGACTACTCGGCTCTCTCAACGAGTTCGGCGCCAAGTTCCGCCGTCCGATCGAAAATAAGGAACAGCAAGACGCGTTCGCGCTCAACGAATTACGAACGCTCATCGAGCCGCAACTGCTGCGCCGAACAAAACAAGATGTCGCCAAGGATCTACCGGCTAAGATCGAGGACGCGGCATGCAAGACGCTCCCTATGAGTCGCTTGCAAGTGCGCCTGTATCGCAGTGAAGTCGGCTTGTATCACGACCAACGTGCGATGCAAGAGCATCTCGGTGAACAAAGCGCTGCCATGCTAGGCCTCCTTCATAAGCTCAAGATGATTTGCGCGCACCCGCATGCCTTGCGCCCCGAGGGGGAGGCGGACGAGGTCTCGCCCAAGCTGCGCTGGACCATGGAAAAACTCAAAGCCATCCAGGCACATGGCGAGAAGGCGATCATTTTTACCGAGCTGCGCGATATTCAGAGGGCGCTGCAGTTCGCCATCTTGGACGCGTTCGGCTTCATGGCGACGATCATTAACGGCGATACCAACTCGAGCAGCGAGCGCGGCCCCAGTCGCCAGAACTTGATTGACGCCTACCAAGAAGCACCGGGCTTTGGCGTCATCATTCTCTCTACCACCGCTGTCGGATTCGGCGTCAACGTTCAAGCAGCGAACCACGTGATCCATTTTACGCGGCCATGGAATCCTGCGAAGGAAGACCAGGCCACCGATCGCGCCTACCGCATCGGCCAACAGCGCGACGTGTATGTGTACTATCCGACCGTCGTCGGCGATGGCATGGTGAGTTTCGAGCAAACGCTCGACCTTCTGCTCAGTCGCAAGCGCGCGCTAGCGACCGATATGTTGAATGGTACCGGAGACATCGAGATCAATGAATTCGCCGCATATTTGACGCCCACCTCTTCGTTGCCGCATAAGGAACCACAGCATGAGCTATGACGCACTTGAGACACTTGGGCGAGAACGCTTGTCGCGCAACTTTTATATGCGCGAATTCTTGTACAGCGAGATCGCCAACTGGCACCAGCTCCGCAATGTGCCAGACCATCCCGACGTCGCGTTACGGATGGGCCGCTCTCTATGCACCGAGCTCCTTGAGCCTTTGCAACTGCGTTTTGGCCGTGTTCATGTTAGGTCCGGGTACCGTTCTCCCGCAGTTAATGCGTTTGGCAATCTTCACAATCTCAACTGTGCCAGCAACGAGAAGAATTACGCTGGGCATATTTGGGATTATCCAGAAGCGACTGGCCATCACGGCGCGGTGGCCTGCATTGTCATCCCGGCCTTGGCGGACTACATTGCGCTGGGCGGCAATTGGACGGCGATGGCCTGGTGGATCCACGACCATCTGCCGTACAGTTCGCTATGCTTTTTCGCCAAGCTCGGCGCCTTCAATATCGGGTGGCATGAGGCGCCGCAGCGTCGGATCGACAGTTTCGCCGCGCCACGCGGTTGCCTGACCAAGCCGGAAATGGCCAATCACGCGGGTGACCATGCGGATGCCTACCGGAGTCTGTTGACCTTTGTCGATACGGGGGTGTTCAACGCGCCCTCAATCAAGGGCCTCGCTGTAGATAAAGCCATCGATCCGCCTCCCATGCAAGGTGTCAATGCCCCAGCCACCCTGCCCACGGTTGCGCAAGCGGCGGCACACCGCGTGGGCGAGCGCATTCGCTACCGGGCCGTGCACACCAAGACTGTCTGGCGCCGGGTCGACAATCACGCGTCACTCGACAATGCGATCCACGGGAAAGATGGCGCCCTTGGTTTGTTCGCAGGACGCGTCAGAATCAACAAAGAATTGCATGGTGAACCGCTTTTCGTGGTCGTCTGGCGCGACGGCGACCAGGATGGCAAGGTCGTCCGCGCACATCCTCAGCACTTTGGACAGATCGAGCTTGCCAATATTCCGACACACGCGATCGAGCAGATGGAAGCGCGAGGTGGGAGTTCGACAAGTGAACTGATCAAGTATTTCGCTTAGTCACGTGCACCATCCCGCCATTTCCAACCGCGATGGTTAGCGCGGTAGGGGTGCGCATTGGCACTTCTTTGCGCGTGTGCAGCGCCCGGCGAATTGACACCTAACGACAAACATGACTGACACTACAAACGGAGCCTTGATGAGTGCTCGCGATGACGAAGCCTTAGCGGCGCTGAGCACTATTTATACCCTCGCGCAGGAAGCAGGATACGAATTGACTAAGGAAACCGTCAAATTGGCCGAGTTCGTCTCGCCGACGGGAGATGTCCTCTATGTCGAAAAAACGCGGGTGAACTTGAACAACATCACTTGCTGTGTTCACCCTGGACATTCACGCGAAGCATTGCTTCGGCTCCGCGGGGTGCAAGCTGTGAGCGAAGAATACCGCTTTCATTCGAACATGACACGTTTTCCAAAGCGTCTGCATCGCGGTGAGACTGCGACTGCTTATGGGTGGCACGTCAAGCTCGAAACTATGCTTGGCTTGCACCACTTCCTGACTGCCTTTACGCAGATCAGCGGCGCATGATACTGGTTGATCGACGCTGAGGCACCCGATCCAAACCGTCTCAGCACCAGTTTCGCCACCGCACATGGCGGGGTAAAAGCTAGCTGTACTTGTGGCACAATGGAACCACTGGAGGTAACTATGACCCTGTCTACTCGACTCAAACGCTTCGGACGTCTTGCCATCGCACCGGTTAAAGGCTTTTTTTGCTTAAAGACGAGGACTACTACGCCACCCTATGATCCTGAACGCACTACTTTATGGGCTCACGTGAAAGAGGTGGCGCGCCAAGACACGATTCTTTATTTTGAACCTTTCACTAACGCGATCCAGTATTTTCGTGAAGAGCGCGCTAAAAGCTTGGAAATTAAATAGATCTGTGGATTCCCAATGTCTTGTAAAGACAATCTGCTTGGGCACTTAGGCAAATTTCTTTTCTAGTTACTGAATTCAGGTTCCTGCGCCTGACTTCGAAAGCTAAGAATTGGTGACATTTTGGCGCAGGCGGCGTGCGCACATCATTCGAAACGGAATACTTCGTTCACCAGAGCGACCTCGCTATAGTGAACGCAGCCGCGCACGCCGCTCTCGGCACCGCCGACTCTCCATGCGGACGCTAGACAGCCGGTGGAACCGACAATACCCGCTCAACTAGAACTGGGCTACGAGTCGAGAACTCGTCGTATTTCCGCTACCGACCAAGCTAAGCGACCGTTGACGCGAACCGGGCGGAGTGGCCCTTTTTCGTACGACGCCCAAACTCGCAGCGTCTGAGGTTTTCGTCCAAGGTGAAAAGCCGCACACGCTGTATTAACATGTGTTCGCCTCTCAGACGAAAGCGCGACGAAATCTGGATTAAACTTTTCATCCATTTCATATTCATTCTCGCCGGCATATTGCTGTTGATAATTCATTTCTCGCCTTATTGAAGGTCGGCGGTCGCCCTAAATCAAGCTTTAGGACGACCGTATTCATAATCGTAGCCGAAGACGTATCAGAGCATAGGTTCAAAACGCAGGATTGCGTCGCAGCCTCGCGCAGCCGCAAAAGTACGTGCGCTTTTGACTACCCATCACTGATCGAAACTTAAGGTCTTAAAGCTTTTAAAAAGCATTACGGACAGCACTTCCAGAAAGAACCAGGTCCCGTTCGCATTTCTACCCTGGCCCACTTGGACCCCATGGCCACGACCATTTACATTCGCTGCGCTGCCATAATTTCTCCATTGGGTAAAGCTAAGATCAGCGGCCCTTCTTTAGGAGGAGCTTGAACCGTTCCGCGATTGTTCGCTTCTCGCGTAACTGTTGCAGCATTTGACGCACGCGACGTGGGGTGACTTCCAGAAGCTGAGCGATCTCCTCAGTCGACATTCCGCTGAGGAGGCATGCAAGAGCTAGAATTTCGGCTTCAACAGTATCCGAAACGAACAGCGTATTGTCACTGCCGTATGTAGAGACCGTCATATTCTCCATCCGTGCGCGTGCTTCCTCGCCAACAACGTCGTCATGGTCGAATGAAACCGCGAAAGTATGAGCTCCTGTTTGTCTTCGCCTTTGTTTTTCCCAATGTCCAAAAATGAATTGACAGAAAGTGCCCTTAATTGGATCGAACTCTGCGCCTTTTTCCAGAATGATGCAGCTTACTCCTTGGCTAACATCTTCTTTCGGCTCACCATATTTCGCCGATTTCGCATTGATCTGATCTGCTTGTTCCTTAGGGAAAGCAACTGCAAGCTTGGCTAATTCGCTTGGGGTAAGGGACATGTTTTCCTTCTCGACAAAGTAGTACAGGCTTAACTAAAAAGTGACATAAGCTCTGTGAAACTAGAAGGGCGGCCATCCCTTCCACCCGATCATACTCGGGTAAACCTTTGCACATGCACAAGCGGAAATGGCCGTGGAGCAGTACACGGCATGATCCGAACAGGGCAAGAGATTTATGGAAAGGTGCAGCGAAGCGTCGGACGGAAAAGCGCCTACGCGGCGGACGAGAAGATGCACGCAAAAACAGATGCGAGCACCCCAAACATGACTTGAAGGTTACTGAGAGCAGTTTGGAGATAGCGCCAATTTATAGATAGTGCGACTCGTAGTGAGTCGGAACCATTCTGGACGCAAGTAGACTTTTAGTTTGCGGCCTGAAGAGCCGCAGAGAAATTTAAAACAATGCCGCATAGCGACAAGCTACGATACCATCATATATTTCTACATGTCAAGAAATATTTTTAGAAAGCAACCTAATTGTGCCTGACCAAGCTCTGTTGTCGCGATTGAGTTCAGCTTTCATCGTACGGCATGCTCCACCTCATGAAGCGTTCGCGGAGGCGTTTCTGACGTACATGCCGCTGGAGACCACCCATGTGACATGCCGTTGCTCTTTTAGCTGAAAATTAACCCAAGCCGATCCTAAATTAGCAGCAAAGACAGCTCGACATTTCTCCCAGTTCGGCTTAAGTCGAGTGTGACAGCGCCGACCTGTAGGCTTTTGCAGTCTATGTACGGATACGCCGGGTACGGGCGTTAAGGCTCGGTCTCATTAAGGCAACGCTGTGCCAGCCTGCAATCCATAAGATGCTTTCGCACCGACGTTTTCCCTGGATGGCGTGGCATTAGTCCCGATCGCAATCCCTCTGTATTGCCCCCCCTTTGGCATTCTTTCAAAATTGTCTAACGCGCCCCGCGGTCATCAAACGTTTTCCATGTATCGACAGCCAGCCTAAGCAGAGGTCGTATGGTCTTGCTAGTGCAATACTCAGCATATGTGGAAGTACCGCTCGTAGCCTTAAGTGCGCGCCGCAGTTACCGTAATTGCCGAAATGCGTGCATTGGGCTATGAAAGTCCGACAGCTTAACTCCCCTTTTTTTCTGATGATAATTACAGCTATGCCTTCCGTCAGCGACAGCAAGTCCTGTTGATTCTTAACGCGGCGAAAATTCCTCATACCAGAACTCGACTTGCGCCAAAACGGTTGGGACTTAAGATTGATTTGTGACGGCTACATATACCGTTCAATTCAGAAGATTAAAGGAGCTATCCCAATGAATATTAAAGAGATCACCAATCAAACTATTTTTACGATTAACTGGGCAAAAGGCGATCGACGTTCTGTAAACGCCTATCTGGCTGGCAATGGTGATGGTCGAGTGCTGTGGTGGCACATCAACCGCTTGACCCACCAATTACTTCGCCCTAAGGCTTCGCTGGAGATGATCATGTTTTACTTCCATTCGCGGCATTACGTAATGACCTTGTTGAACCTCAAGTATTGGGCTGACGTTAAGGCGGTAGCAACGGTCATCCATTCCCACGGGATCCTAGCAGGAATTCGCCGTGCGGTTTCCTTAAGCAGTGAGAACACATCCGTTTAATGCAGCACTTACATGCAATAGGGCAGAAAAAGGCGCTCAATCGTCGAAAGTGCAGTACCCGCACTAAAGACATCGGCTCATCTCAACATCGAGGCTAACACTAAATGAATAAATTTTTCGAGCATATTAAAAAGATTGCCATCGCAGACAGCCGTCTATTCCTTGAACCGTATGTGACGATAGGCCGCCTTATTCGGCGGCTCTTCAGGACCGTTTTTTCTCGCCTCAAGCGCTCGAAGACAAATGACAGAAAAGGAGATGATCAATGAAAAGCATCACCTTTTATTTGTTATTGTATCTTCATCCCTTAGCAAAGACTGTCCTATCGATCGTGTGCCGAGTCTTTTCCCTTCTCTCGGTCATCACACTGATAGCGATCTTCGTGAACGATTTTTCGATCGAGTATCTCTTGACTGCTGCAATATTTTTCGCAGTATCGCTCGGCGCATTGGTTCTTCAAGAGAAGTACACGACGCTTCTCTTGAAACTCCAACCTGACGACACCGAATATACGTTCTATAGCTGATCGAATTGGTAAAGGCCGATAATCGCATGATTATCGGCCGAACTAGATGTCTGTGCAGTTATGTCAAGCTTCCAAATGGCTGGCTTCACCTCGCTCAGTAAGTCGTGCTCGGGCGTCAAGAAGTATAGGACTTATACTCGAAATTTTAATATTAACGCCGTTCTCAGACAAGAAGTTCGCGCACTGTTCATAGGTATAGCCTAAATCACGGAGATGCATGAGCTGCGGAATGTACGGTTCCAAAACATCTCGTAAAGTAGGTCGCCGGACGGGAGGTTTAACGCTCTTCATAAATTCTTCCGCAGTAACTCGGCAGGTAGTTTTCTTCTTGTCGCTTGCGTCGTCGTTTTCAGCTTGATTGACGAGCTGAAGTCGCCTTACCGTATGAATCTGTGCCTCGAACAATACTGCTACTTGCTGTGCCAGGTACCGCACTGACGAGGCAATCGTGTCTAACCCATCACAGTGCGGCAAGCCGTCTTCCTGTTCTGCCCGGATACTGTCTATCACATCAGCTACCCCTTCAATGATTTCCTTCTGAACTGAGTCACCAATAGCCCCAAGGTCGCTGAAAGTGCTCCTGCAAATATCGTCGATCATTGCTCGGCCGGCCTCTGGTGTACTGACTCGAAAGGGAAACTTATCGTCGACCGATAGGTTGAACGCTGCGTGCTTAACATTCGCATCATCATCTACAGCAAGGAGCTCACGACTGAACGCCTTACATGCAGTAATAAAACGGTTGATCAGGTGACGCTGCAGCGGATTCAGTTCTTTTCCAACTACATTCAAGCGCACTAAGACGTCATCCAGATCCTTGAAAATAGCAACGCAATTTTCTGCCGATGCATTGCTGGGGACATTTTTCCATGGAAGATACCTGTTTACCATTGTTAGGCATCTCCCCAATCTTTCACAGCTTCAACCAACATATTTTTCTCCTCCAATAACAATAAGAAATCTTTCAACATGGCCTCGGCAGTAATTCGTAGGGCAACCGATACCTCGCGCTCCGGTGCAATCCAATCCACTCCATGACGCCGCGCATGCTTAGCCCACAACACATGCACTTGCTCGACAGTCAAGTCCAGGTCTAGGTCTGCAAGTGCGTTTTGTATCGCGCGACAGTCGTTCAAGCGCTCAGCAGGAACCGCCGGTAGTCCTACGACATCCACAATACGAAGTGATTTCCGGAGTGTTTCTTGCCCCTGCTCGTCTAGCAGGTCTCTGGTGCTCGCTCTGGAAGATCCGATATAAGCGATCATTACAGACTGGCGGCTGTGCCCCAATGCTTGGGCGACCTTCGCCTTCAGAGCTCCCAAATCAGAACGGTCCAGCTGCCCGGCTCTCCCACCCATCGTTGGTGGCACCATTCCAAGCAACAACGCCTGGTTTTCTGCAAACTGCGCTCGTAACCCGTGACCGGTTACGCCGGCATCGGCCTTGGTGAAACCCAGCGACGCCATTAGGTTTTCATACCGGCGGATGTTCTGTTCGAGACTGGCTGCTTGGCCAGATCGCGCATACTCCCAACCGAGCGGTTTGTCTTTTGGCGCCCGAGCTTTGACGTACTCCAGCAGTTCACGTTGTGCGCTCGACTGGATTGGAATGTTTCGCCAGCGGCCGCCTTTTCCCATCCCCGGGAAAACCTGAAGGTATTGGCCGTAATCCTGGACATGTGGATTACATTTCAGAACCTCTTCACGCCGTAGTCCGAAGCCCAGTTCAAGACGCAACATCAAGCCGAGGCGAGAATCGCGTTCGTCTACCTTCCGAAACGTCTCTACGGGATCGATCCCATTTCCCGACCAAGACTTGGTGGTTTGCGCAGCGGAACGCACCTTCAACAAAACCGGATCCACATCTGGCAGATACTTCTGAACTGCGCCGACCATGCCGGGCTTGCCGAGCATTGCGCAAAACACGCGTAACCGCGACAGGTCGTTCTGAATAGTCTTGATCTTTTTGTGCTGGCAATACCACCAATGCTTGACCAGCACTTCGATATGCCGCTCGCCAAGGTTTTTCGGATCCTGGATCTTGTAGCCGAGTTCGTGTAGGAGGCAGATAGCTGCATACACCACCTCTTTCGTCAGTGTCTGGGTTCGCTCGGACGCGACTGTCCCATTTACCCGGCGCCAGCCGTGCAACTCCATAACGGCGTTCACTTTTTGCTTCCACATATGACCCCACAAAAAAACTATCGATACCTCATATCACCAACAGCGGAAATGCGGGTCGCGCTGGCGGGGGTAAGGCACCCGTCTTAAATAAACCAGTTTCGCGTCCGAGGGCCTTACTGCCAACCGCGGATGCGCCGAACCCTCGCGGCAATCGGTCTCTCTTCCACGGAAGAGAACAGAGCTTGAAGCAGTGTCTCGCTGCGCATTCCCGGACCAGGTCCGGGCGTTGAGGATGCACGCCTCCAGTTGCGAAATGACCAGTGCGAACTGGCGTGATGTTCATAGGTGCCGTGCCGTGAGCACATGCGGCCTAAGGGGGAACTAACCCGATCACGATGGTTACAGTTGAACGATAGAAGACGTGACTCTCGGAAGCGAAGAGCGGTTGAGGAGATTGCTGGAAGGCGGCGGAAACGCAGACAGCTTAGGTAGGGATTTCGATCTGTGATCGCGTTTTCCCTGCCATTGCGGTAAATAGCCGATGACGACACGTTTTTGGGATCACTCTGTACCTGTCTGTCGAGACTCGCGGACGAGACTCAGCCAAATAAGAGCTGATTTTTTTTATGGAATGGGTGCTTGCTGTCGGATGAAAGCAAGACGGTGCCAAAGCTTGGCGTTGCGAAAAGCTGTTCTCTCTCAGTGGACAGAAAGAACAACCTGTAAAGAGGGGTACAAAAATGCCGAAAAGCCGACCAGCGCAATACTAATCGTACATGGCTAACAGGTCAAGAAATATTGCCTCCCGGCACGTTATTTTGATTTCCGCATGTGGTGATATGTAGTGACGGCGCAATTTTGAACCTGAATATCCGACACGGACGGGTTTCAGGTTTCGATTGCTGCTCAGTGTCGCAAAGCCAAACCCGCCTTGCGCACGCCGACTTGCACGTTACCTTTGAATCTTTCCTCACATCTGGAGCCCCTACATGGAAAACCTTTCGATCGCAATTGACGGCGGCCACTCAATGTTCAAAGTTCGCGCGGCGTCGCTCGCATCACCTGATGAGCGTCTCTCGTTTCAGATTCCCACTGTCGTGATGCCGGCCATCACACTGACCAATGAGCAGACCCGACAAAAAGCCGAGCTCGACACTGTCGAGCTGGACGGCCGGAAATACTTCTTCGGCGAGACCGCCCTGCGGCAAGGCCGCTCCGAAGTCTATACGGGGCAAAACGCGGACTGGATCGAGAGTCCGCAGCACGACGCACTGGTACTGGGAGCATGGCGGAAGGCCATGCAGGCCTTCGGCAATCCCCCTGCCCGGGTTCATCTGGTGATGGGCTTGCCGGCGAAATTCGTTGGGCCGCAGCGCGACACGCTTCGTAGCCGCATCGCGGCCTTACTCACGCCGCGGCTCCTGCCGGGCCAAACACTAAGGGTGATGGTCCAGAGCCAGGCGGACGCGCCTCTGCAGTGGCTCTCGATCCAAAGTAACGGTAGCCAGCATCCGCAGCGAGACCTCGACAACGAGGCTTGGGGCGTAATCGAGATCGGCCATTACACGACCGACTTCGCCCTTTCCGATCGGGGCGCAATGATGGAGTACGCGGCCGTATCGTGCGCGGGAATGCACTTGGTCTACGACGGCATGTCGAGTGCACTGGCGCAGTCCAAGCTGCCGACGTCCCTGGACGTGGTAGAGGCAGCGGTGCGCAGCGGCGGCATCAAGCACTTCGGCGAGCGGGTCGATGTGTCCCACCTGCTGCGGCAAGCGAAAGCGGGCTTTGAAGCAGTGGTAATGGATGAGGCCAACCGGGTGTTTGGCCAGAAGGCAGCAGTACTGGATGGGATCATCGTTGGCGGTGGCGGCGCCGAGCTGCTGCTCGACGGGCTGAAGCAACGATACCCCAATGCCGTTTTTAGCGACGAGCCACGGATGATGGTGGCGGAAGGCTTCTGCCGTCTCGGCTTGCTGTCTCTGCTTCAGTCCTGACGCCGAGACTCCCATGACGGGACAAACGGAAAAGCCGCCGAAAATCGGTACCGAGATCACTGTTCGAATCAGCCTGACTTTTCAGGAGGCGCCGGACGTTCACACGCTGCTGACGATGACACCGGTGCGCGAACGCGGAAAACTGGTGCGCTTGGCCCTTGAACGATACATCGCTGAAACAGGCCATCCGGCCGGTGATGTGGAACAGCAGATTGACGCGATCTCGACCTGGCTGAGGTCGCGGACGGCGCACATAGGAACGATCGCGAGCATTGCCAACCAGCTCGAAGTAGATCGGACAATCAATGCTGGAGGCACCCTCCAGCATCACGGCATTCCCGCGCCCCCGCTTACGCGTAGTGATCCGGCTTTTGCAGAGACGATTGGTCGGAGTGATTCTGTTTCCGAGGAGGCAGCCGCTTCGTCGTCATCCATTAATCGGTGGCTCCAAGCTTAGGCAAGACAACCTGGTGGTCGACAAATTCCCACACTGGTTGACCACCAGTTAGCTTAGAGCGAATCCACGATGCTACCCCTGCAGGTATCGTTAGCCGCTCTAAGGCCTATTTGCGCGCCCGGCCCGAATCGCGGCCAATGCCGCTACCTAGAATTTGGCCATTTACTTACGCTCGTACGTCAGCCGTCATCGCCAATGCGCAGGAATTGTCAGTCCGAGCACTCGCGAAATGTTTTCGAGTGCGGCGATAATTTCGCGGTGCCGGTTCTTATTATAGGCACCCCCGGCGTCCCGCTGCGATAGAATACTTTTCAACTCAGGAAGATTATGCAGGCCTAAGGCGTAGAGGTTTTTCCACGTCAACTCACCAAACACTTTGTATATGACTTCGGTACCGTCTCGATCACTAACCAATCGCTTAGGCCCCACTAACTTTACTAGAGCCTCTTCGGCCTCTTCTTTCGTTTCGAAGGTATATAGATGTTGCAAAGGGGGCACCAACGGGGACGTTAATTCGATGACCCAGCACGAAGACACTCCTTCCCGCCGAGCAGATTGTCCAGGATATTGCACGTCCGGATTCTAGGCTGTCAAGAACCATTGATCGGTTTGGTCACCTCGGACTAGTTTCACGTTGTCAACCAGAAGTAAGGCTAGACAAGGACACGCATACTGGGGGAGGCTCCCCCGTAGCTTAATGGCCGACCTGTTCTTGAAAAGACATTCGTTGAGCCGGCAATCGCTCGATTGCCGGCATCGACGGAAACGCAACGCTTCTAGTCTATGTGAAACGTCAAGGTACGCCGCATCGACGAGCCATTTTGCGTACGCGCTCGTGCTCCCCTGCTCTTGTACGCATGTCGTTCTCAATAGCTGGCGCGCAATGCAACAAACTGGTTACTCGGTCCTTCCGACCGAAGGCTCAGGTCTGTACTGTTCGATACTACATAAGCCAAAGGCCGCGTCATGGTAAACGGGAACAGCACAGGTAGCGACTGCAAGCTGGGCACCGCAACAGGTTTGCCGGTGTAGCGCACAGCCGCTTCGATTAGCCATGCCGTGAGTTCGTCGTTGTCGATCGCTCTTGGCGCGAGCCGTATAACCCGTTTGCCCTTCTCGACCCGTTCGACGGCCCCCCAGCTCGCCTGGCTCTGGATAACCATGTTGGTCATGCGTCGAGTGCCTTCTCGCTCTCCGTAGGTTTCGCTCATGCGGCGATGCACTTCGGCAGACGCGCAGTCGCCTTGAATAGCGGACAGGCGGCCTACTAACTCAGCGACCTTGCCAAAAAACGGGTACGCCGCCACAGACATACCCCAGCAAAGCACCGCGACCGGAACATCCGGCTGATCCTTGTGAATGGCGACGGCGCGATTTGCATAATCAACCAATTCGGCTCGCGGCTCAAGCCACAGCCGATTGAGTACCGTCCGAGTTTTTTTCTTGGCTTCCGCGCCAAGCTCTGCTGCCTCAAGCAGTGCATTCAGATCATCTAGCCCAGCCACGCCTGCACGAATATTCAATGCCGTAGCCGCCCAATCAAGCTGAATGAACCGATCAAAGCCAATTTTTGGGGCTGATGAATTCATTCGGTATCAATCACATAACTGACTTTCACAAAGGGCACGATCAACTCTTCGATCGACACCCCGCCGTGGACTACCACCTGCTCGCCATCCGGCACAAAGGCGGTTCGTCCACCGGCGAATAAAGGCATAAAGTTCGCGGGTAGTCCAGCAATGTCTAACCTTACGGTGTTGGGATAGGCTGCAGCGGAATCGCCCAGCAACGGTTCGCTCCGATAAACTCGCACGCGCTCGCCCCGCGTCTCCGCAATGACACCTTGGTTGGGCCTGCCGACGCCAATAGACTCCACATTACCGTGGTCCGCCGTGAGATAGATGTGATATCCCTTGTCCAACAACAGCGAGAACAGCCGATCCACGAAACCGGTCGCTAACCAGTTCCCGATCCACATCGCTACGTCTTTCTTGGACCGCTCCTTGTGGAGCCGGTCATCTACCTCATCGATGACCAGGCCCACCACTTTCGGGCGGCGGTCGGCCAAGTCTGCTTCAAGCGTGTCAAGTTGATCAATTTGGCGCAGCGCGCGTCGGTACATCACCTCATTCGAGGTAACGCCTTCATTCTGCCAAAACGTTTTCCACAAGGATTCTTCCTTGTCGGTCCGGTCAATGGAGTCACCGAACTCGCGAGGTTTTAGGCCCGAGAACAGCGCCTGGCGCGATACTGATGTGACCGTTGGAAGCCATGCGAATACAGCCCCTTCATTGAAGGAAAAGCGCTTGGTGGTGGAGACAAGACGGTCGCGGATCTGCACCCACTGATCGAAGGCAAGTCCATCGAACACTAGCAAAGCAACTTTAGTTTCTCCTGCTGATCGGCGATGGCGCAAGAAGCGCGGCACGTGGTGCACCATCACCGGGCCATTCGTCACCGGTTGTAAAATCAGATCGGCATAATGTTTATCGGCGATCCATGCCTGTAATCGCTCGTCCGACTCGCTCTGCAGCTTCTTGATACGGTCGCTTATCTGTGACGCACTTAAAGGCAGGTAGTAGCTGTCATTCGTGTTGGCCAAAGCGTGCACTCTGGACAATATCTCTCCGTAGCGCTTAGCGAAATCGCTCCAGTCTTTGTACGACGATGTTGCGGTCGGGATGGCATCGCTCAATCCATTGATACCTTTTAGCACTAACGCCTGCAATGCCGCAGGGTCCTGGACGATACCAGCCTTGACCCAACTTGGCACGTGTTTCGGGACGCCATGCACCGCCAACGGCTGCAACGAGCCATCGAGGAACATAGAGTCGACCAACACCTGCAGATCAGTATGCTCGAACGGAATCTCGATCTTCGTCTCATAGTCCAGTGATGGCGCCTCACCTGCCCGAATACCATCAAGTCCTAGGGTTTCCAGATAGCGATACCACGCCCCTTGCACCACCCGTAGAAGCATACCTTTGGATGCCAGCCATGTAGCAACAGAATAGCTCTTAAACAGCTCTTTGCCTTGGATGATGCTCGCCGCGTGCTGGGCAAACGTTAGTGGCAACGATCGGTTCGCAAAGTGCAATCGGAGCAGCTCACGCCAGAAATCGACCTGAGTCCGGATGGACCTCGGTACAAACTGATAGACATGTTCGAGAATGAAGTCCTTCGACTCATTCCCGCCGCGCGCTGACTGCAGTTCGGTCTCATGCGCATGAAACAGCCCGGCAAAATGCTCTGGCTCGACTTGCTGTACCGCGCTGTAGGTCAGCTTCGGGAATAGCTCTGCAAGGCTGAGACGTACCACACGACCGTGATGCACGATGTCCCACGGCAAGGCATTCGCGTCGGCACTGCGCAGATGCAGAACCAACGAGGGTGCTGGCCCCGGCTCACCGCGATCCCATGCCGCGCGGTATCGCTCCTCGTATTCGGCGCGGAAAGCAAATGGGTCCTCGTACAGCATCAGCTCAAATCCGCGAGCGCGCAGCTCGGTTAGTAGCTTCTCGTCGAGCAACACATCATCAGGGTCGCATGCTACCCACAGCCGGGTGAGATCGGCCGTAAAGTGGCTCAGGATGCGTTCTGTCCACAAACTCATTCCTACTGTCCTCCAGGCACAGCGTCGCCGGAGACCCGAACCATCATCACGGCATTCAAGTCCGGCACGCTGGCTTCCATGTCATCGATGGCGGCCATGCGTGCATCGTGTTCCTGCTGCAGTCGCTTGCGCCGGTGCTCACGCACGGTGGGCAAGCCGATTCGCCCAATCGCCTGGCATCTGGCATCAAAGGCGTACACCGCACGTTCGCGTTCTTCCTTCAGCCGGGCGCGGTGTTCGGTCAGCAGTTCGGTGAAGATTCGTTCACCCTGGGTACTGGCAGCGGCATGGGATGCTTCAAACCACTTTACCGACTCCTCTGCACCAGTCACAGCGTGCACATCCACGGCTTCAGTTAGCAGCAAATCCCATACGCGCTTGGCTGTCGGCACAAAGGGGCGACCTCCCTCGTTGATGAACACGGGCAGAAAGCGCTTCCTGCTCAAGCCATCCGCCACTAGGCTGATCTCCCACAGTGACCAGATGCCGCGTACTGAATTCGGTAGTCCGGTCACGCGGATCACCGGCAGTGGCTGGCCTGCGACAAAACGTGGCAGCTCACTGATCACAGCCCGGGCGCGTGGGTCTTCCATCGTGACCCATTCAAACTCCGGGTTCTCATCTGCCGTACGGGCGTCAAAACAGGCCTGTGCCGACTCGCTGCCATCTGCCCACTTCACCCGCCACGCCTTGCCAACCTTCGCTGCTAAGCCGCCGCGCGCTGCCGACCCGCTGGTGATAGCGCGCTCTAGCCAGAACTGCACCGGGTGGTCACGCCACTTGCGAGCATCGTCGGCATCCAGTTCATGCTCGGTAGTAAGCAGATCGCTGTTGTTCTTCGACTCCGCCAGCGTGGACCGCAGTTGCGACACCACGGCGTCGCATTCCTGCTCGATCGCATCCGGGTTCTGCAGACCGTGCACAAACAACTCGTCGAAGATCGGGTCAGCCTCGACTGAGTCCATCACGTCGGCCGCCTTGTCGACGCCAAACTCCTGCGCGATGACCTCAAGCTTGGTCTCTAGTACCTGACGCACACGGTGTTCCACCGTGTCCTCAAGCACGAAGTTGATGGCACGCACTACGTGCTTCTGCCCGATACGATCTACCCGGCCAATGCGCTGCTCAATTCGCATCGGGTTCCACGGCATATCGAAGTTGACGATGACGTGGCAGAACTGCAAGTTCAGACCTTCGCCGCCGGCATCCGTCGAAATCAATACGCGAACATCATTGGAGAACACCTGTTGTGCCCGCGTGCGCGCTTCTAGGTCCATGCTGCCGTTGAGCGTCGCCACCGAGAAACCCCGGCTTTCCAGGTAGTTGGCCAGCATCGCTTGCGTCGGCACGAACTCGGTGAAGATCAGCACCTTCAGCGCCGGGTCGCCTTCCTCTTGCTGGAGCTTGTAGATCAGTTCCAGCAGCGCCTCGGCCTTGGCGTCCGTGCCAGCAGCCTCGGTCTCACGCGCCAGCTCCAGCAGCATCTCGACTTCGGATCTCTCCAGCTCCCAGCCACTGGACTGCATGGCGAGATCTACTTGCGACTGGCCATCGAGATCGGCCCACTCGTCCTGGCTGGTGTTCTCGAACAGGCTCGCCTGCAGCTGTGGTGTATCGAGCAGGGCTTGGCGCTTCTCCAGCGTGGCGCGGATAGCTGCCGTACTTGAGGTCACCAGCCTCTGCATCAGGATCATCAGGAAGCCGATGTGGCGCTGCTTGGCCGCCATTGCTTGGTTGTAGCCGTGGCGCACATAGTCGGTCACCGCCTCGTATAGGCGCTGTTGCGAGCCGTGCCGTGCCTGCCACGCCACCGCCTGCAGCCGGGTGACACGCGGCTTGAACAGCGGCTGGCCCTCGGCGTTGATTGATAGCCGCTTCTCGGTGCGAATCACGAATGGACGCACCCGGTCGCGGCTGACGCTGCCTTCGTCCGGGAACGCTTCCCTGTCGAGCAACTGCATCAGGCGCATGAACTGGTCGGTCTTACCCTGGTGCGGCGTGGCCGACAACAGCAAGAGATAGGGCGAGGCCTCCGCCAGCGCGGCGCCCAGCTTGTAGCGGGCCACCTGCTCGGTGCTGCCACCCATGCGGTGGGCCTCGTCGATGATGACCAGATCCCACGACGCCGAAATCACGTCTTCGAAGCGCTCGCGGTTGTAGGTATTCAGTTGCTCCAGGCTCCAGCCGCGCCGACTCTCCATCGGCTTAACCGAGTCCAACGAGCAGATCACCTGGTCGTGCATGCGCCACAGGTTTTCCTCTTCGCCCGCGCCGCCGCTGCGCCACTGGCGAAAGGCCGCCAGCTCGGACGGCTCGATAAACTGAAGCTTCTCGCCGAAGTGCAGGCGCATTTCCGCCTGCCACTGGCGCACCAGCCCCTTGGGTGCCACCACCAGAATGCGCTTCACCCGGCCACGAAGCTTCAGCTCGCGCAGCACCAAGCCAGCCTCGATGGTCTTGCCGAGGCCTACCTCATCGGCCAGCAGGTAACGAATGCGGTCGCGGCTGATCGCGCGGTTCAGCGCATAGAGCTGGTGCGGCAGCGGCACCACGCTGGACTGGATCGGCGCCAGCAGGAGGTTGTCCTCCAGCGCATCCAGCAGCTTGGCCGCTGCCGTCGTGTGCAGAATCTGCTCCACACTCGGGCGCACGCTTTTCAGTACAGCAAGGTCCGCCTCCCGGGCGCGCACCACCGCGTCTTTGGCCGGCAGCCAGACGCGATAGGCGACCGCGCCCCACACGTCCTGCCGCTCGATCACACGGCACGGCGATGTTTGCCGGGTAAACCAGCACCAATCGCCGATAGTGAACCCGTTTCCGTCCACGTTCAGATCCCGTCCTCAGTACGGGTCAGCGCCAGGTCATAGAGGGTGAGTAGCTTCTCGTCCTCTTGCAGCGCTTCATCGGGTACCTTCTTCGCGATGTCGATAATCGTCTGGTAGTCCTTATTGCCCCATGCGAAGCGGAAGCCAGCACGCAGCACTTCCAGGCGGAACTCCTTCAGCCGCCGGCCAGTAAAGGCACGGTATTGGTCAAATTCCTTGAGCAGCGCCTTCTCGCGCTTCTTCTCCAAGTCCTGTGCCTTGTTCGGGTCGGGCACGTACCAGCGATCCTTGGCCTTTGCGACAAGGGCTGGGCTGTTCTTCTCCAAACCACGAAGATCCTTGTGGTTGGTCGATAGATAACTGTGAATCTGGCTTGGCACCTCACCTGTACCGTCGTACTTCAGGAAGTTGTCTTCGAGGATCTGAAGTAATTCAGGTTTTGCCTCGTGCTTTTTCCACCCAGCACCAAGCTGCCCTATGAATTCTGGGCTCAGCTCTTGGTACGTGGATGGTCGACGCTTCAGAAAGTCAGACAGCCAATCGATCGCGCTTCGCTCATCCGAAACGAACATTTCCATTTGCGGTGCGACGGCAGCCTGAAGCCGTCTTTTGTCGTACTCAGCAACTTGATCTGACAAGAAAATCATCCCGTCACGTTCAACGAACCTTTGGAGCAGACCCGCCTGGAACTCCTGAGTGGACATCGGAACCGGAGTGTTGTGTCGAACAAACCAAGCGACCATTCTGTCGAAAATTATCCTGGGATCGCGTTCTGCAATGAATTCGAGCTCGCCCTTCTTTGATTTGACCGTTGGAAGGTAATTCAGGTGAGTTCTGACAAAGTCCCATACGGAATCTGCGCTACCGCCAGATGAAGAAAACCTGTCTTCTAGGCCGCCGTTCGGCTTGTACGCGGAGATGACAAGATCCTGCTTTACTGCCGTTGTCGTGGTGACAGCCTTGAAGCTACCCTTCTTCTTGTCGATGGCCGATACATTGGCTACTACAAAACCCGCTTCTTGTAGGGCGATCTGGATTGCATTCCATACCGCTGCCTGAGTGTTGGAAAACTCTACGGTCATCCAACGGCCGGGCTTAAGAGTTCGAAATGCCTCCTTAAAGCAATCAGCCATAATGGCTCTATAGTCGTTGATAGATTTTGATTGGGATGTGCACTGAATCGCTTCTAGGTTTTGATTAGTAAAAACTTTTAACCAAGATTCCCAAAGAAAATTCAGCTCCGAATACATCAAATTTCCACCAAATGGCGGGTCGATAAATATGTAATCCAGCGAGCAATCTGGTATTGCCAATGCGGAAGCGGAGCCGGTAGAAGTTATGCCATATTCACGACTGCGACCGAAAAACACTTTCTCAAGATCGGAACGCAGAGACCATTTATCGATAACATTCAGCTCCAGTGATATCGAAGGCGCGTACAGCGTCCCATCCAGTGGCTTATCGACCTTTCCGCCTTTTCCACTGAAATAATTGCTGATATTCAGACGACAGAGTCGGTTAACAAATTGGTGTGTTGATGTGAACGAGAAGAGCAGCGGCCTCCGGAATTCGCCATCGCACTTCTTTCGGAGTGCAGAAATAGCAAGCAAATTCCGCCTGGTGTAAAAGTGCTGCACATGCGTCATCCCGGAGTGCACGCCCGCTCGCCAGGTATCTCCCCACGATTCGCCTTTAAATAACATTGCGTGATTGGGTGCCCAATCTGCTATGGGCGTTTCCGAAACCTTGTTCAATACTGCCAGATCGAATGCGTCAGGACGCTTGTCGACTCTGATCTTGCCGAATGAATAGTTAATCAGGACGGGGACATTTTTCGGCTGTCTTACTGCTTCATTGAGCAGCTCATCAAATCGACTTTCCCAAGCTCGTTCAAGGCCCCGCTTGGACAACTGGGTATCACAATGCGGACAGTTGAAATCGTCTTTGACACCGCCTTTCTTGTGGTCAATCGCGGCGTCCCAGAAGACAACTTCCCCAGCACAATGTGAGCAAACAAAAACTTCAGACCATACCGTGTAGTTAATTTTGGCAAGAGGCAGACCAACAATTTTTGTAGTCGGCCCAGACACCTTTAACTCGGATATTGCACTGGCGATCTGACTTTCACTGGGGTTGTGAAGGGTTTGGTACATCCAACCATGTGATGCCTGAAGATCTTGCCCTATGCCGCTGGCGACCTCTTCAAACTCTCGAACATCAAGCGGTGCGTTGAATGAGTTGGCAACCGAGCTGGCGAGTGGTGATAGATCATTAAGAATTGCATACCTGCGTCCAAGCTTCGATATTGGAGTCCATGAAGGCTTGTCGGAGGCCTCATCTCGTTCAAAGATGGCGCCATTTGGATCAACCATATAGCCAAGGGATTCGACCACCTTCCTGTCGCCGCATAGTTGGGCTGCAATACCGGCCATTCCGGTTCCGCAGAAAGAATCTAGGATCACATCGCCTGGGTGGGTGTAATGCAGGATATACCGCATAATTGCCTTGTGCGGTACTTTGGTGTGATAGCTGTGTGCGTTGTAAATCGGGTCGTTCTTCCCCTCGCTGACGTCAGCTACAAAAGGCTCTTGGTTGTACTGAGCAGACGATTCATAAGGCTTCCCGTAGTGTTGAATGAAATCCTTAATGAAGGGATTTGGGCAGGCAGTGTAGTAAGGCGGATCAGAAAGCGCCAGGATGTCTTCGTCCGATCCAATAGGAAATCCTTCGATCTTCCGGAAGGCGGGGTCCTTGAGCATCTCGGCAAGCAGCTTCAGGTAGTGCTCGCGTCGAGCCTCATCACTCGGGAACGTTTGCCCGAGGCATTCAACGGGGCCGGACTTGGCCACGTGGTTCTGGAAAAGATCACTCATTAGTCGTTCCTCAAATTCTTTTTGTCATGGTCGGGTGATCTCGGCGTATCACTCGATCACGAAGCGCAGCTTGGTCGAATCCTTGCCCTTGCAGCGCTCGTTCATGAAGGTGTCGAAGCGCTTGCGCAGATCGTCCGGCGTGGCCGGCGAGCCACCTTGCAGCAGCGCCTGCTTGATCTCGTCGCCCTTCACTGCGATCTTCTCCAGGCCCGACAACGCCTCCTGCACGGCGTTGGCAAACTCGGTGGTCATCGGGTCCGGTAGCTTGCGTGATGCCAGGAAGGCGTCGATCAGCCTTTTGGACGCGGGTGGCAGCAGACCCAAGCTGTCCTGCGTGAACGGGTCTTCCAGGTTTTCCAGCAGGGTCTGCTGCCAGTTGGCCACCAGCGTGTCCAGATCGTCGTCCAGCTTGTGCAGGCGGTTGGCCGCCGGGATCAGCTCCAACTGTTCGGCGGACGGGCGGAACTGGCAATGCGGGCAGACGGCTGCGGTGACCAGCGTCGGCTCATCCAGCGACGAACAACTCTTCAAGCCGTTTAGGGACTCTTCGAAAGCTGTGAGCTGGCTGGTGGGCATCAGCGACACGCCCGCCAACACGCGCAGCGCCAACAGGCGGTCGTCCTTCCGCAGCGCGTTGCGGGACTTGTCTTCGGCCACGCCCAGCCGCGCCTTGCTGTGGCTGGCGATGTAGGCGGTGATGTAGTCCTTCTTGAGCTGATTGAGCGTCTGCCGGTATTCGGCGGCGTGCTCAGCCGTGCGGTCCTGGCTGAGTTTGTCCTGCAGCGCCTTGCGGGCCGTCTCGGCCTGCTTCACCCACGGATGCTCGGCAGGCAGCACAATCTCGGCCTGCGAGAGATAGGACGCGGTGCTGCCCAGTTCCACCACCAGTTCCAAAAGACGCTCGACGGCTGCCAGGACTTCCAGATTTTTTTTCTGGCCGTCGAGGTCTTCGTGTGTGACACGTAGGTTTTTGAGCTTGCCGACGGTGTTGTACGGGGACAGTGACTCAGTGAATTTCTTCAGCGAATCCAGCCGGGCGTGCCAGTCCTTGGCTTCTTCCTCTCGCAGCAGGTTCTGGCCCCAGAAGCCAAGCTTGCCTTGCTGCAGGTCGGAACCGGCCTTGAGCACGCGCGGCACCAGCGCACTGACCTTCTCCTGCAGCTTGATCACCGGCTCGGTGTCGCCCTGGCTGGCTTTCTGCGCCAAGCCAGAGGGCAGATCGAACAACTCGAACAGGGCGCGCAGCACGGCAAGGTTGATCTCCTTGGGCGCCTCGACGTGCTTGAACTGCTTGAGCTCTTCGGTGGAGCGCTCAGCCAGTTGCCCCAGCTTGCCGGAGTCGATCTTGTCGCCGGTGATCGATAGCACGATGTCGCCGGAGTAGACCAAGCCGCCCAGCACAGTGACTAGCAGATCGGGCTCCAGCCGGTATTTGATGGGCGCGAAATACTCGACGTCCGACGTGCCCGAGAGCAGTTCGCTGCGGTTGAGCACCTGGCCGTGGCCCTTGGCCTTGAGGCGGTTCAGCACCTCCTGCGCATAGCGCGAGTTGGCCGGGTCGACGCGGTCGCCGTCGAGCAACTCCAAGGCATCGAGGATGGCTGCCGCATCCTTGGTGCGGGTGCCGCCAGCCAGTGCACGCAGCGCGTTGCCAATCAGCTGCTTACGGTTGGCCTCCGTCACCAGCACTGAGAAGGTGGGGTATTCCGGCGAAAGATCGACGAAGCGCTGTCCGAGCACAAGGCCGGAGATGACGTTCACCACATCGCGGAAGTTGATGCGCTCGTCGGCGCCAAGCCGCGCACGGTCACGCAGCGACACGCCTTTGGCCCACTCCTGCAGGTTCTTTTTCTTGCCCTGGTAGGTAACCTCAAACGCGGTCATCTGCTTTTCCTGCAGCCACTTGCTCATGGCACGCAGGAAGTCTTGCGCCTTGGATAGGTAGATGGCCTTGGCGCCGCCACTGGCGGTGGAGGCCAAATCTAACGCTGCCGCGTAGGACGACAGATGGCGCTTGAGATCGTCGTCCAGGCCCGTGAGGCGGAAGAAGACTTCGTCCGACAGGCTGTTGTCGGCGAACTTCGGCTTATCGAATGGCTGGATGAAGTAGACGTAGAAGTCTCGTTCCGGCTGCGCCGTGGGGCGATCGTTCGGGGCGCCGAAGAACAGGTAGCCCATGCGTTCGACACGGCGTTCCTGCCACTCGAGCTGGTATTGCCAGATCTGGAAGCCCGGGTAGCGCAGATCGTCGCTGCACTCCATCAGTGCCTTGACGGCGCTGTAGTAAGCACGGTCGAGCGCGTCGTCGGACAGGGCTTCGGCGCGCTTTTCGATTTGGGCGTCGTAGTCGATGTCTTTCTTGAGGTCGAGGTAGTACTGCTCGGTATCCGGTGCCTTAGAGATGAACTGGCCGTTGACGGTCTTCAGCACCTCCCTCATGACAGTCTGGACCATCGACAGCAGGTTCTCGGCCGGATCGCCCGGCATGTCCTCTACGCCCGGCTGGAACAAGCACAGGGCATCGCGCAGCTCGGCACCCGTAGGGCCAATCGGCACATGGATGTCGCCGCCCGTGGTCAGTCGGTGGACGGCCAATGCATTGATGACTCGGAGCGCCATGGCTTTGTAGGCCGGGCGGGTGAATGCCTGCTGGACCCGCGACTCCAGAACCTCGGAGACGCGCATAACTTCCTTGATGTTCGGGTCAGCGCGCAAGACCGAGTTGGCCTTGATGGTGTTCCAGAAACTCTCGTAGCTAATGAACTGCGCCTTGTCGGCGGGCACTTCCTGGTCGAGGATGGCCAACATGGCGGCCTCGATGGTCTTGAGCGCGCCACGCTTCTCGGTGAAGTGGATCTGCTCGAAGGTTTTCAGATAGTCCGGGTGAACCGGAAACAACCGCACGTACTCGTCCATGCGCTCGTTCATAGAGCCGTAGAACTTGGCGAACGGCGTGAGGTAGTCGCGGATCTTGTTCTGCTGGTCGGCAGTCTTCTTGAGCAGGCGCGCGGAGACGACGAAGCTGACGTCCTGGCGGTCGATCAGGATCTGGGTAAAGCGCTCGTTGACGCGGCGCATGCTGTCGGCGACATGCTGGAAGCGCACGCTGTCGAAAATGGCCTCCTGCACGCCGGCCACGAAGCGGAACTTCAGGTGTTTAGTGACTTCGCCGATCTGACGCAGGATGGCTAGATCCTGGACCAGCTCATGGTCGCGGCGGGACTGCAGATACTCCAGGAACTCATCGACTACAAGTAGCACGCCCTGGTCCGGGAATTTCCCGCCGAACGCGGCCATCATCTCCTCGAAGGAGTCCTTGTTGTTGAGCTCCTTGTCAGCGGTCGGGAATGTGTAGTCGACACCAATTTTTTCGAGGAAACGCTCAAGCTGCAGGGTAATGATCTGGCGCAACGGCATTTGCAGGCCGCCCACCTCGATGCGCAGCACCTTGAAGCGACCGGCGATCGGGGTAACCGCCTCGGCCACCTTAGGGTGGCGGATCATCGGCGCGTAAGCGGCATCTTCGGCCACCAGCGACAACACCGACATCAGGTGCGACTTACCGGTGCCGTAGTTGCCAACGATGAGCACGCCCTTGTGATCGACCGACTCGTCGAAACTAAGCTGAGGAACCATGAGCTTGGAGATCCGCTCGGCCATGTCGTCGGAGATCACGTAAGTCGCGACAAGCTTCTGCGCCTCGTCCGGGCGCCCCGCATCGAGCAGCTGAATGACTGACTCTATCTGCTCGAACTGGATCAGATCTCCGTATTTCATGTTCTTGGTCATATGATTTTCATTTCCCCGTAGCTTCAAATTTCGAGTACGACTACGCCGTCGCCGCTGTAGTCACGATGTTCTGGGTGGCTCATGTCCGCATACCCCAAACGATCCGCGCGTAGTTCGCCTGGCCAGACGGCCACGACGCGCTTGGAATGAGCCAGCCGCCTGACGAGGTCAAGCGGGTTAATCTGCAGGCTGGGCTCGAACAACAACTCGAGGTTGTCGAGCAGCAGCGGGTCTTCAGTACGTTCCTTGTCCGCGATCTCGCGTAGTAGCTCGCCTGCCGAGAAGCCCCGCTTCTTGTTCGGTGTAGCGGCCAAACGGCGCCCCAGTTCCAGGCCAACGTTGAGCGGCTCGATGTTGAGCTTGACGCCGAGGTTGCGGAGCAATTGGGTCTTTCCACTGCGGCTGGGCCCCACCAGCAGGATCAACTTGCTGTTGAGGTCGCAGATTTCGCCGATGAGTCGTTCGAGTTTTGCGAGCATGCTCATCCCCTCAGTTTGTTTCGGCTTCGAGCGGTTGTTGATCAGGGGGGCGATAACCCGGCGCCAGTACAGCATTACGCACACCGTAGATGGCAAGCTGGTTTTTCAGCCAAAGCCGGTACTCATGCCCGCGCAGGCTGTGGTCAGGGGAGCAGTCGACAGTCCATTTGCGCAGGATGTACCCAGCGGTGGCGGCGCGCAGCTTTATCCGCAGCACGCCGTCGCGCATGCGGTAATCCATCTCGGTGATCTCCGGCCGCGGTTGATCCGGGTGCGGCACCAACTCGAGCTCGACGATCCGGGTCCATTGAATGTCCTGGTCGCCTGTTTCGTGGGGTGCCACCGGCTGCCCCTTGAACACCACGGGGCGCTTGATTCGGGTAATGACGAAATCCCGGAACTCCTGGGACTTCCGGTCGAAAGCACGGACGTGCCACCGAAGACCGTTGTCGATCAGCGCGAACGGGACGATATCCCGTTCAGTGCAACCACTGGACATGGAGATGTACTCAATCGCGAGAGGACATTTTTGATGGATCGCACGGGTCACGCTTGCCAGTACATCCAGATCCGGATGTGTAAGTTGGTATGAGCTTTCGGTAACCACGCATGCTTTGAGCGGCATCGGCTCGCCATCACCAAAGCCCTGGGTAAGCCACGAAAGCACTCGCTGTGATGGGAAATCGAAGACTGGCTGAAATCTCGCCCCCTGAACGTAAAACTTGCTCTTGGAGTCGTAGTCAATATTGCCGGGGGCAAGCTTCTTATAGAGAGCCAGATCCCTGGATGCGGCGGCGGATTGTATTCCAAATCGGGCGACCAAGTCCTGGCGACGTATTTCCCCGATGAAGCGCACCCGCAACTCCACAAACGAGAGCCGATCACGTTGTGGCTGAGTTAATTGTGCAAGCACTTCGGTTGACATCCTTGGACTCGGTGCCCATTGCGGGTCACTTTGTAGTTATTGCCTAAAGTATATGCGTTGCCCAAAGGCATGTCCATGGGTTTTTTTTGATCCGGTGTGTGTCGCATATTGATGCACACAAAACCGGGAAATGTAAAACGAACCAATGGAGAAACGGCGACATTTTCGACTGGTTGCGCGGCCTAGGTGTGATGTTTCAAGGGCATGACGATTCGGAAAGTAGCGCTAGAAACCCGGGCCCAAAGCTTGATTGACCTGGCGAACTTTGTGTTATGCAATGGCGGACAGAGACGTTGGGCTGGCGAACACTTTGCGCTAATTGTTAAAGATTGTGGTGAGCGTTGGCCAACGCCAGTAGGCCACAGCCAACAGGCGTGCGGAAAATGTCCGGCCGGCCGAATTGTCGCGCCGCGAGCTGAGGAAGTTTACTTACACAGTCGTTACACAGCTCAGGGCGTTACACAGAAAGGGAATCAGAGGGCATAGGAGAATCGCATAAGCCCCTGATTTTTCATCGAAATTTTGGTAGGCCTCCCCGGAGTCGAACCGGGCACCAACGGATTATGAGTCCGCTGCTCTAACCAGGCATGAGCTAGAGGCCCAGAAATCGGGACAGTGGCTGGAAGAAATCTCGCCACACGCTCCA
>Ga0265798_10001101_pt1 | contig 42888 bp, 27 predicted proteins | sample P3T30metagenome_FD_192430 | JGI IMG/M metagenome (GOLD analysis project Ga0265798, IMG submission 192430) | Plant litter microbial communities from East Loma Ridge, Irvine, California - P3 T30 | ecosystem: Environmental > Terrestrial > Plant litter > Unclassified | place: USA: California... | reverse complement strand
GACGATCTTGAAACGGTCCAGATCCAGGAAAAGGATAGCGCAGTTTTGTCCGCTCTGCTCGGTCTCACGGTTCAGAGCCGCCTGAAGCTGGCTCATGAAGTACGCACGGTTGCGCAACCGCGTCAGCCCGTCGTGAAACGCCGTGTAGAGCAACTCGGCCTCGACACGCTTCCGCTCGACGATCTCACTTGCCAGGGCGGCATTCTGCCCTTCGGCGACGCGCACGCGGATCGCTAGCTCCTCTGCATTTTTCCGCTCGGAAATGTCGCGCTGCACCGAAACCCAGTGGGTATACCAGCCCTTCTCATTGGCAACGGGGACGATGCTGAGCTCGACCCAGAACGTGCTACCGTCTTTACGGTAGTTGACCAGTTCGACCTCGATCGGCTGCCAGTTTTCGAGAGCGTATCGTAGCTCCGCGCGGGTAACGGGATCGGTGTCAGGCCCTTGCAAGATACGAGGGGTCTGACCAATAACCTCCTCGGGCAGATATCCGGTCTCGCGCGTGAACGCCGCGTTGCAGTAGAGAATGCGTGGGCCGGGCAGGCTGACGGGTTCTGCCTCGGTTATGATGATGGAATCGCGCGCGTGTACGGCAACAGATTCGAGCAAACGAAGCCGCTCGATATCGAAGTCGCGCCCGTTCGGGTCGCTCGAGAAGGCCCCTTTACGTAGAAGCTGTAAATTAAGAACGGTCGATAGATGCGCGGCGTGAGCCCGGACCGTATAGATCTGGGCGAGGCTGAGACCCTTGCGCTGCCGTTTGTCGATCAGGATCAGATAGGTCGGCACGTCCCTGACGAGCGAGACGAGTGCGGCGAAACGAATATTGCTGCCCTCGGGCCCAGAGAACCCAACGACCCAGGTTGGCGGCAAGCCGATCGTCTGGATGGTGACGTCGCGCGAACCCATCGATCCAAGCACCGGCGTTACGAGATCGACGGACTGGCTTGAACTCGTCGCGATCACCGACATCGTGTCATCGATGATCTCGCAGATGAACGCACCGTACGCGTCCGTCGCATGCACGGCATCGTCAGTAATCTGCCTCAGGGTCTTATGATCCGCCGCGCTAAGGCCTCGTGCAGCTGCCGTATCATCATGCGCCAAATCGGCGCCGATATCTTCGTTCATCCGTCACTCCTCGCGGGCGTCGACATGCCCTTGGCACGGGAATGAGGCTTCTACGCTCCTGTAAACGCTGACGTACGAGATAAGGTTTCAGATCTATCTAATTTGCTAATGACACCCGAAGTAAGCGAACGATGTGACATACCTCCGGGCGTCCTTTCAAGGTAGCTGCAGTTTCTTTGCAGTCGGATCGACCATCGATTTTTAAACGGCCCGGCAAATGTATAATTATGTAATCCGCGGACACTGAGTTGGATCGTCTCGTTACGTTTCAGATTTAAGCCTTGTTTGGCTTGGTAGAGGTTATCGCGCACGTTGATTTCAAAAATGTGTGAGTTCGTCGATAGCAAGATGTCCCGACCCATGAAGCTGCCTGAGTTTTGATATCGGCATGTTGTAAAAAAACAAACAATCCGATACTGGCGCATCAGTGAAATGGAGTTCTTTATGTCCGACGAAACATACCAGCCCAATCCTGTCGAACTCGCAACCGAATTGACGATTGCCTGGCTCAGCAATCCTAATACCCGGACATCCGCCGATGACGTTCCAGCGTTCCTGATGCAAATGCATAGCAGCGTTCAGTCGCTTGTGGATGGTTCGCAAACTCCAGACACTACAGCCGAAGAGGTCCAGGAGTATGTCGGCGCCGTCACGGCTCGCAAATCGCTTGCCAACCCAAATCACATTATCAGCATGATCGACGGCAAGCCGTACAAGACCTTACGGCGTCATCTTTCGACCAATGGCATGACGCCAGCCGAATATCGCGAGCGCTACAATCTTAAAGCCGATTACCCAATGGTCGCTGCGGCATACTCGGAAAGCCGTCGCGCCATGGCGAAAAGAAACGGCCTGGGTCGCAAACCTGGTCAGACAAGCGCAGCCAAGGCAGGGGCAGCCCAGCCCGCACCGCGCAAGCGCAAGGCTGAAGACGCGGTAGAGTAGCCTCGAGCTGGCCTTCAGCGATGAAGGCCAGTTCTCTGGCCTGCTATCTCTTCTGCTCGTCCTCCGGCACGCCGTTGTAGGGCGCTGCTTTCTTCTCACTCGGTTTGCCGTCGAAGCTATTGGGTCTCTTGTGATCGTTACACGCCCAAAGGATCAGCAGCAGGGAAAGTGGCACAAAACGCATTGATATTCCGATATGATGGCCTTCAGCGTTACCCCCTATTTCGCTGCAACCACCCATGATTTCGCGGTTACCGCCAGATCATCAGATTACGTCCCGACATTCTGACGGATGCCTCGACCATTGACCGTTCGCAGGACTGAACTGGATACCGTTTGGACCACATACCCCTGTCCGGTTCCGGACGTATCCAACGCGGGGCTCAAGATACGCTTGCCAATGTGCCTGCCTGCTCTTCTGCGTCGATCACTTGCTGCTCCGGCGCTGGAAGGTGGCGGTAGAGAGTCGGGACCGAGACGCCGATCGCAGGTGCAATTTCCCGCATAGACATTCCAGACACTAGTAATGCACGGGCCGCTTCGAGCCGTTTCGGCGCCATCACCGTTTTTCGGCCGCCCACCCTTCCCTGTCGCCGGGCCACGATCAGTGCGGCTGTCGTGCGCTCTCGATTAAGATCGCGTTCCATCTCAGCCATTGCCGCCATGATATGGAATACCAGCTTGCCGGCGGTGCCAGCCGTATCGATACCGTCGGTCAGCGATCGAAGCCCGATGCTGCGCGCCTCCAGGTCCGCCGCAAGGTCGACCAGCCCTTTCATCGTCCGGCCTAAACGGTCGAGCTTCCAGACCACCAGCACGTCACCTGTACGCACGTGCGACAGTGCGTCTGCTAAGCCAATTCGACTGGCCTTGGCGCCGCTGGCCTTATCACTGAAAATCCGTTCGCACCCGGCCTCGCGTAAAGCGTCGAGTTGAGGAGTAAGATCCTGTTCGGGTGTGGAGACCCTGGCATAGCCAATTATCATGGTGCGTTCTCAAAACTCATCTGTCATAGCTAGCATGGGTATCGTCTATCGAGAATGTATTTTGATACGCACGCCCAGCCTGCTAGAGTCTATCACATGCCCGCACATCAAAATCGATCGTTTTTGAGAATCTATTGCAGACGCAAAAGTTGTCAAAGTCGCTACGTCTGACTCAGGTATTTCGCGGCCGATCGAACCAACCATCACTGTCTTCGAATTCCGCACAAAACACGAGCGGTGATGCAGCAAGCTTGCGTCCAAACCGCAGTGCGGTCGACGGCAATGAGCAGCGCGGCAGCCACACAAACTCAACGCCCTACCCGTTGGCCATAATAGGTCCTGCGTGAGCCCTATGCCATGGAAATCCGAATGAACCCAACTGCAGGAAAATTCAGCATGCTCCGATCGCGAATGTGACCGGAGTTGTGCATTTGCACGTTGGCGAACTTAGTTGCCAGTTGGTATTTCAATATGCGTTCAGTTCAACACGAATGCAGCTAAGTGATTGTTTTAATTAATAGAAACCCCGCCTCTTAATCAGCGGGTCCTTGGTTCGAGCCCAAGTGCGTCCACCAGAGTTTCCAACGGCTTCGCAGCGATGCGGGGCCGTTTTGGTTTGGGCTTGCCGTTGCAGACGCTGCTCGACGTCGGCCCGGCGTCTCGTTCGAGGGTTCCGGGCAAGTCGGTACGAGCGCGCGCTCGGCGTCCGGGCACAATCCTTTCGGTCGTGGGTTCCTCCGCTATGACATTCCCCGACTTCGACAGCAGCACGACGACCACCGATGACGGTTCGGTTGAGCCGGCCGATCGCCACGCCCCCTTGCGGATCGCGGTCATCGCCCATCTGCGGCATCCGATCGCGATGCCGTTCATGGGTGGCATGGAAGCGCATTGCCATCAGCTCGTCACCGCGCTGGTGGCGCGCGGGCACGACGTCACCCTGTTCGCCAGCGGCGACAGCGACCCGGCGCTGCCCCTGCACCCGATCGCCGAGCGCCACTATGAAGCAGCCCTCCCCTGGGCACAGTGGCATGGCACGCCGCAACTGACCGCGTTCCAGGATGCGGCGTTCGGGCGGGCATGGGAGGCGATCGGCGCGGGCGCGTACGACATCGTCCACAACAACACGATGCACCCGACGCTGCATGTCCTGGCGAAGCGCGACCGCACGGCGATGGTGACGTCGCTCCACGTGCCCCCGTTCGCCGGCCTGGCGAACGCGGTCGCCGATACCAGCGCTGACTGGCTGCGGCAGACCGTGACATCGCACGCGCATCTCGCCACTTGGTGGACGACGCCGCCGGCAACGGTGTCGGTGGTTCACAACGGCATCGATACGGCCCGGTGGCGGTTTCGCGCCGTCGGGGATGGCCGGGCGATCTGGGCGGGCCGCATCACCCCGAACAAGGGCACCGCGGTCGCGCTCGAGGCGGCGATTTTGGCCGGGGTCGAGTTGGACGTGGTCGGGCCGATCGACTGCATGGATTATTTTACCGACCGGGTGGCGCCGCTGCTCGATCACGCCCGCGTCTATCGCGGCCATCTGGGCGGCGACGCGCTCGTCGAGGCGATCGGCACGGCATCGGTATTGCTATCGACGCCGATGTGGGACGAGCCGTTCGGGCTGATCGCCGCCGAGGCGCTGGCGTGCGGCGTGCCGGTTGCCGCGCTGGATCGCGGCGCGATGCGCGAGGTGGTGGGCGATTGCGGCGCGCTCGCGACCGACGCCGCCTCGCTCGCGCAGGCGATCGACCGTGCTGCCGCGATCCCACGCGCCGCATGCCGCGACCGCGTGACCCGGCTGTTCTCGCTGAAGGCGATGGCCGAGGGGTATGAACGCGCCTATGCGGCCGCGATCGCCGGCGCCCGCGCCTCCAGTTGCGCCAGTACCACGGAGGTACTCGCATAGGGCTGGTCGACCTGTTGCCGGGTCAGCGCTAGATCCTCCTCGGACACGGTGCGCAGCCGCACATGCTCGCCTTCGCGCAGCGTTATCAACCACATGAGCGTGAAGGCCTTCAGCCAATGCTCCATGGTGAAATGCCCCCATTTGTCGCGAAAGCGCGCGGCATTGGCGATCACGCTGTCGACATGATGGACCGGGGGCATGTGGTGCGGATGATATTGGTGATAGACGCGCGCGCCGCGGACCCAGTGGATGGGAATGCCCGCGGTCATCGCGACCCGCCCGAAATCGGTATCTTCGCCGCCATAGCCGACATACCGCTCGTCGAACCCGCCGAGTGCGAGAAACGTCGCGCGCCGCATCGCGAAGTTGAGCGACCAGAAACAGCGATAGTCGGTGCAGTCTCCCAAGGCCTCGACGGGGGGCCCGGCCCGCTCGGAATGCTTGACGCCGAGCGCCGCGAACCGCGCGAAATCGAGCCCCTCCGCGGTCGCACCCGATGGCAGGTACAGCACCTCCCCCATCAGCACCGCATCGACCGCCCCCAGCTGCGCCAGATAGTCCGCGACGAGCGATGGCGCGGGGATGCAGTCGACATCGAGGAAGATCAGCTGTTCGCCCTGCGCCGCCCGCGCCGCCGCATTGCGTGCCGCGGCCAGGGGAATACCGTCGGCGCCGATCATGATCTGCCGGATCGGAAACCGCGTCTCGGGCAGGTCGTACGCGTCGGCCTGCATCACCGCGATCACGAGTTCGTCGGGCACCGTCGTCTGCATGTCGAGCGCACGGACGACATTGGCGAGGTGGGCCGCACGGCCATGCGCGAGGGTACAGATCGAAACGGTCATGTCAGGCTTTCGCATTGTGGGTAGAGGGTGCAAATTGAGTCGAGGCAGGTGCAGGGTCGGGCGGCAGCGCGACGACCGGCTGCGCCCAGGCATCGTCCGCGATCTTGGCAAGCCACGATGCCGCGTTCTGAGCGGCGTCGGCGGCATACAGCGCGTGTTGACGGGACAGGTCGAGCGTCGCTGCGCGGGTCCAGGCGTCCATCCACGCGCCGGCATGCGACGGCCAATGCTCAAGCATCGTCGCCGCCCCCGCCTGATCGAGCGTTCGCGCCTTCCAGAGCTGTTCGTCGAAATAGCGCCATTCGGGAACGACGATCCATGGCCGGCCGATCGCTGCGATCATGTGCACCGTCGTATTGCCCGCCGACGACACGACCCGGTCCGCCGCCGCGATATACAGCGCCGGCGTGTCGACCCAGCCGAGATGCCGGAGGTTGCCGGGCGCGGTGGCGTGCCACTCCTGCTCGACCGCGCCGATCGTCAGCCAGAGCGTGTCCGGTTCGGCGCGCGCACCCAGCGTGAGCGGCGTCGCGGGCGTACCATTGCCACCACCGCCGGCGACGACAACGACGATCTCGGCGTCGTGCCGCAGGCCGAGCGCGGTCCGTGCCGCGCTCCGGTCGATCGAATCGATCTCCACCCCGACGCCGGGGGCGTAATGCGTCTTGGCAAGCATCCAGTCCGGCCGCCCCGGCTGCTCCAGCGCTGCCGAATAGGGTGCCAATATGCCCAGCGCGGATTCATACGCGGCCATGTGCCCGGCATCGCTGCGGTCGCCGTGCTGGAGGACGCTGACGCACGGGACCGACGCGATCCGTGCCAGCAGCGCGAGTTCCGCCGAGACGTCGGTGACGAACAGCGCAGGACGCGCAGCATCGAACCAAGTCGCGATCGTCGCAACCGCGTGCGTGATGCTCTTCCACCCCAGCGGCGCGCAGTGAAGGCTGGACGGCGTGCGGACATTCGCCAACCCGATCGGTTCGTCGCCCGTCACTTCGAACAGCGACGGGATCGTGCGTATCGTCACGTTCGACGCGAGCGACGGGAAGATGTCAGCACGCGCCGAGAACAGCACCACCCGCCGGTCGGCAGGCAATGCGTTGACGATCGCCGCTGCGCGCTCGGCGTGACCGCGCCCCTGATGATGGACGAAATACCCGATCGGCCGCGTCATGCCGCACGTTCCATCGCGAAGGCGCGCATACCCTCGACGATACCCGCGGCATGCGCACCGCGCGCGAGATAGATGGTGGGGCGTCCGACCAGCCCGGCAAGCTCGCTGCTGTGATTGGCGACGAGAATGCCGTTGCGACAGATCGAGAGCATGTCGAGATCGTTGCCGCTGTCGCCCGCGGCATAGACATGATCGCGCGCGATCCCCAGCTTGCCTGCGACCCACGTCATCGCCGCGCCCTTGCCCGCGCGCTCGGGAACGATGTCGAGCAGGCGGCCGTGACTGTGGATGACGCGTACCGGAAGGTCGGCCACCGCCTCACGGATGGCGGCGACCACAGCAGGTTCTTCGGCGAAATAGCTGCGCTTGTGACGCCGCTGCTCGACCGCCGGCTGACGCTCGACGCCCGCCAATCCGCACACCCGCCGGTCGACCGCATCGGCATCCCAGCCTGAATCGATGTGCGCGCTATATTCGGCATCGGCGATCAGCCGCGCACCGTCACGCCAATAGATCTCGGCACCGACCGACGTGACGAGAACCTCGGGCGCAGGCTGCCCCCATTCCCCGAGCAACCGCTCCGCTTCCTGCAGCGACCGCCCGGTCGCGACCCCGAAGGCGAGGTTCGGCTGCGTCTTCAGATACGCCGCCATGCTGAGCGCGCCGACCGTGCATCCGGTCAGCGTGTTGTCGATATCGCACAGCAGCAGCCGCGACGGGCGCGGCCTCACCGTCCGGATCGCGCGAAGACCATCGACCATCGCGACGAAGCGCGCGGCATAGCCGTTCCAGTCGAGCATCCGGGCGTTGACGCGCCCGGCTCGGGAAGCACGCTTCCAGGCGATCCGATCGTCGAGCAGCGCGTTGATCGCGGCGGCAAACCCGGCGTGATCGCACGGGTCCGCGACCGACCCGTGCCCTAATCGCGCGACGATGTCCGCGGGGCCGCCATGGCAGGTCGCGACGACCGGCAGGCCGTGCAGCGCGGCTTCGGTCAACGTCAGACCATAGGGTTCGGTCAACGCGGGATTGACGAAGACGCCACCGGTTTCCTGCGCGAGCGCATAGAGCGAGGCGACATCGCCCGCGGTATGACGCTTGGGCAAGGCGAGCGTCCCGTAAAGATCGTGCCTGTCGAGCCCGGCCAGCAGCCCACCGATGACCGCCCGCTGTTCGTCCTCGCCGGTATCGGGCCCGTCGCGTAGGCCGGCGACGATGACGAGATTGGCGCGATCGCGGAGCCGCGCGTCGGACGCGAACAGATCGATCAGCCCGACCAGGTTCTTCTTGGCGACGGGACGCGCGATGGCGAGGATGATCGGCTTGTCGGGTGCCCGCAGGAACGGCGCGATCAAGGCCCTCGCTCTGGTCGGGTCTGCTGGTGCGCTATCCGCGAGGCCCGCGCCGGGCGGCACGCAGTGGATCTTCGCCGGACACGCCGATGGATACAGCATCAACTGCCGCTCGGCCTCGTCGCGCGAGGACGCGATGATCGCGTCGGCGGCGGCAATCGCCCGATCCTCTTCCGCGATCCGCGGCGCCAGCGTCCCGTTCGAGCCTGACGAACAACCCGCCTTCTCGATGCCGAGCGAATGCGCAGTATAGATGAAAGGGATGCCGAACCGCTCGCGAACGAGCATGGCGACGTCCGCCGCGTCGGCGAAGTGCGCGTGGATCACTTCAGGACGCCGCTTGAGCGTGGCGATATGGTCGATCAACGCCTGCGCGAAGGCGGGGCGGTCGGCAGCGCCGGTCCCCTTGCCGAGATAGCGACGGTTCGCGGTCGCGATACGCCGGATCCCGAGCTTTGCCGACACCGGCTCGTACGGCACGGCGTAGGCGGTGCCGAGGTCATCGTCTTCGATCAGTCGCGTGACGATCTCCACCGAATCGACATCATCGCGCGCCGCCAACGCCAGCGCCGCACCCAGCGCGTAGGTGATATGTCCGCCGGTGTCCTCGGTAAGGCCAAACTCGATCGGCGGCCCCTTCAAACATCCACCGAGGGCGATCGCCATAATAAACAATAGAAACCAACCCCAATGCAAATGTCTTCAAGACAGACCGATACCGTCGGCTGTTAACGCATCGTTCAGTTTGAAGGTTGCGCACGCCGACGCCATTTGCCGAGTAAATCATCTTAACCGAAATTAGGTCGTTTTCCGGCCGGAGCGCCGTATCGCTTTTTGCAATCGTGACAGCAGCAATGTCCGGGTATCGGCGGGAACGCTCGGCTTGCTGGTCAGGTCAAAAGTGACTGCGCCGATGATCTTTGCCTGCGACTTCGGCTTTCCAATCGCTCCGCGCGACACCTCCTTAACGTGCGGCAAAGCGGCTCGCCGTATTACCGATGCCTCTCGCAGACTCGCGGTCGGTTATTTGAACGTGTCAGCCGCCGTTATGATCGCGTGGACCGGTGCGTTGCGCTATTCGGCGCGGGTCCGCGGAGACTCGGCGCTCGCCGGGCTCGACCTGATGATGGAGCCAAGATGATCGACCATCCCACCCGCCGGACGCTGATCGGCGCCGGGCTTGCCGCCGCCACGACGGGCGTGCTGCCCGGTACCGTCTCGAGCGCGATCGGGCGCGCGCTCGCGATCCCCGCCGATGTCCGCACCGGCACGATCGCCGATGTCGATCATGTCGTGATCCTGATGCAGGAAAATCGCGGCTTCGATCATTATTTCGGCACCTTGCGCGGCGTCCGCGGCTTTGCCGATCCGCTACCCATTCCGCTCCCCGGAAACCGTGACATCTGGTCGCAGGAAACGGCGGACGGCCGCCACGTTGCGCCATTTCATCTGTCGACCGAGGAGCATTTCGCGCTGATGCGGATGGCGGGCACGCCGCATACCTGGCCCGATGCGCAGGCGGCGTGGGATCACGGCCGGATGGCGCGCTGGCCCGCGGCCAAGACCGAACGCTCGCTCGGCCATTACGCGCGCGCCGACCTGCCCTTCCAGTTCGCGCTCGCCGAGGCGTTCACGATCTGCGACGCCTATCACGCCGCGATCCAGACCGGCACCAACACCAACCGCATCATGCTGTGGACCGGTACCAACGACCCCGCCGGCACGCACGGCGGCCCCGCGATCGGCAATTCGCACGACAGCCTGCCCGCCGATGGCGGCTGGCCCGAGGGCTATCGCTGGACCACCTATCCGGAGCGTTTGCAGGCCGCCGGCATCGACTGGCGGATCTACCAGGACATGGCGGACAATTTCACCGACAACCCGCTGGCCGGGTTCGCCGCCTATCGCGACGCCGCGCCCGGCTCGGCGCTGCACGACCGCGCGATGACCACGCACGGGCTCGACCGGTTGCGCGCCGATGTCGTCGGCGGGACGCTGCCGCAGGTCTCGTGGATCGTCGCGACCGCGACCGGCTCCGAGCATCCCGGCCCGTCGAGCCCGGCGCAGGGCGCCGCCTATACCGCCGCGGTCCTCGACGCGCTGACCGCCGACCCGAAAATCTGGGCGCGAACCGCCGTGTTCGTCATGTTCGACGAGAATGATGGCTTCTTCGATCACGTGCCGCCGCCTGCCCCGCCCTCGCCCGACGCCGACGCGCCGGGCGGTTTCGCGGGCGCATCGAGCATCGCCATCGCCGCCGACTATCACCACGTCGCCAGCCCTGGCGAGGCGAAGGCCGATACGCCCGAATGTCGCGGCCGGCCTTATGGTCTGGGTCCGCGCGTGCCGTGCTATGTCGTCTCGCCGTGGAGCCGCGGCGGCTGGGTGAATTCGCAGGTGTTCGATCACACCTCGGTGATCCGCTTCCTTGAAACGCGCTTCGGCGTGGCCGAGCCCAACATCTCGGCGTGGCGCCGTGCGGTGTGCGGCGACCTCACCTCCGCGTTCGACTTCGCGCGCGCCAACGGCGCAGCCCCTGCCCCGCTGCCCGACCCGCGCGCGACGGCCGCACGCGCCGCCGCCCTGAAGGGGCAACCCGATCCGCGCGCGCCCGCGGCCGGTGCGCGCCCGCCGCAGGAGCCGGGTATCCGGCCCTCCCGCGCGCTCCCTTATGATCTGGACGCGACAATCGCGCGGATCGACGCGACGGGGATTACGCTCGACCTCGCCTGCCGCGGCGCGCCGGCGGTCGTCCACGTTTACGATCGCCACCGGCTCGATCGTATCCCACGGCGCTACACGCTCGGCGCCGGTGATCGCATCGCCGCGACATGGCCGCTCGACGACGAAGCGCGCTACGATCTGTGGCTGCTCGGCCCGAACGGCTTTCATCGCCACTTCGCCGGGCAGAGGACCGCCAAGGCCGTGTCGTGGCGGCTGGATCCGGCGCGCGAAACGCTTTCCGTGACGGTGTCGCCGGGCCTGAAGGCCATCTCGCTGCGCCATACCGAGGCGCATCGCGGCTGGCGTGGCGCCGGGCGGCCTCATCCGTTGTCGCTCGCCGACACCGGCGGCTGGTACGATATCCTCGTCACCGATCCCGCCGATCCCGCCTTCCGCCGCCGCATCGCCGGAAGATTGGAAACCGGACGCGCGTCATGGTCCGAACCGCCCCTCGCACGCGCTTGACGACCGCGACGCGTGGCGATCGCCGGCAGGTTGCTGGCGTGGAACGGTCTCGTTCGCGGACCGCGTTAGATTTCGCCGAGCCCCGGCCCCGTCGCCGAAAATCTCGCCGTCATCGCACGATCAGGCCGGGTCGCGCGGGCTCAGGCAAGGCGTTCGGGATCGACGGGCGTATACTGCGGTACGAGCAAATGGATGACCAGCAGCGCGACGAAATAGGCACAGCCGGCCACCACGAAGATCGGGCCATAGCTGCCGACACCCGCCAGGATCGTGCCCGCGAACTTCGCCATCAGCATGCCGCCGCATGCGCCCGCCAGTCCGCCGAGACCGATCACCGATCCGCCCATGCCGCGTGGGAACAGGTCGCCGGGGATCGCATATACGTTGGCGGAGAAGCCCTGGTGGCATGCGCACGCCAGGCCGATCGCCGCGACCGCCCACCACAATCCCGGCGCCTGCGCGGCGAAGATGATCGGTAGCGCGAACAGCGCGCACGCGAACAATGCGGTCTTCCGCGCGCGGTTCGGCGTCTGGCCGCGTGCCAGCAGACGCGACGAGAACCAACCGCCGGCGACCGATCCGACATCGGCGAGCACGTACACCGCGACCAGCGGCGGGCCGAAATCGAGCATCTTCACGCCGTATTGCCGGTTGAAGAAGTCGGGCAGCCAGAACAGGAACGTCCACCACACCGGATCGATCAGGAACCGACCGAGCATGTACGCCCAGGTCTGGCGCAACCGCAGCAGCGTACGCCAGCGGACCGGCTTGGCGGCGGGTACGGGATCGGCCTCTATCCAGGCCAGTTCCTCGGGCGTGACGCGCGGATGCTTGCGCGGCGATCGGTAGAAGGCGAGCCAGGCGACCAGCCAGATCACGGTCAGCGCGCCGGTCGCGATGAACGCCATCCGCCAGCCGAACGTCACCGCGATCACCGGCACGATCAACGGCGTGAGGATCGCGCCGACGTTGGAGCCCGCGTTGAAGATACCGATCGCCAGCGCACGCTCGCGTTGCGGAAACCACTCGTTCGCCGCCGCCAGTGCCGCGGGAAACGCACCGGCCTCGCCGATCGCGAGCGGGATACGCGCGAAAATCATCATGCCGGCGCTGGTGAACAGCGCATGCGCGACATGACCGATCGTCCATAGCGTTACGGCGACCGCATAGCCGATCTTCGCGCCGACCCGGTCGACGAACCGCCCGAACAGCACATACGCGATGCCGTACGCCGCCTGGAACGCGATCGCGAGATCGGCATAACCCTGCTCGCTCCAATTGTAGCGCGCCTGGAGTTCGGGCTTCAGCACCGGCAACACAAGCCGGTCGATATAGCTGAGCGCGACCGCGGCGAAGAGCAGCGCGCAGACGATCCACCGCACTTTGCCGCGAGGTTTCTCGGCTGCTGGCATGGCCGCGTTCACCAGTTGCACAGCGTGCCATCCTCGAGACGCGCGACCGGGAGATACGCGCGCTTATAGTCATAAGTCGCGGCAAGCTCCTCGTCGATGTCGACGCCCAACCCCGGCGCCTCCCCCGGATGCATCATGCCGTCGTCGAAACTGTACGCGTGCGGGAAGACCGCATCGGTCTCTTCGGTGTGCGGCATGTGTTCCTGAACGCCGAAATTGGGCACCGACAGCCCGAAGTGCAGCGCCGCCGCCATCGCCACCGGCGACAGGTCGGTCGCACCGTGGCAGCCGGTCCGCACCTGATACAGATCGGCGAGCGACGCGATCCGGCGCAGGTGCGTGATGCCGCCGGCATGGACGACGGTCGCGCGGATATAGTCGATCAGCTGGTTCTGGATCAGGTCCTTCGCGTCCCAGATCGAATTGAACACCTCGCCCACCGCGATCGGCGTCGTCGTGTGGTGGCGGATCAGCTTGAACGCCTCCTGGTTCTCGGCGGGCGTCGGGTCCTCGATCCAGAACAGGTTGTACGGCTCGAGCGCCTTGCCCAGCCGCCCCGCCTCGATCGGCGTCAGCCGGTGGTGGATATCGTGGAGCAGATGCACGTCCCAGCCCATCGCCTCGCGCGCCGCCTTGAACAGCTCGGGCACGACGCGGAGGTATTTCTCGGTCGACCAGACGCTCTCGCTCGGCAGGTCGGCATCGGCGGGTTCGTAGCGCGCGCCGTGCTTGGCGACGCCGTAGGTCGAGGCGAGCCCGGGTACGCCGCATTGCAGCCGGATCGCCTTGTACCCCTTCGCCTGCTCGGCCTTGGCGACCGCGATCGTATCCTCGATCGTCGTGCCGTTCGCATGCGCGTAGACCATGCACGCATCGCGCGCCGCGCCGCCGAGCAACTGGTACACCGGCATCCCCGCGAGCTTGCCCTTGATGTCCCACAATGCCGTGTCGACCGCAGCGATCGCCGCCATCGTCACCGGGCCTCGACGCCAGTAGGCGCCCTTGTAGAGATACTGCCAGACGTCCTCGATCCGGTGCGCGTCGCGGCCGATCAGACACGGTACGACGTGATCGGTCAAATAGCTTGCGACGCTCAACTCACGGCCATTGAGCGTGGCGTCACCGAGCCCGGTGGTGCCGTCGTCGCATTCGATCTTCAGCGTGACGAAATTGCGCCCCGGACAGGTGACGATGACTCGGGCAGAAACGATTTTTGGCATCGATGGTCCTCCAGGGACTTTCGGTGAGGATGTTCGGGCATCATGCGGTTGCGCTGGCCATAGGGGCCAAGGGCGACGTCGCATGCGCGACCTTCTGCTCGATCGTCGCAAGGCGTCAGGATGTTGCCGCAGTCCCCCGGCGGCGTGGCTGCAGGGCCAAGGCCGTGCGCGATCGCTTCGATCTGATGCCGGACACCGTGATCTCCTATCGTAAACGCGACAATCTTCCGAGCCGCCGCTGATAGCGATACCATGACGGACCGCTCGCAATCATGTCAAACCAAAAGCTGGGTTGGCGGCTGACCAGTGCGATCGCTCCGATAGACGGCGTATCGATCGCAACGCCCCCTGACCGCAGGATGCTGCCCCGCTATCGTCGAGGCATCGCCCCCGTACATCACACCGCCGCTTTGCCGTACGCCAGGCCCAACTCCAACCCGCGCAGTTCCGCGAGCCCGCGAAGCCGTCCGATCAACGAATAGCCGGGATTGGTCCGCTTGTTCAGATCGTCGGCCATCTGGTGGCCATGATCGGGACGCATCGGCAGGCTGCGGCCCGTCCGTGCCTGCAAGGCCGCCAGCTCGGTCATGATCGCCGGCATGTTCGCATCGCCCTGCAGATGCGCAGCCTCGTGAAAGGCACCGTCGGGCTCGCGTTGCACCGATCGCAGATGGACGAAGCCGATGCGGTCGCCGAGCCGCCGGACGATCCCCGGCAAGTCGTTGTCCGCGCGCGCGCCGAACGAGCCGCTGCAAAAGCACAGGCCGTTCGCGACCGAAGGCACCGCTGTCACCAGCGCGCGCACGTCCGCCTCGGTACTGATCACGCGCGGCAAGCCGAAGATCGGAAACGGCGGATCGTCGGGATGCACCACCAGCCGGATGCCCTCCGCTTCGGCAACCGGACACACCGCCTCCAGGAACGCGATATAGTTCGCGCGCAGCGCCGCCGCGTCGACCTCGGCATAGGTCTCGATCTGCTCGAGCAGTTGCGCCGAACTGAAGCTCTCTTCGCTGCCTGGCAGACCGGCGATGATCGTCCGCTCGAGCGTATCGCGCGCGGCGGCGTCCATCGTCGCGAACCGCTCGGCGGCGCTGGCAACCAGCTCGGGCGCGTAATCCCGCTCAGCATTCGGGCGACGCAGGATATGGATATCGTAGGTGGCAAGCGCCTGAAGCTCGAACCGCAACGCGCGGGCGCCGTCGGGCAACGCCCAGCTCAGATCGGTCCGAGTCCAATCGAGCAACGGCATGAAATTATAGGTCACCACCTCGACGCCCTGCCCCGCGAGGTTCCGCAAGCTGGCGATATAGGCCGCGATCAGCCGGTCCCAGTCGCCTGTGCGCCGCTTCAGATCTTCGGCGACGGGCAGGCTTTCGACCACCTTCCACTCGAGGCCAGCCTCTTCGATCACGATCCGGCGTGCGGCAATCGCGTCCGTCGTCCAGACGTCGCCATTGGCGACCTCGTGCAATGCCGTGACGATTCCGGTCGCACCGGCCTGCCGGATAGCCTGGAGCGGCACCGGATCGCGCGGGCCAAACCAGCGCATGGTCTGGGTCATCATCATTCGCCTATCATCCCGTCCTGTCCACGCTACGCTGGCGTGCCCTACCGTAATAGCAGCGATGTAATTGGTCTGACAACTTGCAAGCGCCGGCTTGCGCGCGTTTCACGATCTGGCGCTGCCGCCATAGCGTTGCCGAGTGCCCGCAAGCGCCAACCGCGCCTGTTCCATCGCCATTTCCTCGGTCTGGAACAGCAGGTGATCCATGACCGATGTCAGATGCCCGCGCATCGCCGCGCGTGCACCGACGGCATCGTGCGCGCGCAAAGCATCAACGATCGCAGTGTGTTCGGCGATGACGGGGCGCACCTTGGCGTTGCGCGCCTTGGCGTGGAGAAGCGCGCATTCGGGCGATGTCGATCGCAGATGCCACAGATCCTCGATCGTCCGGACAACACCGGCATTCCGGGTCGCCTTGGCGATCGCCATATGAAAGTCGCGATCGGCGATCTCGGTCACTTCGACGCGCGTATTTTCGGCCGTCATCGCGTCGACCAGACGGTCGAGCACATCCAGTTCCGCGTCCGTAATCTGCGCTGCGGCGAGCGCGGCCGCCTCACCCTCGAACATGATCCGGGCCTCGGTCAGTTCGAACGCGGTGATCGCGAATCCCGGCTCCTCTCCCTGCCCCGGCAACCGACAGACATAGGCCCCGGAGCCAACGCGCACTTCGATAAAGCCCTGCACTTCCAACGCAATGAGCGCTTCCCGCACGGCCGGACGGCTTGCGCCATATTCGATAGCGAGTTCCCGTTCAGCGGGCAGCCGATCGCCAATCGCGTAGGTCCCGGCAATCAACTCTTCGACCAAGCGCCGCGCGATACGCTGATAGAGGCGGTCATTGGCCGGGACGTCGTATGCGCCAGCTCTTACCGGTCCATTGCGGGATACAGATTTCGCCATCGGACTTACCAATCCCTTTGTCATAACAATGTCTACAACGACCCTCGGAGAAAGCGAGCGCCGCCACGTCGATGCGGGTTGGGAGCCGAGCCCGCGGATCGACGTCCCGCGGGCTCGGGCTGGACACCGAACGCAGCCGCGGAAAGCATTGCAAATGCGGGAGCGCTCGTCGAGGAACGACGCGATACGGCCTGCGCCAACAGATCCGCTCCTTAATCCTTCGATCCCCGCCATCGAACCGCCGGTTCGTGCTGCGATTTGCCCATCACGGTGCCCTTGCTGCGGCGAGCGATGCATTCTCGGGATCGGCATGTATCTGGCGATATCGGACCGCGTGCTGCGGGGGCGATGTTTCATGCCGCCCGCCACCGGCTCTTCGTGGAGCCACAACGGTGGCTTAACACTTCGTCGCCGAACTCGCCCTGCACCCTGCGCCAATTCGGGTTCACGACCAGGATGCCTGCCAACACTACAGCGACATACCGATCGTCCGCGGCAGGTCGCTCGCGCCGTAGAGCGCCCCGCGCCCGGTCGCTATCCAGGATTTACCGACGCATCGGCGATTCCGGGAAGCGGGGCGAGCATCCTGACGACGGTCGCGACCGCGCCACCCCGCCAAACGAGCGGCGGGGCGACCGCATCGCGATCGCCCCGCTCACCGACTAGAACGTGCCGCGCAGACCGACCAGGAACTGACGCCCCGGCTTATACTGCGTGAAGGTCGCGTTCTCGAACTGGAAGTACGAGCGCAGCGTCGCATTGGTGAAGTTCGCCACGTTGACGGTCAGCTGCGGTGCGTTCTTCAAGCCGAAGATCTTGTCGAGATCGAACGACGACGAGAAGTCGTACGTCGTATAGTCGGTGCCGAACAACGCCGCGGCCGGAATGCCGTTCTGTGCAGCGCCGCTGTTCTGCGAGCCCTCACGCGAAGTCGTCGACACCCGCAGCATCACGCCGTGCTTCTCGTAGTAGCCGGTGATGTTGTAGGTGAACGGCGCCACGCCGAACGCCGTCGCCGGACCATCGCTGCGCTGGTCGACCACCGTCGCATTGGCGTTGAAGCCGAACCCGGTCACGCCGATGTGCTTGGTGATGAAATCGAGCGGCTGGACCCACTGGAATTCGAGACCGTTGATCGTCAGCTTGTTGGGCACGTTGACCTGCGACGTGACCTGCACCTGCGCGGCGCTTGGTCCGCCACGCGAGTTGAGCGCGATCTGCTGCGTCGGGTTCAGCGTGTCGTAGGTGATCCCGTACTGCGACAGGTTCGAGAACGGCACCGTGCTGATGAAGGTGTTGGTGAAGCCCTCGATCGACTTTCGGAACGCGTTGAAACTGACGACGCCCTCGCGGCCAGTATAATATTCGAAGCCGAGGTCGAGGTTGGTCGACAGATAGGGCTTCAGCGCAGGGTTGCCGATCGTCGCCTGATCCGCCGATGGTGCGCCGAAATTGACGCCCGGCAACTGCGCGGACGGATCGGGGCGGGTCATCGTCCGCGAGCCCGCGACGCGGACCACGGCGTGCTCGCTCACGTCGTAGGCGAAGGTGGCCGCAGGCAGCCACTTCGCATATTCGTTGCGCGTCGACACGTTGGTGACGAGGTTCGGATAGCGGCTGCCGTCGGGCAGTGCGGCACCGGTCGCCGTCGTGTTGCGCGGATCGGGCAACGATACCCGCCCGGAGATCGTCTGGATCGTGTTGACGTAGCGCAAGCCGACGTTGAACCGCAGCATGTTGCCGCCCAGTTCCTGCTCGCCGTTCACGGTTGCGAACGCCGACTTCACGACTTCGCGGATCGTGCCGCCGCTTGCCCCGGTGTTGGCGGCACCGGTCTCCGGCGCGTTGTCGTGAAACTGGTCATAGTTGCTGGCGGCCGCGAACTTGGGCCAATCGACCGTAACGAACCCGGCCGGACCCGGCTTCAGATAGGTCGGCGCTGCCGAATTCGGGATCAGCGAACCACCATAGGTCACCGGACCCGCCATGCCCGCCGTCGATCCGGTACCGTAGCCCGGATACGAAGGATAGCCCGCCGGGATCACGCCCGGCGCGTTCAACCCTTCGCAGGGCGGCTGCGAATTGGGCGAGGGGACGAAGATGCTGGGATTGTTGCCGCAGACGGCATTCTGATACGCTTGGCTGTTGTCGAAGCCCTGGATACGGCGGGATACGTCGTCGAACGCGCCACCGACCTTCAGGTTGAGCGCCTTGCCGCCCCAGGTCAGGTCGCCGCGGGCGCCCTTGTTGGTGTTGAGACGGCGCTCGTCCTGGATGTTCACGCGGCTGCCCGCGTTCCAGCCGAAATTGGCGGGGTCGTTGAGATCAAGCGCGCTCTGGATCGACGGGACACCGCCGGTATTCGTGTAGGTGACGGTATTGCCGACGCCCAGCGGCGTGGTCAGGCCCACCGACGGGCTTTCGCGGTGGAACGTCGAACGTGCGTAATTGCCCTGGAGGTTGAGCTTCAGCGTGTCCGAAATCTCCCATTCGCCGCCGGGATTGACGCTGAACAGCTTGGTCGTCTCGGTATACGGGCGGAATTCGTTGAAGAACTGCGCGTTGGCAAACGTGCCGCCGGTGACGACGCAACCGATCGTGCAATCCGCCTTGTCGAACGTCAGGTTGGTCGGGATCACGGCGCCGTTGCGCACGATCCACGCCACGTTCTCACGGATCAAATCGTTCTTCTTGTAGCCGTACAGCCCGTCGACATAAAGGTGCAGCGTGTCGGTCGGCTGCCACTCGGCGCTGACGATCGCGTTGATCCGGTCGCGCGGACCACGGATGCTGGTCGAGCGGCCGAGACGCGGCAGCAGCGCGTTGTCGATCTGCTGGATCGATGCGCCCGGGTTGTTCGCGAGCAGGAACGCGCTGTTGATCGGCGTCCCCGCCACCAGGCCTGCGCCCGCGCCGGTCGGCACCACCGCCGGGATCGTCCAGTTGCCGCCACCGGTCGTGTTGCACCCCGATGTCGCGCCGCACTGCGCCGCCGTTAGCGCGGGATTGGTATAGCCAATCGTCTCGAACCCGCGCGTGTCGGTGAACAGGCGCTGCGCCGAGACGCCTGCGAGGATACCGAACTTGTCGTTGCGCCAGCTGCCGATCAGCGAGCCACGCGCACCGATCCGGTCCTCGGGCGACTGCTTCGTGCCCTGGACGTTATACGCGAGGAACGAGGTCGCGCGATCGAACGGCCGTGCCGAGCGAAGGTCGATATTGCCGGCCGCGCCGCCTTCGAGCAGGTCTGCGGTGTAGCTCTTGTTGACCGTCAGCTTGGTGAACAGGTCGGTCGGGAAGAAGCTCAGATCGACCGAGCGATCGGTGCCCTGCGCATCCGTCGCGCCCGACGACGCCACCGCGATCGTCGCGCCGTTGAGAGTCACGTTGGTGAAGTTCGACCCCAGCCCGCGGATCGCGACGTTGGTGCCTTCACCCGTCACGTCGCGCGTGATCGTGATGCCGGGAATGCGGTTGAAGGATTCGGCGATGTTCGTATCGGGAAACTTGCCGATATCCTCCGCGAAGATCGAATCGGTAAACCCGGTCGCCGCACGCTTGGCGTTGGTCGACTTGGCGAGACTGGAGCGATAGCCGGTGACGACGATATCGGCGCTGTTCGCTGCATCGATCGCGCCCGGAGTCTGATCGGAATCCGGCAGGGTCGCTGCCGGCGCGGGCGCCGACGCCGGGGCAACAGGGTCTGCTGCGGCCGGAGCTGCGCCTTGCGCTGCGGGCGGCGACGGATCTTGCGTCGGCGGCATGGTCTGCGCTGCGGCCATGGTCGCGGACACTGCGGCCATCGTCGTCGCGCTCAGCAACGCCGCGCGCGTCAGACGCGATACCATTTTAAAAGGGGTCATGATCAGAATCCTCTCTGAAGCCTCGCCGACGTTGCGGCGAGAATGCGTTTATGGTCGGTGGAAGTCTGGACGCGCGTCAGTCGGCGCGGAGCAGCGATCGCTCCGGCGTGCTGATTGCAGAAAATGAAGCGCGCAACCCATCCAACCCCCGATCATGCCTGTCTTGAGCAGGCTATTGATAGCGGTACCTTTAGGTCGACTGGTGACCGAGTCAAGGCCCACCGGCATGGCCAATTCGGACGCGCAGGCGGCCGGGTGGCGAGAAAATCGTGAAAAAGATTGCGCTTCTGTATGACCAGTTCGCCCAGTGAACCCAGCGTCAGTCACACCATTTCCCGTCGCGGCCAGCCGCAGCCCTTCTTCGCCGATGCGGAGGCGAGCGTGGAAAAAAAGAGAAAGGTACCGCTCCCGCGGCCCAGCCCCGCTAATCTTCGAGTAGCGCGGATTGCCGCGCGTCATTCATCGGTGCGGTAAATCGTCACCGCCAGCTTTGACATCCCGCCGAATACCAATACTCTGACAAAAAAGTCGATCTGGAGAGCGATGTTGGCGGATGGATGTTGCGCGGGCAGGTCCCGTCGAGATTTCCTCGTAGGGACGGGAACAGCGGCGCTGACGGGGGGAGCGCTGCTGGCCGCTACACGGTCCGCGGTCGCGGCGCCGGCACCGATCTCCCCGTCAGGACCGGCGGCGACGGTGATGCCGTTCGATCTCGGCGACGTCACGCTGGGCGACGGTCCCTTCCTGCAGGCGCAGCGCAAGACCGAGGCGTATCTGCTGACGTTGCAGCCGGACCGGATGCTCCACAATTTTCGCGTGAATGCAGGGCTGGAGCCGAAGGCGCCCGTCTATGGCGGATGGGAATCCGATCCGACCTGGGCGGACATCAATTGCCACGGTCATACGCTGGGCCATTACCTGTCGGCGTGTGCGCTGGCGTACCGGTCGACGGGCACCGCTGCTTACAAGCGGAGGGTCGACTATATCGCGCGCGAATTGGGTGCGTGTCAGAAGGCGGCGGACAGCGGTTTGATCTGTGCGTTCCCCGATGGCGCGAAACTGGTCGCGGCGCATCTGCGGGGCGAGCCGATCACCGGAGTGCCCTGGTATACCCTGCACAAGGTCTATGCCGGGCTGCGTGACGGGGCGATGCTGGCGGACAGCGCAGCATCACGCGCGGTATTGCTGAAATTCGCCGATTGGGCGGTGATCGCGACGCGTCCGCTGAGCGACGCGCAGTTCGAAACGATGCTCGAGACCGAGCATGGCGGCATGAGCGAGGTCTTCGCCGACCTGTTCGCGATGACCGGCAACGCCGACTACAAGGCGACGGCGGAGCGGTTCGCGCAGAAGGCGATCATGGCGCCGCTCGCCAAGCGCCGCGACATGCTCGACGGCATGCACGCGAACACGCAACTGCCCAAGATCATCGGCTACCAGCGGGTGTGGGAGATCACCGGCAACCCCGACTATCATGCCGCAGCCGCGTTCTTCTGGCAGACGGTGGCGCGGACCCGATCGTTCGCCACCGGCGGGCACGGCGACAACGAACACTTCTTCCCGATGGCCGATTTCGCCGATCACGTCTTCTCCGCCAAGGGGTCCGAGACCTGCTGCCAGCACAACATGCTGAAGCTGACGCGGGCGCTGTTCCTCCACGATCCGCAGGCGGGCTATGCCGATTACTACGAGCGCACGCTCTACAACGGCATCCTCGCGTCGCAGGATCCCGACAGCGGCATGGCGACCTATTTCCAGGGCGCGCGTCCGGGGTACATGAAACTGTACCACACTCCGGAGCACTCGTTCTGGTGCTGCACCGGCACCGGCATGGAGAACCACGTCAAATACCGCGATTCTATCTATTTCCACGGCGCCGACGCGCTCTACGTAAACCTGTTCCTGCCGTCGTCGGTGCGGTGGCGCGACAAGGATGCGGTCATCACGCAGATCACGAGCTTCCCCGAGACGCCGACGACGACGCTGCGCTGGAATTCGAAGCGCCCGACCAGCGCGACGCTCAAACTGCGCCATCCGCACTGGAGCGACACCGCGGTCGTGCTGGTCAACGGCGTCGAGACCGCACGATCGACCGCGCCCGGCAGCTATGTCGATGTCGCGCGGACGTGGCGCGACGGCGACCGGATCGAACTGCAACTGGCGATGGAGGTCGCGGTCCAACGTGCGCCCGCCGCACCCGACATCGTCGCCTTCACCTACGGCCCGCTGGTACTCGCGGGTGCACTCGGGCGCGAAGGACTGGCGCCGGGATCGGACATCATCGTCAGCGAGCGCAAATACGGCGAGTATAACGCCACACCGTTCGCCGCGCCCGACCTGGCCGGCGATCCCGATACGCTCGCTACGACGGTAAAGCCCGGCCCGAGGCCGCTCGAGTTCACGACGGTATCGGCCGAGGGGCAGCCGATCCGCCTGATCCCGTATCACCGGATCGCACACGAGCGGTACGCGACCTATTGGAAGGTCGCGCGCGGGGCGGCCTGACGCACCAACCGGCATCGCTGCGGCTCGATGTTCGATCCGGTGCGCGCGTCGCCGCTTGCGGGTTGAGGTGGACGCGGTAAGCATGGCGACACCTTGCCGTCTGCCGGAGCTTTCGATGCGCCTGACCCTTGCCGTTGCCCTTCTCGCCGCCGCCGCGCCGGCCTCCGCGCAGACGCTGCATCAATATGGCGGTCTGGCGTTGTCCGCGGCGGGCGACCGGATAGCGACGATCGAGGGCAATGGCGGTCACAATGTCGTGACGATCCGCGCCGCCGCCGATGGCCATGTGGTGCGGACGATCGATCCGTGTCCGACGTGCAGCTATGGCGGACTGACGTTCGCCCCGAACGGCGATCTGGTGTTCCTCAGCCGCGACACCACCGCGGGCACGGTGCGCCTCACCTATGCCGATGCAAAGACGACGCGCACCATCGCGACGATCGGCGGCATCGCGCAGACCCCGCGGGTATCGCCCGATGGCAAGCGGATCGCCTTGCTGGTGACGTTGGGCGCCGCGAAGGAATCGGGCGCGACGCAGGCCGGCGTCCGGATGATCGGCGAGATCGGCGAGAAGAACGACGAGCAACGCCTCGCCGTGTTCGACATCACGCGCACCAACGAGGCGGTAAAGCCGCTGTCGCCGGCCGGCCGCTATGTCTACGAATATGACTGGACGCCCGACGGACGCGGCTTCGTCGCGACCACCGCGCTCGGCAATGGCGACAATAACTGGTGGGTGGCGACGCTCGATGCGATCGATGCGCAGAGCGGCGCGGTCCGCGCGATCGCCAAGCCGGGGATGCAGATCAACCAGCCGCGCGTCTCGCCGGACGGTCGGACAGTCGCCTATATCGGCGGGTTGATGAGCGACTTCGGATCGATCGGCGGCGACGTCTATACGGTCGGTCTCGGCGGCGGGACACCGCGCAACATCACGCAAGGTGCCAAGTCCACCGTGACGACGATCGACTGGACCCGAGCGGGCCTGCGCGTCGTGACGCTCGCGGGCGACCAGGTCCAGTTCGGCACGCTGACACCCGGCCAGCCGGTCGTCCCCGGCTTTGCAAAGCCCGTGAGTACGGCGGCGGGTGACGGTCGCGCGGCGTTTTCCGCGGATGGCCGGATCGCCGCCGCGGTGGTGCAGGATTACGAACGCGCGCCGGCGATCTTCGCGGGATCGATCGTCGCCCCCGGCGCCGGGGTGAAGCAGGTCACGCATGACAACGACGCCGCGCCTGCGCTCGCTGCCGCGCGCAGCATCAGCTGGAAGAACGACGGCTACGACGTGCAGGGCTGGCTGCTTGCCCCCCGCGTCGCACCGACCGGCAAGGCGCCGATGATCACGATCGTCCACGGCGGGCCGTCGGCGGCCTCCACGCCGAACTATCTGTACCCGACCTCGCTCAATGCGGCGCTGGTGAAGGCCGGCTATTACGTGTTCCTCCCCAATCCGCGGGGCAGCTACGGTCAGGGCGAGGCGTTCACCGCCGCCAACAAGCGCGATTTCGGCGGCGGCGACCTGCGCGATATCCTCGCCGGGATCGATGCGGTCGAGCGTGTCGCACCGGTCGACGACAAGCGCCTCGGCCTCGGCGGATGCAGCTATGGCGGGTTCATGGCGATGTGGGCGAATACGCAGACCGATCGCTTCAAGGGCATCGTCGCGGGCGCCGGGCTGTCGAACTGGGTCAGCTATTACGGCACCAACGGCATCGACCAGTGGCTGCTGCCGTTCTTCGGCAAGTCGATGTACGACGACATGAAGGCGTATGAGGACGTCTCGGCGATCTACCAGGCCAAGCGTGCGAAGACGCCGACCTTCATCTATGTCGGCGAGCGCGACATCGAGGTGCCGCCGACGCAGTCGATCGAATGGTGGCATGCGCTGAAGGACCGCAACGTGCCGGTCAGCCTCGTGATCTATCCCGATGCCGGGCATTGCGTGACCGGGCCCGAGCAGTCGGCGGACGTGCGCCAGCGCGCGATCGCGTGGTTCGACCGCTATGTGAAGGCCGCGCGCTAACGGCTTCGGCCGAGACCTTCGGATCGAAACTCAATGTGGGACGCGCGCCGGTCGTCGTCCCATTACCCCGAACTAGTTCGGCTCTTGTCCCGTCAAACATATAGCCGTCATTCCCGCGAAGGCGGGAACCCATACTGGCAAACCTCACGACCTGATCGCAACCGTTTGAGCATCTGGGTCCCCGCCTCCGCGAGGATGACGGGATATAAGCGGATCCGACACCTCACACCGATTGTCGATCGGCCTTGGTCCGTCAGCCGGCACGCAGGTTGGCCGGACTCAAGGCACCGTCGTCGCGTGGATCGGCAGCAACGCGGCGCCGATCGTCGCGGCGGCGCCTTCGAGCGTGGACACCGAGATCCGCGGCGGCGTCGCGACATGATCGCCGATGTGCATCGCCGCGAAATCGATATGCTCGACCAGTGCGGTCAGGATGCGATTGGGCAAGGGGCTGGAAATCACGAACTCGCCGGGGTCGATCCAGGCGATGCCCCAGTTGACGATCACCGCGATCTGGCTGGCGGCGCGCCGCACCCAACGATCGACGACGTCCTCGTACCCGGTAATCGCCGCGTCGAAATCGACCAGCGAATGGATCGCGCACCCCGCCGCGCGCAGCGTCACCAGCAGATCGAGCGTCGAGGGACGCGCATCGGTACTGGGATAGAGGCAGCCGATCTCGCCCGCGCTCGCCATCGCGCCCCGCAGGATGCGCCCTTCGATGATGACGCCCGCGCCGATCCCGTGGCCGAGCAAAATCACCACCGCAGTCGAACAGCGCCGCATCAGGCCGCCGATATAATATTCCGCGAGCGCCGCGGCGTTGGCATCGTTCTCGATCCAGACCGGGTGGCCGATATGCTCCTCGAACAGCGCCTTGAGGTCGATGCCGCGCCAGACCGCCAGGCTGTCCACCGTCCAGCGCTTGTTCCCCTCGGGCGACGTCGAAGATCCGGGGACGCCGATCCCGACCCCCAGCAGCCGTCGGCCCAACAGGCGGTTCGCGATCGCCAGATCGTGCATCGTCGCGGTCACGCAGGCGGCGAACACGCGCGGGTCGGGATCGTCGAACGGTTGCGAGCTGTGCGCGATCACGCCGCCGGCATAATCGACCAGCGCCACCTCGATCAGCCCACGGTGCAGCATCGCGCCGACCGCATAGCCCGCCTGCGGCGATATCCGCAGCGGGACGGCCGGGCGCCCCGGCGTGACGGCATCCGCGGTCGCGCACTCCTCGATCAGGCCATGCGCCAGCAGGTTGCTCGACAGCCGGGTAAGCTTCGATGCGCTCATCGCGAGATCGACCGCCAGCTGCTTGCGCGACCGGGAGCCGGTCGATCGCAGCACCTGCATGATCCGGCGTTCGTCGTCGTCCAGCCTGAGCCTCATGTGTGACACCTCCGCACGCTTTCACGACAATCGGCTACACCATTAGTTTATTTCGTGAAATTAATTAAAATTGTCACATTGCGCGCCCAGCGGCTGCGGCAGGACACAGGGTGGGAACCAATTGATGACGAAGACTCGCCTGCGCGGTGGCTGCGCGCTGATCGCACTCGGCATGATGGCGTACACGCCGGCCTGGGCTCAATCTGTTTCGACGACGCCTGCACTGACGACCGCGTCGACCGAGGACGCCTCCGCAACGCAGGCCCCGTCCGCACCTGCACCGGACGCGGCAACGCCCGAGACCGGCAGCGACATCATCGTCACCGGCTCCGCGCGCCAGCAGCGCCGCTTCGACGTGTCCTACGCGGTCAACTCGCTCAGCAACGCCGACATCCAGAAGCTCGCGCCGATCAACTTCGCCGACCTGCTCGGCAAGCTGCCGGGCTTCGCGGTCGAGAATACCGGCGGCGAGGTCCAGAACATCATCCGCCTGCGCGGCCTGCCGAGCGACGGCGGATTGGTCACGTTCCAGCAGGACGGCCTGCCGCTGTTCCACGAGAATGACGGCAATTTCTTCCGCGGCGACAGCATCAACCGGTTCGACCTGATGACGCAGCGCGTCGAGGTCGTGCGTGGCGGGCCTGCCCCGGTCTATGCGAGCTATGCCGCGGCGATCGTCAACAACATCACCGTGTCGGGCACTGATACGACGCGCGGCAAGGCGCAGGTCACGCTCGGCGACACCGGCCTCTACCGGCTCGACGCGTATCAGGCGGGGCCGATCGACGATTCGACCTATTACGCGATCGGCGGGTTCATCCGTCATCACGACGGCTACCGCGACAACGGCTTCCCCAATGATCGCGGTGGCCAGATCCGCGGCAATATCAAACACGACTTCAGCAACGGATCGCTGCGGATCTCGGGCAACTACCTGAACGACCACAACGTGTTCTACCTGCCGATCCCGACCGCCGATCCGCGCGATCCGACCAAGTCGCTCAACCAGTATATCGATTTCTTAAGCGGCACGATGAACTCGCCGGCGCTGCGCAACGCCGACATTCGCTTCCGCGAGGCCGACGGCACGACGCGCAACGTTAATGCCGATCTCGGTAACGGTCGCCACACGCAGTTCGGCAATGTCGGCGTGCAGTACGACGCGGATTACGACGGCTGGAAAGTCGCGGCAAAGGGCGGCGTCAGCGTCGGCAAGCTGCATTTCGACGCGCTCTATTCGACCAGCAACCCGTCGGACGCCAACGCCTTTGCCGCCAGCAACCTGACTGCGGCAAGGACAGCATTCGGCGCGGGCGTGACGCGACTCGGATACGCAATCGCCGGCACCAACGGCGCCGAGGTCTATGATCCCAACGCCGCGTCCGGCCTCGTCGTGCCGGCGCAGTTCCGCGATGTCGTCTCGAAATATTATTCGACGCAGGGCGACCTCAGCGTCACGCGGTCGATCGCGACCGGGTTCGGCACGCATGACCTGCGCGTCGGTGTCTATGGCAGCCTGTACGGCGAGACCAACGAAGTCGCGTATCAGGACTATCTGCTCGAGGTGAAGGGCAAGCCGCGCACGCTCGACCTCATCGCGTACAACGCCGCGGGCCAGGCGGTCGGTTCGATCACCGACAACGGCGTGCTGCGCTATACGACCACGCTCAACCGCGGCAACACCGACGCCTCGATGTACGCGCTCTACGCCAACGACACGTGGGAACTGGTCAAGGGCCTGACGCTGGACGGCGGCATTCGCCATGAGCGCTACAGCTTCAAGGGCTCTGCGTTCGCGACGACGTCCGCCAATCTCGGCGATCCGAACACGCTGGCCGACAACGCGGTGCGCGCGTTCACCGGCCAGATCATCAACTCTAAGCTGAGCCCCAGCATCACCAACTGGACGGGCGGCGTCAACTACGACGTCACGCAGCATCTCGGCGCCTATGCGCGCGCGTCGCATCTCGAAACGCCGCCGTCGACGCAGGTGACGTATCAGATTAATCCGACGATCATCACCTCGAAGGCGAACCAGTACGAGGTCGGTCTGAAGGCTGCGTTCGGCCGGTCGTACCTATACCTGATCGGCTTCTACACGCGCTACGATCCGCTCAACGCGTCGTTCGTCGCGCTCGACCCGGTGACCGGCCGCAACGACCAGTCGGTGCCGTTCATCGGCAAGGCCGAGATCAAGGGCATCGAGATCGACGGCAACCTCGCGCTGCCACACGGCTTCGCAGTGACCGGCGCGCTGACGGTCAGCGATCCGCAATACAAGAGCCTGACCAACGCCAATGGCGCAAGCGCCGGCGCCGTCGAAGGCAACCAGATCGTCCGCGAGCCCAAGGTCTATGGCAACATCCGCCCCTCGGTCGACTTCGACGTCGCGGGCAATTCGGTGCAGGTCTATGGCCGCTACGAATACACCGGCAAGCGCTATGTCGACTTCTTCAACAACACCGCGCTGCCTTCGTACCAGACGGTGGGTGCGGGCATGACGCTGACGCACGACACGTGGCAGATGCAGGTGGTGGGCGACAATCTGTTCAACGCGAAGGGCCTGACCGAAGGCAATACCCGCACCGACCAGCTGAGCGGCCAGGGCACCGCTGACGCGATCTATGGCCGCCCGATCTTCGGCCGCAACGTCCGCCTCGTGGTCAGCAAGTCCTGGTGACGGGGCTGCGCATGGTGATGGCGGCGCTGGCAATGACGGGGGCCGCCCCGGTGTGGGCGGAGACTGCAGCTCCGGTGGCGATGACGGACACCGTCGCCGATAGCCTGTCGCAGCGGCTGTTTCCGATGCTGGGCGCGCTCGGCCAGTTGCCGGGCCTCGACACGCGGGCGCGGGCTGCGCGGATTGCCGCGTGTGGCGACGCGCCGGCATGCCTCGTCGAGGCGACGATGTGGAGCGATCAGGACCGGGCGGCGGTCGCGGCAGCGGTGGCGCGGCTGGGCAAGACCGGCGTGCGGCAGAATGCGGACCTGTCGGTGGCGGCTGGGGTCGACCAGGAGCTGGAAGCGCTGAACGTCGTCCTGCGGGTTTACGGCCTTGGGCTGCCGGGGCGCTATCCAAAGATCGACGGGCCGGTCTTTGCGACCGACACGCCCTTCTTTGCCGACAGCGTGAAGGTCGCGATCGATACCGCGCGGGCGGCATCGGCGGCGCGGCCCGATACGATCGCCGCGAGCGTGTGGCTGGCGGTGGCGCTGCTCGACGCCAACGATGCGACCGTGGCGACGCGGTTCGACCCGCTCGACCAGCGCGAGAATGCGGGCGCGCATGCGGTGGCGGCGCGGACGAACTGGAGCGCGTACCGCTACTCGCTGCTGATCGTCCCCGGCGTCGGTCCCGAGGACAGCGCGACGGTGCTGAGCCCACGCAGCAAGCTCCACGCGCTGCTCGCCGCGCAACGCTATCGCCAGGGTCTCGCACCGTTCATCCTGGTGTCGGGCAGCGCGGTCCATCCGCGCAGCACGCGGTTCGTCGAGGCGGTCGAGATCCGCCGCGCGCTGATCGAGCGCTACGACATCCCCGCCGACCGCGTGATCCTGGAGCCGTATGCGCGGCACACGACCACCAATCTGCGCAACGCGACGCGGCAGATGGTCGCGCTCGGCATCCCGCTCGATCGGCCAGCGTTGATCGTGACCGATGCCGAGCAGAGCAAGTATATCGAGAGCCAGACGTTCACCGACCGCAACCGCGCGGAGTTGGGCTATCTGCCGGGTGCTGTGGGCCGGCGGCTGTCGGTGTACGATCTCGAATTCCGCCCGTCGCAGCTATCCCTACGCCAAGATCCGCGCGATCCTCTCGATCCATGAAGCGGTATTTCTTGCACGTATCTGAGGTACACGCCGGCGGCACCACCCCGGCGAAGGCCGGGGCCCAATTGGGGGACGGCTGTAACAGAGGATCGCGCCTCATTACGCCGACCTTTCCAATTGGGCCCCGGCCTTCGCCGGGGTGGTTGCGAAAAAGGAGGGCGAGATACGCGGTGCTTCTCGGCCTGCTCCTCACCCCCACCGCCCTCACCGCACAACAAACCCCCGCAGACCTCGTCGACCCGTTCGTCGGCACGCTCGCCGACTTCGGCCAACTCTCCCCCGCCGCCGTCGCGCCGTTCGGAATGATGCAGCTCGGCCCCGACACCAGCCCAGCCAACCACGCAGGCTACGACCACGCAGCGACCACGCTGCTCGGCTTCTCGCACACCCGCGGCGTCGGAGTCGGCTGTGGCGGTGCGGGCGGCGACCTGATGATCTCGCTGCGCTATGCCGGGAGCACCGGCGCCGCGCTGATCGACAAGGCGAGCGAGACCGCCCGCGCCGGGAAATACCGCGTCCGCTACGATGGCGGCATCCTCGCCGAGATGGCGGCGACGCGCGGCGCAGGCGTGTTGCGCTTCACCCTGCCCCGCGCCGGTGCGGTCGATCTGCGGATCGACCCGCGACACAGCTATTCGAAACGCCTGGCAGCCAGTTGGGCGAGCCTCGCCAGCGACGACCTCCGCGCCGACCTCGTCGCGGGCACGGTCTGCGATCAGGGCGCCTATCACCTCCACACCGCCAGCCGGGTTCTCGTCAACGGACGGCCGATTCACCAGACGCTGACCACCGGCGCAGCCGATCTGGCGACGCTCCACCTCACGGCCAAGGCCGGCGATGCGATCGAGATCCGTACCGGTCTCTCCACCATCGACGGACGCGGTGCGACATGGGTCCGCGATACCGAACTTGGCAGCAAGTCCCTCGCCTCCGTCGGGACCGAGACGCGCGCCGCCTGGAACCGCATCCTCAGCCGTGTCACGCTCGGCGGTGCAAGAGACCAGCGCGCGCTGTTCTACACCTCGCTCTACCGCGTGATGGAAACCCCGGTCGCGATCGACGATCCCGACGGGCGCCACCGCGACAAGGACGGCACGGTACAGACCTCGCCCAAGGGCCGGACGCGCTACGCGAACTGGTCGCTATGGGACAATTACCGCACGCAGATGCCGCTGCTCGCGTTGCTCCAGCCCGAGCGCAGTGCCGACATCGCAAACTCGCTGGTCGCGCTCTACGCAGGCGGCAAGGCGCAATGGTCAACCCCACACGAGCCGTTCCTGACGGTCCGCACCGAGCATGCCGGGATCGCACTCCTCGACATGCATCGCAAAGGCATCGCGTTCGACGCAGCCGCCGCGCTGGCGGGTATGGCTGCCGATAGCGACACGCTCAAGCGCGGCACGCCGGACGAGCAGATCGAGGCGGCCTATGACGATTGGGCGACCGCCGAACTGGCGCGCGATCTCGGCCGCACAGATCTCGCGCGGATCTTCACCGCCAAGGCGCAGGGCTATCGGCCGATGTGGCGATCGGTGTTCCAGACGCCTGGCGCGGACGGCGACGTGGTCAAGGCACGCGGTCTGTACCAGGGCACGCTATGGCAATATCGCTGGGCGCCGATCTTCGACCTGCCGTGGATGACCGCGACGGTCGGGCGCGGACGGCTGCTGAGCGAACTGCATCATTTCTTCGATGCCGGGTTGTTCAACATGACCAACGAGCCCGACATCCAGGTGCCGTGGATGTTCGCCGCGCTCGGCCAGCCGCAGGCCACCGCCGACCTGATCCACACGATCCTCAACCGGCCGATCGCGCACCCCTATACCAACAGCGGCAAGCTCCCGGTGCCGTTCGTGGGGCGCAGCTTCGCACTGTCGCCGCAGGGCTTCGCCGACGGGATGGACGACGATGCCGGCGGGATGACCGCGTGGTACGTGTTCGCGACGCTCGGCCTTTATCCGCTGGTGCCGGGCGAGCCATGGTATATGGTCACGACTCCAGCGTTCGACCGCGCGCAGATCGATCTCGGCAATGGACGCAGATTAACGATCCGCCGTGACGGGCCGGCGGACGGGACAATCGTGCGCGCCAGCCTGAACGGGCGCGCCCTGCCCGACTTCCGCGTCAACCATGCCGCGTTGCTCCGCGGCGGTACCCTTGCGATCACGACCCGCGCACGAGACGGACGAATTGTCCCGCAACTGCAAGACATCGGCGTTAAAGTCCCGGGCAATGGACACCGCCGCCCCCGCTAGACTGGAGATTCCGAGCGATCGCAGCCCGGTGCGACGCGTACAGATGCTCGGCTATGCCAGCGGCAATTTCGGCAAGAACGTCCTCGCCTCGACGATGGACTTCTTCCTGCTGTTCATCCTCACCGAGCGCTGGGGCATATCGCCCGCGGCGGCCGGGCTGGTGGTGATGACGGGCCTCGTCTGGGACGGCGTCTGCGATCCGCTGATCGGGCGGCTCGTCGATCGGTCCGCGGATAGGCTCGGCGCCTATCGTCGCATGCTGTTCGTCGGCGCACCGGTCGTCGGCATCTTCTTCGCGATCTTCTTCCTTCGACCGGGCGCACCGGGATCGCTCGGCCAACACGCGATCATGGTGTGGGCGATCACGATCGTGCTGCTGTTCCGCAGCGCGTATTCGGTCTGCGACGTCGCGCACAACGCGCTGATGATGCAGCTGACCCGGACGCCGGGCGCCGCGACGACGGTGTCGGGTCTGCGCTATATGTTCAGCTGTTGCGGGACGCTGGCGGTGGCGTATTGCGCGCCGGCGTTCGTCGATCCGGATCGCGACGGCGGGCACGCGCTGGTGGTCGTCGCAGGCCTCGCCGCGGTCGCCTATGTCGTGACGCTGTGGCTGTCGGCCGCCGCCGCGCCCCGATCGATGGCGGTGAGCACGCATGCGCAGAACGGATCGTTCGCGTGGATCGTCGGCAACCGGCCGCTGCTCATGCTGCTCGCGCTGGCGTTGGCGCAGGCGCTGACATTGCCGGTCCTGGCGCGATCGGTCGCCTATATCGGCAAAGGCGTGATCCACGACGCGGGCTGGACGGGCCGCGCGCTGGCGACGTTGGCTCTGGCGCAGCTTGTCACGCTACCAGGCTGGGTGGCGCTCGCCCGCCGCCGCGAACGCCGTGTGGTGCTCCGGTTCGCGCTGGTCGCGATCGCGATCGGCCTCGGCATATTCGCCGCGGGGCCGGCGACGATGATCGCGGGGATCGCGGTGTTCGGCGCGGGCAATGCCGGGTTGCAGATGATGATCTGGATCCTGCTCGCCGATGCGGTCGATCACGGCGAGCGCCGCACCGGCGTCCGCCTCGAGGGACTGCCGGTCGCGTTGCTGCTGCTGACGTTGAAGGTCGGCGGCGGCCTGAGCGGCGCGTTGCTCGGTCGCGGGCTGTCGGCGATCGGCTGGACCGTCGGGCGGCCGCTGGTTCAGGAGAGCCGCGACCTCCTGTTGACGATGGCGTGGTCGATCCCGTTGGTCGGCGCGCTGGCGGGGCTCGCCATCGTGCTCGGGTCGACACCGGCGCGGCTCAACCGCCCCGCAGCAATCGCATGACGAGCGCGCGGACGCGGCCCTGATTCTCCTTCGTCGCGCCCAATACGCCATGCCGCTCCGGGGGCAGGAACGCGAGCGGATGGCCGTCCGGACGAAAGACGTAGTGATCGAACCACGCGCGCCACGCTGCGCGCTCGGCAGGCGGACGCTCGGCGATCGCGGTGAGCGCCAGCAGCATCGCGGTATAGGGTTGGTCGGGGCCGGCCGCGAACCCGTCCCACCAGAAATTGACGAGGACGTTGACGTCGCCGGTCGCCTCGACCTGATGCCACCAGAGTTTCGGCACGTACAGCGCATCGCCCGGCTCCAGATCGAACACGCGCGCGCGATGTCTCGCTTGCTCGAAGCGGGGGAAGCGCGGATCGCCCGGCGCGCTGCCGACCGCCAGCGCGATCGGCTGGCCCGCCAGCGTATGATCGATCGGCCCGACATAGAGATCGCCGATCGCGTCGGGCGGAAACAGCGTGAAGCGGCGGCGCCCGGCCGCAACGCACGCAACATTGTCCATCGTGTCGTAATGGCAGGCGACGGTCGAGGCATGGCCGATCCAGATCCGCGGCAGCACCTCGGGCGGGACGAACGGCAGCCGGGTCATCTGCTCGACGCCGGGAAAGAACGTCTCCGCGGTGAGCGATCCCATATACATGCTGGCGTGCCCCGGCTCGGTCGCGGTGTCGAGTATCCGCATCAGCGCGTCGCGAAACGGCATCGTCGATCGGGTGAAATTGAAGCCCGCCATGGTCGCGTCGTAATGGTAGCGCGCGCCGATCGCGGGTTCGCCGACGAACACCTCCGCAGAGGCTCCCGTCTCCAGCCGCAGCAACTGATCGGCGACCCCCTGCACCCCGCCCCCGGCCAGCAAAGGCCATGCGCGCGCCGCGCCGCGCATCAGCACCGGCTGACCCGGCGTCATGACCTGCGCGCGAAACCGCTCGGGATCGGTCAGCGCCTCGGCGAGCGTATCGCTCACGCGCGTCCGTCCGACAGTCGCGCATTGCGGATCCGGCCAAGCGTGCGGATATGGCGAAGCGAGCCGGTCTGCGCATAGGCGAGTTGCAGATCGCCTGCGCGGAAGAGGTCGAGCACCGCGGCATCGGGCAAGGCGTGGAGCGCGTCGAGACTGATCGTGTACAGTCCGTCAAGCCGCAGCGGATTGCCGTCGTCGAAATTGAGCGTGACGTCGATCTGCTCCAACAGGCCGTACACCAGGAACCGCCTGATCGCGTCGTCGGTCGCCGGGATGCCCTCCTGGAGCGTATGCAGCGCCTGTTGCACGCGCTTCAACGCCAGCGTGGGCCCGCCGTCGATCTCGAACAGCGCCTCGCCCCGTGCGGCCGCAAAGACGGCATGCTCGCGGTCGATCACAATCTGACCGTCGTTGACGAAGAACCCCTGGCGTTCGAGATCGGCGGGGCGGTAGTCGGGCAACGCGCCGTCGACCGTCAGCAGATTGTCGCCCGCCTCCAACCCCATCACAACGCCAGCATAAAAGGCCCCGGTCTCCGGATGCTTGGTGAACAGGATCGGGTAATAGGGCGCGGCGCGCGGAAACTCGTCCGCAACGATCTGCGCGAAATGCCAGGTCGCGTCGCAGGCGCGCGACACGCGCAGCGCGGCATGCTGTTCGCGGTTCAACATTTCCCATGTCGGCATCCGATCCTCCTGCGCGCGCGACTTTGGTTCGCGCGTCTGCGGTCCGAACTCGCACACCCACCTATCCTTGCAAAGGGCCTTGCAAGGGTCTGGGCATTCACTCCTACAAGAGCTTGCAATGGTTGCGACTTGGCGTATTGTGAGCGCTACCGTGATGGTGCGGGTCGGGCATCTGACTCAGCGCATCGCGCAAGATATTGCCGGATAGCCCCTCGATAAGGGGCACGCGGCGTCGTTGAGGGGATGTTGAAATGACTCTGGATACCCGTTCGATACTCGGCGACCGCGTACGTGCGCGTCGGGCCCGTGCGCTGGCGTGCGCGAGCAGCATGGCGGCGCTCGCATGGGCATCGCCTGCGCTGGCGCAGGACCAGACCAATCTTCAGAATGCGACGACCGATCGGCCCGCCGCGGTGCAGCCTGCCGTACCCGCCACTGCCAACACGACGACTGCGACCGAAGCGGGCCAGCCGCAGGATCTCGCGACCGCGCAGGACGCGTCGCAGGGTAACACCACGGGCGACGACATCGTCGTGGTCGGTCTGCGCGGATCGCTCCAGCGCAACCTCGACCTCAAGCGCACCTCGTCGGGCATCGTCGACGTCATCTCTGCCGAAGACATCGGCAAGTTCCCTGATTCGAACGTCGCCGCCTCGCTCCAGCGCCTGCCTGGCGTCTCGATCCAGCGCTCGGGATCGCGCGGCGAACCGACCGGGATCACGGTCCGCGGCTTCGGCGGCGATTTCAACACGACGCTCTACGACGGCCGCCGCATCTCGACCGCGACCGGCGGCCGCCAGATCGACTTCAGCACCGTCGGCGTCGATTTCATCGGCCAGCTGAGCGTCCTCAAGACCCCCGACGTCTCGCTCGCGTCGAGCTCGATCGGTGCGACCGTCAACATCGCCTTCCCGAATCCGTTCGATCACCCCGGTTTCCGCGTCGCGACGACCGCGTCGGGCTCGATCCAGGATCGCGCGAGCAGGATCGTGCCGACCGGCGGTCTGCTGGTCAGCACCACCACCGCCGACGGCAAGTTCGGCTTGCTGGCGGACGTGATCTACACCCGTCGTGATACCGATACCAATCGCGTCTACGTCTCGGGTTGGCCCGGTGGCAACTTTGCGGGCTGCCAGCTCGCGGGCGGCGCCGGCGCGTGCACGCCGACCAGCGACCCGAAGTCCGCGGCCTATGCCAACCCGGCCAACCGCCAGAACATCCCCGGCTGGTTCCCGCAGCAATATGGCGCCGAGCAGCAGCGGGTGCAGGACGAGCGCATCGATGCGCGGATCTCGCTGCAATATCATCCGTCCGACGATCTGATGGTGACGCTCGACAACAATTTCTCGCGCCAGACCATCAAGCAGGAGAATTACGCGTTCGGCGTCTGGTTCAACCAGGGCGACCTGCGCAACGTGACGCTCGACAAGAACGGTACCGCGACCGACTTCACGCAGGTCGGCACGCCGACCGACTTCACCGCTGCGCTCAACAAGCAGATCCTGCAGACCAACCAGACCGGCCTCAACGTCAAGTACGACGCGACCGAGAACCTCACGCTCGAAGCCGATGGGGCCTATGCCAAGAGCTGGCTTAACCCGGGCAACGTGATCGGCAGCCGCAACGGCGACATCGGTTATGGCGGTAATCTGGGCAATACGCTGCGCTTCAACGTCGATGGCGACAGCAAGAATTCCTTCCCGTCGATCAGCAATTTCGGTCCCGCCGGCGATGCCGCGAACTGGGCCAATCCCGCGCTGATCGGCTCGCACGTCACGGTCAACCAGACGCAGCACAATACCGATCAGCTGTTCCAGTTTCGTGGCAACGCTACCTGGAAACAGGACAATCTGACGCTGAAGGCGGGTGGCCAATATTACCAGGACACCTTCAACTTCCGCAACCAGAGCACCTTCACCAACAATTTCTGGCAGGCCTATGCCGGCTATGGCGGGCCGTCGGGTCGCGACACCGGGATCTCTCCGTTGCCGGCCAATCTGTATAAGGGCTCGGTCAGCCTCAACAACTTCATACCCGGGTTCAACGGCAGCCTGCCGCCATCGGTCTTCGTGTTCAGCCCGGTCGCGTATCAGAATTACCTCAGCAGCCTCGGCAATCCGCAGACGCAGAACATCCCGGGCTATAACTATGCCGGCGTGAACGGCTTCACCGGCGCGTTCGACGAGGCGGTCGATCCGGGCAGCGTCCTGCGCGTCCAGGAAAAGACATGGTCGCTCTATGTCAGCGCCAATTTCAAGACCGAAGTCGGCGGCCTGCCGTTCACCTTCAACGCGGGCGTCCGCAACGAGGTGACCAATCTCAACGCGACCGGTCAGGGACGCCTGCCGACCTCGATCGTCACGAGCGCGGCGGATCCGACGCTGCTGAGCATCCCGACCTACACCGAAATCCAGGCGGTCAATAACAAGAGCTCGTATTCCTACCTGCTGCCGAGCGTCGACATGAAGCTCGAGTTGACCGACAAGCTGGTACTGCGGGCGGATGCATCGCGGACGCTGACCCGTCCGGCGCTCAACCTGCTGACCCCGGTCCTCAACGTCGGCAACGGCCAGCGCGTCGGAGCCTTGTCGGCGGCGGGCGGCAACCCGAATTTGAAACCGTATCTCGCGGACAATTTCGATCTGGGTGCGGAATGGTATTATCGCCGCAACTCGTATCTGTCGGTCAACTTCTTCCTGAAGAACGTTAGCAACTTCATCATCGGCGGCGTGACGCGGCAGACGATCAACGGGGTGGTCGATCCGACCACCGGCCAACCCGCATCGTTCGCGGTATCGCAGCAGGTCAACGGTCCCGACGCGACCGTCCGCGGCGTCGAGCTGGCGTGGCAGCAGGTGTTCGGCGATACCGGCTTCGGCTTCCAGGCGAACGCAACGTTCGTGAACACCAACCGTCCGTACGACGACAAGAACATCTCGCAGACCGGCTTCGCGGTGACCGGCCTCGCCAATTCGGCGAACTTCGTCGGCTTCTACGACAAGAGCGGGTTCCAGTTCCGTGCGGCGGCCAACTGGCGCGACAAGTATCTCCTCCAGTTCGGGCAGAACCAGAATACCGGTTCGTTCGGGGCCGAGCCGACCTTCGTCAACCAGAGCTTCCAGGTCGATCTGACGAGCAGCTACGACATCACCAAGAACTTCAGCATTTTCGGTGAGGCGCTGAACGTCAACAACAACCAGCAGAGCACGCATGGTCGCTACAGCAACCAGTTGCTCGACGTGTTCGATTACGGTCGCCGCTACACACTGGGCGCGCGCTTCCGCTTCTAAGCTCTCCCCCCTGGCGGAGCATGACGATGTTGTGCTTCGCCATTTTTCGAATACGCTGACCCATGCACCAGATCAGAAACATCGTCATCGTCGGAGGGGGTACGGCCGGCTGGCTGACCGCGGGCGTGATCGCCGCGCGGCACCAGGGCCAGCGCGAGCACGGCTTCACCGTGACGCTGGTCGAATCCCCCAACATCCCGACCATCGGCGTCGGCGAGGGCACGTGGCCGACGCTGCGGGCCACGCTGCGCAAGATGGGCGTCTCCGAAACCGAGCTGTTCCGCCACTGCAACGCCGCGTTCAAACAGGGCGCGCGGTTCAATCGCTGGACCACCGGCGCGGTCGACGACGGCTATTACCACCCGCTGATGCTGCCACAGCAGTTCGGCTCGCTGAACCTCGCCCCGCACTGGCTGGCCGAGGACGGCGCCGACAGCTTCTGCGACGCGGTCACGCCGCAGGGACGGATCTGCGACGAGGGTCTTGCCCCCAAGACGATGGCGACGCCCGAATTCGACGGGGTCGCGAACTACGCCTATCATCTCGACGCGGGGAAATTCTCGCATTTCCTGCAACGCCATTGCTGCGACACGCTGGGCGTCCGGCACGTGCTGGCCGACGTGACCGAGGTCATTCTCGACGAGACCGGCGATATCGCGCGCGTCGACACCGCGCAGGGCGTGTCGATCGAGGGCGACCTGTTCGTCGACTGCACCGGCTTTGCCGCACGGCTGATCGGCCAAGCGATGGGCGTGCCGTTCCGCAGCTGCGCCGATACGCTGTTCTGCGACACCGCGCTTGCCGTGCAACTGCCGTACGAGCGCCCCGACGATCCGATCGCCAGCCACACCATCTCCACCGCGCAGTCCGCCGGCTGGATCTGGGATATCGGCCTGCCGCACCGCCGCGGCGTCGGGCATGTCTTCTCCAGCAGCCATATCGACGTCGACGCCGCCGAACGCGAACTGCGCGCGTACCTCGGTCCGGCAGGGAAAGACCTGCCCGTCCGGAAACTCTCGATCCGTGCAGGCCACCGCGAAACATTCTGGAAGGGCAATTGCGTCGCGGTCGGGCTCGCAGCCGGGTTCCTCGAACCGCTCGAGGCGTCGGCGATCGTCCTGATCGAACTTTCCGCCAAAATGATTGCCGAGCAGATGCCCGTCTGTCGCGAGGTGATGGACGTCGTCGCCAACCGCTTCAACGCTACGACGACCTATCGCTGGGGCCGGATCATCGATTTCCTCAAGCTGCATTACACGCTGACCAAACGGACCGACACCGACTTCTGGCGCGACAATGTGCGGCCGGAGTCGATCCCCGACAGGCTGCGCGGGCTGATGGAGCTGTGGCAATATCAGTCGCCGTGGATCCATGACGAGTTCGATCGCGCCGAAGAGGTCTTTCCGTCGGCCAGCTATCAATATGTGCTCTACGGCATGGGCGCGCGCACCGCGGTGATGCCCGGCACGATCGAGGCGGACGCCGAGCTGGCGCGCCGCGCCCGCCGCGAAAACCACGTCCAGACGCAGCGCATGATGAGCAGCCTGCCCGGTCACCGCGACCTGATCGACCGCATCGTCAAGCACGGGCTCCAGCCGATCTAAGCCTCCCCGTCGATCCCTGTTCGATCCGAGCCCCAAGGAAAACGATCCGATGAAGACCGTCCTGCGCCTCGCGCTCTACGCCGCTATTGCCGGTGCGGCCTCCCCGGCCTTGGCCGCGCCGCGTCTCGACGGGGTGCTCGGCGATCATGCGGTGATCCAGCGCGGCCAGCCGATCGTGCTGAGCGGCGATGCGGCGGCGGGCGAGACGATCCTAATCGCGCTCGCCGGGAGCACCGTGACGACCAAGGCAGGGCGCGACGGCCGGTTCGAGGCGCGTCTGCCCGCACTGCCCGCCGGCGGCCCCTACGACCTGACGATCGCGGCGAACAGCGGTGCCGCGGTGGTACGCGATCTCCTGATCGGCGACGTCTTCCTGTGCTCGGGCCAGAGCAACATGGAGCTGGCGGTCGAGAATGCGCAGACGCTGTTCCCCGACGCGCATCCGGCGGTCGACGATCAGCTGCGGCTGTTGACCGTGGCCAAGGTTTCGGCGGCAAGCCCCGTCGCGCGCTTCGCCGAGCAACCGCACTGGGCTGCGGCCGGGCCGGCGACCGTACCGACCTTCTCCGCCGCCTGTTTCTACATGGTGCAGGCGCTCCGCCGCACTGCCAAGGTGCCGATCGGCGCGATCCATTCGAGCTGGGGCGGATCGCGGATCAGCGCGTGGCTGAGCGACTCCGCGTTGCGCAAGGCAGGCCTCGGCGCCGAGGCCGATCTGCTCGCTTTATATGCGCGCGATCCCGCCGCCGCCGACCGCAAGGCGTCGACGATCTGGGAAAGCTGGTGGCGCGCCGGGTCGGGCGACGCGGTGGGCCGCGAACCGTGGCAACCGGCAGCCGCACTCGACTGGAAGCCGGTGCCGGCGATGACCAATTTCGAGACCTGGGGCGTGCCCGAACTCGCCGACTATAACGGCATGATCTGGTATCAGCGGACGGTCGAGGTCACCGCGGCGCAGGCGCGCGGACCCGCGATCCTGTCGCTCGGCACGATCGACGATGCCGACCGGACCTGGGTCAACGGCCAGGGCGTCGGTGGCAGCAGCCTCGCCAGTAAGGCGCGCGTCTACACGCTGCCGGTCGGCACGCTGAAGCCCGGCAGCAACGTCATCACTGTCAACGACGACGACGTCTACGCGTTCGGCGGCATGACCGGCCCCGCCGACACGATGCGCGTGACCTTTGCCGACGGCAGCAGCGCCGCGCTCGGCAGCGGCTGGCGCTATGCGATCGCCAAGCGGCTCGACGGCGCGGCACCGCGCGTGCCGTGGGACGACATCAACGGCGACGGCACGCTGTACAACGCGATGATCGCGCCGCTGGCGTCGACCAGGCTCGCCGGCATCGCCTGGTATCAGGGCGAGTCGGACACCGGCATCCCCGGCTACGACCGCCGCCTCACCGCACTGATCGCGGACTGGCGCACGCGGTTCGGCACGCCCGAGACGGGGTTCGGAATCGTCCAGCTCGCGAACTACGGCAAGCCGACCAGCGTGCCGAGCGACAGCGGGTGGGGCTATGTCCGCGACGCGCAGCGCCGCGTCGCCGCCGCCGATCATCATGCCGGGATCGCGGTCACGCTCGACATCGGCGATGCGCTCGACATCCATCCCGGCGAAAAGCACGAGGTCGGGCAACGCCTCGCGAAGGTCATGCGGTCGGCGGTCTATGGCGCGCCCGGCGGCCCGTCCGGTCCCGCCATCGCTGCGGCCGACGCCGGTGCCGATGGCAGCATCGCGCTGCGCTTCGGCGATGTGGCCGGCGCGCTCCACGCCCGCGGTGCGAACCAGGCGATCGGGTTCGAACTGTGCGATACCGCGCCGGGCACCTGCCGCTATGCCGCCGGCAGCGTCGCCGGCACCACCGTGACGCTGCCGGGCGACGGCAAGCCCGTCACCCGGGTCCGCTATGCCTGGGCGGATGCGCCATCGGTGAACCTGTCCGACGACGCGATGCTGCCGGTCGGCACGTTCGAGATACCCGTCGCGCCGCGGCGATGATCACCGCGCGGGTGCGTTGCGGAACTTGAACGTCGATCGGGGTTCGAGCGCGCTGAGCGTGAACGAGTCGACGTCGAGCCAGCCCCTGTTGGGGCTCGGCGCGTAGCAGAACAGCGCGAATTGCTCGCCTTGGAACGTCCCCGTCCGCCACGCGAAGGCGAGCGGGAAGTCGCCGCCGACCCCGGTCCAGCGGCGGCCGTCGAGACTATACGCGACGCGGGCACGATCGATCGTGAAATCCATCTCGGTGCGCAACCATAGCGCGCGACCAGCACCAATCACGCTGCGACCGCGCGTTTCGGTCCGCGCGCCGTCGATCGTATCTTCGGTCACCTCCATCGCCACCGAGGCCGTGCCGCCCGCGTCGCGCTCGATCGTCAGGTTGCCGCTATATTGCCCCAGCGTCCCGAACCCGCATCGATCGCCCGGCGCGAGATGACCGATATCCAGCTTCACCTGGGCACGGCTGGCGGGCCCCTGCCCTTTCTGCGTCAGCGTGTTGCGCGCAGACCAGAAGCGCGG
>Ga0265798_10001099_pt1 | contig 42900 bp, 40 predicted proteins | sample P3T30metagenome_FD_192430 | JGI IMG/M metagenome (GOLD analysis project Ga0265798, IMG submission 192430) | Plant litter microbial communities from East Loma Ridge, Irvine, California - P3 T30 | ecosystem: Environmental > Terrestrial > Plant litter > Unclassified | place: USA: California... | reverse complement strand
GTACAACGCTGGTTACCACAGAAATGGTGGTAATGGTGGTCTCAGCCAAATCAATGCTTAAGGAACTGAAAATATTCTGAACCACGTGGTGAAGGGCGCTTTCCCCAACCCAACCCAGGGCTAGCGAAGCGAGTGTGATTCCCAGCTGCGTGGCCGACAGATATTCATCAAGATGCTTGATGATGTGTTCCGCCTGTTTTGCCATAGAGTTCCCTTCTGCGGCTTTTATCTGTATTTGTGAGTAACGAACTTTAACAATTGAAAATTCTGCGGCTACGAAAAAGCCATTTAGTAAAACAAGAAATAAGGCTAGCAAAAGCCTGACTATGTCCGAGTCCATTTAGAAATTAATATAAAATTTGTACTGACAAAGATAGACAAAATAAAAGTAACAAAAAAAAGCATCGTGGTATACGATGCTTTATATTTATGTTAAAATAGACTTTTATGAATTTTTTAACGCTTCCGCTCCCGAAACAATTTCCAGGATTTCGTTTGTGATGGCAGCCTGTCTTGCTTTGTTATAGAAGATCACCAGATCATTCTTTAATTCCTGAGCATTGTCAGTTGCCTTATGCATAGCCGTCATTCTGGCTCCGTGTTCTGATGCAACAGAGTCAAGAACAGCTTTGAACACCTGGGTCTTGATTGATTTAGGAATCAGGTTATCAAGGATTTCTTTTCTGTTCGGTTCAAAAATATAATCTGTTTCTACCTGAGGTTCCGTCGTTTCCGGCATAGAGATCGGAAGAAGCTTCTCTGTGGTCACTTCCTGGGTAGCTGCATTGACGAATTTGTTATAAATTACGTATACTTCGTCAAATTTCCCTTCTCTGAAACTGGTCATTACCCCTTCGGTAACATTTGCAACAATGTCAAAGTTCAGATTATCAAAAACCGAGCTTGCGTTGGCATACACGGTACGGTTTCTTCTTACGGCATCAAAAGCCTTTTTACCTACCGTCAGAACTTCAATCTCATATTGGGAATTGTTCTGAAACTGTATGTTAAGTTCTTTTACGATAGAAGAGTTGAAAGCACCTGCCAATCCCCTGTTTGAAGTAACCGCGATGAAAAGTATCTTTTTTACTTCTCTTTTCTGAGCATACACAGAAATCTGATCAGGATCTGAACTTGAATTTACATTCTGGATAAGCTCCTGCAGTTTTTCAGAATAAGGTCTTAACATTACGATTGCATCCTGTGCCTTTTTCAGTTTCGCAGCCGAAACCATTTTCATAGCACGTGTAATCTGCATCGTAGATGAAATTGACGTAATCCTGCCTCGTATTTCTTTTAAGTTTGCCATTATTTTGGTTCAAGGTTTAAGGTCTTAAGTTTAAGGTTTAAACTCAGTCTAAACCTTAAACATTGAATTTTTTAGTTATACTTAGAAGCTAAATCATTAGCAGCCTGCTTAAGAACACCTGTGATGGAATCATCAATTTTACCTGCTTTAAGTGCAGCCATTGTCTCAGGATGCTTGGATCTTAAGAAAGCGATGTATTCAATCTGGAATTCTTTTACTTTTCTGATAGGCACGTTTCTCATCAGATTCTCAGTACCTGCATAAATCATGGCTACCTGGCTGTCTACCGGAAGCGGAGAGTTTACCGGCTGCTTAAGAAGCTCCACGTTTCTTTCTCCTTTAGAGATTACTGCCAAAGTGGAAGCATCAAGGTCTGAACCGAATTTAGCAAACGCTTCCAGTTCTTTATACTGAGCCTGGTCTAACTTAAGCGTACCTGACACTTTTTTCATTGATTTGATCTGAGCGTTACCTCCTACCCTTGATACAGAGATCCCTACGTTGATCGCCGGACGTACCCCTGAGTTGAATAAGTCAGACTCCAGGAAGATCTGTCCGTCTGTAATTGAGATTACGTTGGTTGGAATATACGCAGAAACGTCACCTGCCTGAGTTTCGATAATCGGAAGGGCTGTTAATGAACCTCCTCCTTTTACGATTGGCTTCAATGAATCCGGTAAATCGTTCATCTGGCTTGCAATGGTATCATCAGCAATAACTTTTGCCGCTCTTTCCAATAATCTTGAGTGAAGATAGAAAACGTCTCCAGGGTAAGCTTCACGGCCCGGTGGTCTTCTCAATAGTAGAGAAAGCTCACGGTAAGCAACCGCCTGCTTGGATAAATCATCATAAATGATCAATGCGGGTCTACCAGTGTCTCTGAAAAACTCACCGATAGAAGCTCCTGCCATTGCAGAATATACCTGCATCGGAACCGGATCTGATGCGTTAGCCGCAACAATTACAGTATATGCCAAAGCTCCTTTATCAGAAAGCGTTTTAACAATTTGTGCTACGGTAGAAGCTTTCTGCCCGATAGCAACATATATACAGTATACAGGATTTCCTGCATCAAAAAATTCTCTTTGGTTGATGATCGTATCAATTGCAACAGTCGTTTTACCTGTCTGTCTGTCACCAATGATAAGTTCTCTCTGTCCTCTTCCTACAGGGATCATAGAGTCGATCGCAACGATACCGGTCTGTAAAGGCTCGGTTACCGGCTGTCTGAAGATAACTCCGGGTGCTTTTCTTTCCAAAGGCATTTCATATAATTCCCCGGAAATAGGACCTTTACCGTCGATAGGGTTACCAAGGGTATCCACTACTCTTCCCAGCATGCCTTCTCCTACTTTGATAGAAGAGATTCTGTTGGTTCTTCTTACGGTATCACCTTCTCTTACCAATTTACTTTCGCCCAGTAAAGCGACACCTACGTTGTCTTCTTCAAGGTTAAGTACAATACCTTCTACATCACTAGAAAATTTCACCAACTCTCCGTATTGTACGTTTTCTAACCCGTATACACGAGCAATACCATCACCGATGGTTAAAACTGTACCTACTTCCTCAACGTTGGATTGAGTATCGAAGTTGGCCAATTGCTGTTTTAAGATCGCAGATACTTCTGCCGGATTTATTTCTGCCATTGTATGGTTGTTTTTTTCTTAATTTAAATGAAAATCTTTTTTGATACTGTTAAGCTTAGACTTAACGGAAGCATCGATCTGCTGATCGCCTACTCTTAAAATATAGCCTCCTAAGATTTCAGGTTTTACATGTACTTTCAGATCAAAATTGGAACCTGCTTTCACAAGGTTGGTCGATTTTAAAATCTGGTCTATGTTTTCTTTGGAAAGTTCGGTTGCCGTAGTAAGTGTTACTCTTTCCACCCCGTTGATATCTTCCACTTTATTGATGAACTCCTGTGCGATATTCTTCAGTTGGTTTTCTCTTCCGTGTCTGATTACCAGAGTGATTAAATTCTGAGAAGAAGCGGATAAGCTTTTAAATATCTCTTTTGCTACCTCTATTTTCTTTTTGCTGTCAATATAAGGCGTAAGGAAGAACTTGTTCAGGTCCGGAGACTGAGACATTAACTTCACTACATCTTTCATGTCAGAAAATACAGCAGAAGTCTGGCCTGATCCGTTTGTGAAATCAAGTAAACCCTGTGCGTATCTTTTAGCTACTTTAGATGTAAGCATTCTTAGTTAAGGTTTGATTTGTTTAGATAATTCTGAACTAATTCGTTTTGAGCTTCGCTGTTATCCAGCTTTTGCTTCAAGATAGATTCTGCAATGTTTACAGATAAAACGCCGATCTGAGTTTTGATATCTGCCATGGCAGCATTTTTCTCTGCATTGATGGTCTGCTTCGCAGCTTCGATTAATTTATCGCCTTCAGCTTTGGCAGTATCTTTAGCTTCACCTACAATTCTGTCTTTAATTTCTCTTGCTTCTTTAAGGATCGCATCTCTTTCGATTTTAGCTTCACGAATAATTCTTTCGTTATCCTCTTTTAAAGTTTCCATTTCTTTTCTTGCCAATGTAGCCTGATTAAGGGCATCAACAATAGATGTTTCTCTGTCGTTAATAGAGTTCAAAATAGGCTTCCATGCAAATTTACCTAACAAAAATAACAATGCTAGAAAAATAATAGTCTGGATAATAAATAATCCTGATGAAAACTGGTGAATTAATTCCATTATATAAATGTATAAATGATTACTATTTTTTCTTAAATAACCACTATCTGTAACCAACCGTTACGGATAGTGGCTTTAGTTTTAATTAGTTTACTGCGAATAGAGCAGCAAACGCAACACCTTCTACAAGGGCAGCAGCAATAAGCATAGCTGTTTGGATTTTTCCAGATTGCTCAGGTTGTCTAGCGATAGCTTCAAGAGCAGCAGCTCCGATTTTACCAAGACCGATACCTACACCTAGTACTACGATACCAGCACCTACAATTTTAGGGATTTCCATAATATATAATTTTAAAAATTTGTTTCTGTTATTATAAATACAATTAATTAGTGAGCAGCATGATGTTCATGCTCATGCTCCTGTACTGCCATTCCGATAAATAAAGCGGATAACATAGTAAAGATATAAGCCTGTAAGAACGCTACCAATACTTCCAATAGATAAATCACCAAGGTAAGGAATGGGAATGCAACTCCGGCAATCGCATTTTTAAATACATAAATCAATCCGATCAGACTCATTACTACAATATGTCCTGCCGTCATGTTGGCAAAAAGACGGATCATCAATGCAAAAGGTTTTGTAATGGTACCTAATAATTCAATTGGCAGCATGATCAGTTTCATCGGTACCGGAACTCCAGGCATCCAGAAGATGTGTTTCCAGTAATCTTTATTGGCCGAGAATGTAGTAATTAAATAGGTAAGGATTGCTAAGAAGAACGTCATGGTAATATTACCCGTAACATTTATCCCGAAAGGCATTAATCCCAATACGTTCAGAAATAAGATAAAGAAGAATACTGTTAATAAATATCCCATAAATCTTTTATACTTATGTCCGATATTCGGAATTGCCACTTCGTCTCTAACAAAAATTACCAAAGGCTCTAAAAATCTTGCCACTCCTGTAGGAACCTGAGATTTCTTATAAGACTTTGCCATCCCTGTAAACAACAGCAACATAAAGATTGATGTCAATAAGATGATAAGTACACTTTTCGTAATGGAAAGATCCAAAGGTTTTTCATTGGAAGGGTGCCCATGCTCATCTAAATTCAGCGTTCCGTTAGCATCAGTCTTATAAATCTTTTCGTGGTGAAGCTTGTAGAAGTTTCCGTCCACTTCAGTTGGTTCTCCGTGAATAAATCCTTCCTTATTGCTCATGAAAGAATGGAAACCGTTATCATAAAAAATAACCGGAAGAGGGAAACCGATGTGATGGCCTTGTTTATCCACCATCAATGTAAAATCGTGTGCATCCAACAAGTGATGATCGATGTACTCCTTGTTTTCTTTACTTACTTTGTCTTTTTCAGAAAGTTCCGTAGCCGGAACAGCCTCAGAACCTGCTTCACCATGCTGTGCAGACACCAAGCTTAATACAAAAATACTGTAGAATAAAACTGCGAATTTCTTAAACATTGATAGGTTTTTTTCGTTGTGCAAAAATATAATATTTTTTTCTAGTTTCAATAAATAATTTTACTGTTTTTTGTCATGATTGATCAGCTTAATTGCATAATACGTAAGAAGTGTGGTCAACACAAAATACGGAATAATGAAGTGGAATTTATATCCCGGGATCACTTCAAAATTCAGCTTTTTTCTGATCAGATACATTAATCCGAATTTAAGAAGAATAAGCCCGATGACAGACAGTCCTAAAAATTCAGGGACCACCCTATTGATCAATACAATAAGCGTAATCATCATCATGAACATAACGCTCAGGAAAAGATAGAATTTCACGATGATAATTTCATCCAGGTGAAAAACAAATTTCCAGAGTGAAAAATGAATCAGAAATGTCAAAAAGAACAACAGGGTAACTAAAATATTCGGATTAGCTTTCATGCATTATATGTATTCTGCCTAACATGCATTAGGCTTATTTCAAAGTGTCACAAAAATATACTTTTTCTATCGGATTACGGCATAATTTGATTTTTATCATCTCAATAATATCTGCGTATATATAATATTACGTATTCAATATCCAAATATTCTAAAATTTCCTTATTTTTGCACACTTATAATTTACAATACATATGTTTAACAGCTTACAGGATAAATTAGACAAAGCACTTCACAATATTTCCGGAAGAGGAAAAATCACGGAAATCAATGTTGCAGAAACCGTAAAAGAGATCCGAAGAGCATTGGTAGATGCCGATGTTAATTATAAAGTTGCCAAGGATCTTACCAAAAGGGTTCAGGATAAAGCATTGGGACAGGATGTTCTTACTTCGCTTACTCCGGGACAGCTGATGACAAAAATCGTTCATGATGAACTGGTAGACCTTATGGGAGGCTCCCAGGAAGGCATCAATCTTTCCGGAAAACCGTCTGTGATTCTTATTGCCGGCCTTCAGGGTTCCGGTAAGACAACTTTCTCCGGGAAACTGGCTCATTATTTAAAAACAAAAAGAAATAAAAAACCTCTTTTGGTAGCCTGTGACGTCTATCGTCCGGCTGCAATTGACCAGCTGAAAGTACTCGGCGGGCAGATCGGGGTTCAGGTTTTTACGGAAGAAGGTTCAACCGACCCTTCCACGATTGCTGAAAACGGGATTAATTTTGCCAGGTCAAACGGTCACGATGTGGTAATTGTGGATACGGCAGGCCGTCTGGCGATTGATGAGCAGATGATGAATGAAATCAAATCCGTTCATTATTTAATCAAGCCCAGCGAAACCTTATTCGTAGTTGACTCCATGACCGGTCAGGATGCTGTAAATACGGCAAAAGCATTTAACGAAGCTTTAAATTTTGACGGGGTTGTTTTAACTAAACTGGATGGTGATACCCGTGGTGGAGCGGCACTGACGATCCGTTCCGTAGTAGAGAAACCGATCAAATTTATTTCCACAGGGGAAAAAATGGAAGCTCTGGACCTTTTCTACCCGGAAAGGATGGCCGACAGGATCCTGGGAATGGGAGACGTTGTTTCCCTGGTAGAAAGAGCTCAGGAGCAGTTTGATGAAGAAGAGGCGAAAAAACTCCATAAGAAAATTGCCAAAAACGAATTTGGTTTTGACGATTTCCTGAAGCAGATCAACCAAATCAAGAAAATGGGGAACATGAAAGACCTGATGGGGATGATTCCGGGTGTTGGAAAAGCAATCAAAGATGTAGAAATCAGTGATGATGCCTTTAAACACATTGAGGCAATTATCTACTCAATGACGCCGGACGAAAGAAGAAGGCCTTCCATTATCAATACCCAGAGAAAGAACAGGATTGCCAAGGGAGCAGGAAGAAAAATTGAAGATGTCAATGCCTTGATGAAACAGTTTGACCAGATGGGCAAAATGATGAAAATGATGCAGGGACCTCAGGGAAAACAGATGATGCAGATGATGAGCAAAATGCCTAATATGCCTGGAATGGGCGGAATGTTCGGTAAATAACCGAAGTATCAATTAAAAACTATTAAAAAAATTATATGGAAATTCACGAAAAACAAGGAAATTACCTTCAGCCTTACAGGTCTGAGAAGAAAGTGGTTGTCGGTATTTTAGGACTGCTGTTGGGTACTTTTGGTATTCATAAGTTTTACCTGGGTTACACAAAAGCCGGAATCATTCAGTTGGTTTTAGGTTTGGTAACCTGCGGAATCGTAGGAATTATCGGATTTATTGAGGGAATCATCTACCTGACTAAATCTGATGAAGAATTTGACAGAACCTATGTCCACAATCAGAAAGAATGGTTTTAATAAAATAAAATTAAAGTCTTAAAATATAAAATCCGGTTCATAAATGAACCGGATTTTTTGTTGACATCCAAAAGATGATTATTTGTCAGATTTCTGAGCCTTGGCTTTGATGAAATAAGAGAAACCTACATTTACACCAAAAGTGTTAACGGTATTTTTATACTCAGTTGCGAAATAAGTTTCTTTGTTGGCAAACTGGTCAAAAGATACTCCTAAGTTGATACCAAAAGACTGAGTAGCCATATAAGTTACACCTCCTTTTACTTTCCAGGCTAAACCATCAGCAGTATACTCGGTTGAAGTTCCTGCGAAAGTTTCTTTTGTTTTATTAGAAGCATAACCAATACCAGCTCCTAAGAAAGGTACTAATTTGCTGCTATTTGCAAAATAGTAAGTTGCAGTTGGCATTACAGAAAAACTAGAAATTGTAGTCTTATCGCCATCTTCTTTTGTTGTAAGGTTGGTAAAACCTAAGTCGATACCCACTGCCAATTTATCAATTACGAAATATCCTACAGATGGAGTTACAGAAAAAGTGCTTACTTTAGCACCATCATACGTTTGTCCTTCTACCTTCGTTTTGGTATCAATACTGTTGAAACCAAGACCCGTATTCCCACTGAATACCCAGTCTCCTTTAGTCATTTGAGCATTTGACAAACCGAAAAGTGCTACTGCACCCGCCAATAAAATTTTTTTCATAGTTATTTATTTAAAATATAATTTATCTGTTTTTATTTTGGATAAGGTCAACCGGAAATGATACAGTAAATGACCTGATTCAGAATACCACTTATTGTTCCTTATTTTCTCATGGCTGTAATCTGGCTCGGTAATAAAAAGAATTTTAAGCTGTGCGAAAATAAATAATTTATTCGATATACATTGGCATTTTTTAAGGAATTGCTACCATATTAAACGGTTTATCAGTGCATATCTGGAGATATTAATCATGAAAAAAGTCCTGAAATCAGATTCCAGGACTTTTACACTTATATGTTTTGTTTATTATTTAGCAAAAACATACTTAACTCCGAATGTTACAGAAGATAAGTTTAAACCGAAGTTATAATTATCAACACTTTTTGCTCCATCAACATCCAATTTTGAAGTATTGTAACCAAATTCACCGATAGTAGCTTCGATAGACCAGTTTTTATTAAGGAAATAATCCAAACCTGGCTTAATATTTACTCCAACTGAAGTATAGTTATTTTTTGAAGAAGAAGAAGCAGTAGCTACTGTGTTACCTGATGTAGTTGTTGTAGAACCTTCGTTTTTAAGAGTACCAAACTCCATAGGAACTTCTAATTGACCAAAGATGTACAGTTTGTCAGCTAAAGTCCAGTATTTTCTTACAAAAGGAGCTACTACAAATGCAGACTGTGTATTTTGAGTTTCTGAAACAACACTTCCGTTTGGAAAAGCTGTAGTTTGAGTAAAAGTTACTTTATCACTTGCGTATCCTACTCCTAAACCTACTGCTAAATTAGTTCCTACAAAATAACCTGCTGTAGGGATAACTCTGAAGCTTTCATCCTTTCTGTCTGTATTGTTATCCTCCTGCTGAGAATATCCTACCTGTCCTGATAAATATGCTGTTCCTTTAGCAATCTGAGCATTGGATAAACCGAAAAGTGCAACGGCACCTGCTAATAATACTTTTTTCATTTTTTAAAAATTTAATACTTTCTGAGGGCAAATGTACAGCGGTACTGCTGAATATTAAAATTTGTTAATGTGATTAATATCATCGGAAAATATTGGCATTTTTCAGCTGTAATCGTAGTGTACATGGGCTTCTTGGCTTTTTCACAATTATCACAATAAAAAAACTCCGATTCTTCAATTGGAGTTTAATATGATTGATTTTAAAAAAAATCTGATTTTGCTCAAATATGGCTAACCGGCCTAATCCTGAGATCCGACTTTAGCTAAAAAGCCCTGTACTTCTATTTCTTTATTCTTCATAAACCAGATTAACAGTAATTCCAAAGTGCTAAGAAAAGTCGCTGCAACAATGATCAGGCAAGTTATCGGAGATATCTGTTCAGGATAAAATACAGATCATAAAAAAAGCGGTACAAACTGTACCGCTTTGCTTTTTAGTAGAATAAATTTTAGTTACCACCAAATTTAAAACCTACACCAATCTGGAAGAAACTGTTTTTTAATGTTTCATTTCCTTCAGGATTTTTGATAAGGTTAGATACTCCTAGATTATATCTTGCATCGAAGAATAAACCATTTTCCAAAGTATATTCAGCGCCAACAAACGGAGCAAGATTTAAGGTTTTCACATTATCCTTAATATCTTCCGTAGTTCCCTGTGACTCTTCAAATGCCTGTCCTAATGCGCTTCCACTAAGTGTAGCAGTAACCTCAACTTCTGCAGAGGTAATAATCCCAAAATTAACACCTAAGCCAAAAGCCAGATTTTCAGTGGCGTAATATTTTGCGCTAACAGGAATCTGTACAGTTCCCAGTTTAAAATCACTTTTTTCAGTTCCTGTTACCGTAACTCCCATTTCAGAATAAGTAACAGATTCTTCTTGTTTACCACCAATAGGAGAATATAAAACCTCTCCCTGTACAGCAAACTTATCACTGAATTTGTATTCAGCTAAAGCACCAACATAAAAAGTAGATTTTGAATCAAATTTGTAAGACTCTCCATCACCTTCTGCTTTTAGCATTGACAAAGAGTAACCTGCTTTAGGTCCGAATTTAAATTCCTGAGCGTTTACACTCATTCCCATTACAGCTACCGCTGCCATTAGTATAAATTTTTTCATAGTATTAATAGTTTTTTAATTAATCCGTGGCAAAAATAGCACTTTTTTTTAAATATCAAAATCTAAGTATATGTTAAAGCAAAATACAGGATAATAAAAATTACCCTGTACTTATAGTTAACCATATAGCGAATTAAACTATTCGCCTTTTTGTTTTTTATCCTCGCTGTTGTATGCCAGAATAATCTTTCTGACCACCGGGTGCCTTACTACGTCTTCTTCTGTCAGGTGCACAAACCCGATTTCCTTAACATCCTTCAGAATCCTCATGGCTTCTTTCAAACCGGATTGTTGTTTCGGCGGCAGATCAACCTGGCTCGGATCTCCCGTAATGATAAACTTGGCATTCATTCCCATTCGGGTTAAAAACATTTTCATCTGGGAATGTGTTGTGTTCTGTGCTTCATCTAAGATGACAAAAGCGTCATCCAGGGTTCTTCCTCTCATAAATGCCAGTGGTGCCACCTCGATTATTTTTTTCTCTATAAAACCTTCCAGCTTTTCATGGGGAATCATATCACGGAGTGCGTCATATAAAGGCTGCAAATAAGGATCCAGCTTCTCTTTAAGATCGCCCGGCAAAAACCCTAAGCTCTCCCCCGCTTCCACTGCCGGCCTTGTTAAAACAATTCTTTTTACCGATTTATCACGCAATGCCTTAGCTGCCAATGCTACACTTGTATAGGTCTTTCCTGTTCCTGCAGGGCCAATTGCGAAAACCATATCTTTTTTCTCTGTTTCTTTTACGAGTTTTTTAAGATTGGTGGTCTTTGCTTTAATAACTTTTCCGTTGACCCCTTTTACGATAATATCCTGATCAAAAACCAGCTGCTTTTCATTTTCGTCTTTGATATTGAGAATATTTTCAACATCTTTCAGGCCGATAGAATTGTTTTTGCTTATAAATCCGACAATATCGTCAAGCTTCTGTCTGAAGATATCAAGGGCTTCCTGGTTTCCCATGGCAAAGATATGATGGTCCCTGCCTGTAATTTTAAGTGTAGGAAAGGTAGATTTAATGACATTGAAATATTGGTTATTAACTCCATAGAAGATTTTCGCATCGATATCTTCCAAATCATATGTTAATTCGAACATGCAGTATTTATTAATTTAGATTTTAAATTTAAAGCTTTTTTTGAAATTTATATCAAATTCTTTTCCACAATCGTCCCGGCTTTCTTTTTATTTTAGATAAATTTGCATTTCTATCATTTCAGAAAAATTCCATGTCAATTATCACACTTACTTCAGATTTCGGAAATTTGGATTACAGAGTTGCCGCTGTAAAGGGCAGCATCCTTTCTCTGAATCAGGATGTTCATATTATTGACATCAGCCACGAAATCCAGGCATTTAACCTTGTACAGACTTCTTATATTGTAAGAAACGCTTATAAACACTTCCCGAAAGGAACCATCCATATACTGTCTGTTGACAGCTTCCATCATAAATCCCGGAAAAATATCGTCTGTAAAGCAGACGGACATTACTTTATTGCCGCAGATAACGGACTGGTGAGCCTTGTCTTTTTCGACATCAAGCCGGAAGCTATTTATGAGATCACCCTGAATAACAGGTTTGATGATATTGTCAATTTCACCTCAAGCGATGTTTTTGTCCCTGCAGCCGTACACCTTGCCAACGGCGGTCTCCCGGAGGTTATCGGACGGAAAATCGACTCTGCCAAACAGCTTCTTTTTCCGAAACCTGTTTATAATGATTCTGAAAAAATGATTATCGGTGAGGTAATGTACATTGATAATTTCGGAAATATAATCTCAAATATCAATAAAGACTTATTTGAAACCATTGGGAAAGGATATGAAAATTTCACCATAAAATTCAGAAATCTTGCCCTTTCAAAAGTATTTGCGAGCCATACTGAAGTGGTTTCAGACTGGGACCGGGAAACGGAATTCCACGGGCAATCTGCAGCAATCTTCAATGACAGCCAGCATTTAGAGCTTACCATTTACAAAGGCAGTAAAAATAACGGGGCTAAAACTTTGTTCGGCCTTAACGTGGGTGAAAATATTTACATTGAATTTTTCTAACATTTAATATTTCATAAAAAAATCGTTTTTTTTTATATATTTGTCAAAATCTAAAAATTAAAAATGGCAGAGTACAAATTATTGCTTCCTTCCATGGGAGAAGGCGTTATGGAAGCGACAATTATCACTTGGTTGTTCAGCGAAGGTGATAGTGTAAAAGAAGATGATTCCGTAGTGGAAATTGCAACTGATAAAGTAGATTCAGATGTTCCGACACCGGTTTCGGGGAAAATCGTAAAGATCCTGAAACAGAAAGACGAAGTTGCCAAGGTAGGTGAAGCTATTGCTATTTTAGAAATTGAAGGAGAAGGCGGCAATACAGCTTCAGAAGAAACAAAAACTGAAACAACTTCAGCTGCGCCTGATACTGAGACTTTAAACGCTATTGAACAGCCGTTACAGCCTGCTGCTGCATCAGGGCAGGAATTTTCCGGAGATTTATATTTATCTCCCCTGGTAAAATCAATTGCACAACAGGAAAATATTTCCGAAACTGAACTGAAGTCCATTAAAGGAAGCGGTCTGGAAGGAAGAATTACCAAAGAAGATATTTTAGCTTATGTAAGCAACAGAGGGAACCAGCCGGCTCCGCAGGCAGCTCCTGTACAACAACAATCTGCTCCTGCTCCGAAGCCAGTGGCAAGTTCAGCTCCGGCTTCTACCATTCCGGTTGCGGCAGGTGATGAAATCATTCCTATGGACAGAATGAGAAAAATCATTGCCGAAAACATGGTGAAAGCCAAGCAGATTGCTCCACACGTAACTTCTTTCATCGAAACAGACGTTACCAACGTAGTGAAATGGAGGGCTAAAAATAAGGATATGTTCGAAAAGCGTGAAGGCGAAAAACTGACGTTCATGCCTATCTTCGTGAAAGCGATTGTAAAAGCAATTCAGGATTTCCCGATGATCAATGTTTCTTTAAACGGAGATAACATTATTAAAAAGAAAAACATCAATATCGGTATGGCAACGGCTTTACCGGACGGAAACCTTATCGTTCCCGTAATTAAAAATGCTGATCAGTTATCACTTTCAGGATTGGCAAAAGCGATCAACGATCTGGCATACAGAGCGAGAAACAAAAAACTGAGACCTGAAGACACCCAGGGTGCCACCTATACAATTTCTAACGTAGGAAGCTTTGGAAACCTTATGGGAACCCCTATTATTCCTCAGCCGCAGGTTGCTATTATGGCAATCGGCGCGATCGTTAAGAAACCTGCTGTTCTTGAAACCAAAGACGGTGATGTCATTGCCATCCGTCAGCTGATGTTTATGTCCCATTCCTATGACCACAGAGTGGTAGACGGTTCTTTAGGCGGAATGATGCTGAAACATGTTCATGACTACCTGCAAAACTGGGATCTGAACACGGAAATATAAGTAATGAGTAAAATTGGTAATAAGTAATTACCGGTTCACAATATAAACCTTCGGATGCTCCGGAGGTTTTTGTTTGATAATACTAAAGCCTACTCGATTTAACCGGATAATTTTATAAATTGTACGACATCAGGCTTTGCAGAGATTCAATACCTCTGTATTTATCAGAAATATCTGTTCAAAACCATTAACAAAATTGAACCGCATATTGCTTATTACAAATATATTTCCTACTTTTGCACCTCGAAATAAATAACAAATTCATTTACATTATGAACAATTACGAAACTGTTTTCATTTTAACTCCCGTTCTATCTGACGCACAGGTGGAGGAAGCAGTGAAAAAATTTGAAGATCTTATCAAAGAAAAGAACTGCGAAATCGTTGCTAAAGAAAGCTGGGGATTAAAAAAGTTAGCGTATCCTATCCAATTAAAAAAGAACGGATTCTACACTTTAATCGAATTTAAAGGTGAAGGTTCTGTAGTAGCTGATTTAGAATTGGCATTCAAACGTGACGAGAGAGTAATCCGTTACCTGACTACAAAACTTGACAAACACGCTGTTGAGTACGCTGTAACAAGAAGAGCAAAAGTAAAAGCAGCTAGAGCTTAATTATTAACCCCTATTTAAAAAAGACAAGACATGGCAATAGATGATATGGCTAAACAAGCCTCAGCTGGAGGAGAATCTGAAGTAAAATTCCTTACTCCGCTTGATATCAATACAAAATCTGAAAAGAAATATTGTAGATTCAAAAAATACGGAATTAAGCACGTTGATTATAAAGATGCTGATTTCTTATTACAGTTCGTAAACGAGCAAGGTAAAATCTTACCAAGAAGATATACCGGTACTTCTTTAAAATACCAGAGAAAAGTTTCTGCTGCAATCAAAAGAGCAAGACACTTGGCTTTGATGCCTTACGTGGCTGACTTATTGAAATAAAAAATTACAATTAGCCATTAGCACATCGCTTTTGGCTTTTTGTTGCTGAATAAATAATTAATTCTAACTTGATTTTAGATAATTCTAAGATCTAAAAAAAGGACAACAACAATGGACATTATCCTAAAAAAAGACGTAGAAAACTTAGGTCTTGAATTTGACACAGTAAGCGTAAAGCCTGGTTATGCCAGAAACTTCTTACTTCCTCAAGGTATCGCACTTTTGGCTACACCTAAAAATAAAGCAGCTCTTGAAGCTACTTTGGAAGCCAGAAAAGAAGAAGAAGCTAAATTAATCGCTACAGCAAACGGTGTAGTAGATCAATTAAAGAAAACTTCTATCACGATTCCTGCAAAAGTAGGTTCTGGTGACAAATTATTCGGATCTATCAACAATGCAGATCTTTCTGCTGCTCTTGCTAAAACTGGAGTTTCTGTTGACAAGAAATACATCAAAATTCCTGGGAACACAATTAAGAGAACAGGTAAAGTAACTGCTAACATCAGATTGCACAGAAACGTTGAGTACAATTTCGAATTCGATATCGTATCTGACGCTCCTCCTGCTCCACAAGCTCCTGCTGCTCCTAAAAAAGAAGAAGCTAAGCCTGAATCTGAAGAAGCTTAATAAAAAAGCGATTTATCGCAACATAAAAAGCCGTCTCCTTTTGGAGACGGCTTCTTTTTTTATCAGTTGGCTTTCCACTTTTGCAGAAAGTCTTTTACTTTGTTCAGGCTGTATCCTTTCCCCTCCTCCAGAACATCGCTGGGCTGGATGTGAATCTGTTTTCCGTCTTTATTTAAGACTATAAAAACCGGGTATCCGAATTTGTCCCCCGGGTTTCCATATTTAGAGAAAACCTTTTCATTTTTATTATCCGGAGAGTAATTAAGATGGTAATACAGGTAATTTTCATCCACAATCTGTTTCAGTTCAGGTGTAGTCTGTACAAAATTATTAAACCGTAAGCACCAGATGCACCAGTTTCCGCCTGCCTGGATCATGATGTTCTTTTTTTCTTTTTTAGCTTTCGCTATTAAATTCTGAATGTCTTTCTCTGCATCGGCTTTCGGATCGTAGGGTTTAGGAAGCTTGGTCTTTTCCTCCGCAGCTTTCTTCTTTGCATCCATCTCTGCATGGTCTGCCGGCATCAATAAGGTCTTATCCGCTTCCTTTGCTTCGGGTTTATCTTTCAGTTCCTGGGAAAAAGCAATACTGCTGAATCCTAAAAACGCTGTTAACAATACTTTTTTCATACTATAAAAATAAAAAAATAATACTTATTGCCTGCAAAAAGAGAACCATAATTTTATTATCCGTAAATTTGCCTGTTTTATGAAATTCCTGATCAGTATATTAAATTTAATTTCGAAGCTTCCGCTGAAAATATTGTACATATTTTCGGATATCATGTTCTTTCTGAACTATTACTTTGTTGGGTACAGAAAAAAAGTGATCACTGAGAATCTTAAAAATTCATTCCCCGAAAAGTCTGATGTAGAAATTGCTGCGATCAGGAAAAAGTTCTACAGGAATTTTTCCGATTATCTCGTTGAGACCATTAAGTCTTTCACTATTTCTGAGACAGAAGCCAGGGTAAGAATGCAGCATATCAACCAGGAACTTTTCCAGGATGCCAAAACAGAAGGGAAAAATATCATCCTGCTGGCCGGGCATGTCTTTAACTGGGAATGGATGAACGCTCTGGCAACGATTGTTCCTCAGGATCACAGTTATCCCGTTTACCGCAAGGTAAAAAGCAGTTTCTGGGAAGACCAGATGAAAATGATCCGGAACAAATTCGGTAATGAAGCCCTGGAAGCCAAAGAAGTCATTCTTCATATTTTCAGGTCAAAAAATGAAGGCAATGCCGCCTATCTGTTTGTAGCCGACCAGACCCCGCATTTTTCGCACATTACTTACGGACTGGAATTCCTTAACCAAAGGACTCCTGTTTTTACAGGATACGATAAGCTAGCCACCCGGATGGATCTTGTTTTCATTTATTGTGAGATGAAGAAGGTAAAAAGAGGGTTTTATCAGATAAACTATCACAGGATCGAACCTGACGGAGAAAAGTTTGTGGAGCACGAAGTGGTTAAAAAATTCCATAAGCTGCTGGAAAATACACTGCACAAACGCCCTGATAATTATCTATGGTCACACAGAAAATGGAAATATCAGGATGCCATTAAAAATTTTGATTCCGAAAAAAAATAGATTGTATGTCTGAAAAGTTAGCCGTTGTCATTTTAAACTGGAACGGAAAAAACTGGCTTGAAAAGTTTCTTCCTAATGTTGTCCGGTTTTCTCAGGGTGCGGATATTTATGTTATTGATAATCTTTCTACAGATGATTCTATTGCATTTTTAGAGACTCATTTTCCCTCAGTAGGAATTATCCGCAATAATAAGAATTACGGCTTTGCAGGAGGCTATAACGAAGGATTAAAAGAGATCAGCAATTCCTATTACTGCTTACTGAATTCTGATGTGGAAGTTACGGAACACTGGATTGAACCTGTTCTGCAGTTATTTGAAAAAGATCAGTCAATTGCAGCTGTTCAACCTAAGATTTTATCTTTTGACAACAGAAAATATTTTGAGTTTGCCGGTGCTGCAGGAGGCTTAATCGATAACCTGGGCTATCCATACTGCAGAGGAAGAGTTTTTGATGACCTGGAAGAAGATAAAGGGCAGTATAATGATGAAACAGAAATTTTCTGGGCTTCCGGCTGCTGTTTATTCATCCGGTCTGAAGACTTCTGGGAACAGAACGGTTTTGATGAACGGTTCTTTGCACATCAGGAAGAAATTGATCTCTGCTGGAGACTGATCAATTCCGGGAAAAAAATCTTTTATTCCGGGAAATCTGAAGTTTACCACGTCGGTGGCGGAACACTGAACAAGCAAAGTCCTCAAAAGACATTCCTGAATATCAGGAACAACCTTTCCATGATGCTGAAGAACCTTCCTTTTCCAAAACTGGTCGGGATCCTTTTCTTAAGGCTCTGCCTTGACGGGTTTGCAGCCACCTATTTCGGATACAAATACGGACTCGCGCATTTCTGGGCTGTAGGGAGAGCGCATTCTTCATTTTATATCCAGGCTCCGGGAACCTGGAAGCGCCGCCAGAAGCATCAGAAAAATAAATTTTACCAGTCTGAATGGCTGATCTTTAAACATTTTTCAGGAAGAAAATAATTTTAATTCAAACACTTTAAATCAATCAAGCTAATGGATTTTTGTGCACTCGACTTTGAAACAGCTACTCATGAAAGGAATTCAGCCTGTGAGCTGGGAGTATGCATCGTACAGGATTCTAAAATCGTGGAAACCAAAACATGGCTGATCAAGCCACCGAGCTTTCCGTATTTCAGTCCTTTTAATGTAGATGTACATGGCATCCTTCCGGATGACGTGAAAGATGCGCCTACTTTTGATGAGATCTGGTATGAAGTTGAAGAAATGATGTACGGAACTTTAATGATTGCCCACAATGCAGGTTTTGATGCCGGAGTATTGCGGGGCTGCCTGAACCATTACGGAATGTTTACGCCAAAAATGAATTATATGTGCAGCATCCAGCTGGCTAAGAAATCATGGAATTATCTGCCTAAATACGGCTTAAAACACCTTGCAGAATATCATCAGATTAAATTTAACCACCACAGAGCAGGAGATGATGCAGAAGTCTGCGCCAAAATATCTTTACTGGCTTTTGAAAAGCTGCTTCTGACCAGTAATGATGAAGTATCAGATTATATGAAGCTTAAAATTAAGAAGCTATAGTCTTATTATTGAACTTCGCAATTAATTAATTACTCAGTACTTCAGATAATAAATTAAATTTCGGGATATCAATTTCAAAATTTTCGTCGGTCTCCATATTCCTCACCAGGTATTTTCCACTCATGTGACCAACTCCTGAACGGAGCATAACATTGGAAAAATAAGTAAAATTTTCGTTGACCGGAATTTCTGGGGTTAATCCGATAACGCCGTCACCGATAATTTCCGTAAATCCGAAACCCACATCGAAAATAAGCCACTTCCTCTTCAGTACTTTTATAGGAAAATCACCGTCATTTTCAATGGTAATGTTATACTTGAAAACATATCTGTTCTCCGAGGGGTAACTGTTCTTGCTATCATACTCAGGGACGACTGAAACTTTGATATTTGAGGTAGTTTGTGAAAACATCATGCTCGTATTTATAGTAAGAGATACAAAAATCTCGCCTTTTTGGGGCGAGACCGTAACTTATATGCAATTAGCCTGATTGATTACAGACCAAGACCTTTTCTTTCGTCTCCGCCCATTAAAACGGCTACCGGATTGTCAATCGCTTCTTTTACCGCTACAAGGAAACCTACAGATTCCTTACCGTCGATAATTCTGTGGTCATAAGACATTGCCACATACATCATCGGACGGATTACCACCTGCCCGTCAACAGCAACCGGTCTCTGGATGATATTGTGCATTCCCAGGATTGCAGACTGAGGAGGATTGATAATCGGTGTAGACAACATAGACCCGAAAGTACCGCCATTGGTAATGGTGAAAGTACCGCCTGTCATTTCGTCAACCGTAATTTTTCCGTCTCTTACTTTTATAGCCAAATCTTTAATGTTGGCTTCAACACTCTGGAAAGACATATTTTCAGCGTTTCTCAATACCGGAACCATCAATCCTTTAGGACCGGAAACGGCAATTGAAATATCGCAGAAATCATAGTTTACTTTGAAATCCCCGTCAATTGATGCATTTACATCTGGGTACAGCTGTAAAGCTCTGGTTACCGCTTTCGTGAAGAAAGACATGAAGCCAAGCCCTACCCCGTACTTTTGGGCAAATTCTTCTTTATACTGTTTTCTTAATCTGAAGATTTCAGACATGTCAACTTCATTGAAAGTGGTCAGCATCGCCGTTTCATTCTTCACAGAAACCAATCGCTGAGCAATTTTTCTTCTGAGAACTGAAAGTTTGGTTGTGGTTGTAGACCTGGATCCTGTAGCACTTACCGGGTTTCCTCCCAATGCAGGAACCGCTGCCAGTTCAGCATCAGATTTAGAAATTCTTCCGTCTCTTCCGGAACCTGAAACCTGTGAGGCATCAATTCCTTTTTCATCAAGAATTTTTTTAGCTGCCGGAGACGGAGCACCGGTTGCATAGGTTTGGGTTGCAGCCGCTGCAGGTTGTGCAGCAGGTTTCGGAGCTTCCTGTTGTTTAGCCGGTTCAGCCGCTTTCGGGGCCTCTTCCTGTTTAGGAGCTTCAGCAGCCGGAGCAGCGCCAGCATCACCTGAAGGTTTTGCAGCATCCCTATCAATTAAACACACCACTTGTCCTACCTGTACCACATCTCCTTCTTCAGCTTTCAAAGTGATGATACCACTTTCTTCAGCAGGCAGTTCAAGTGTCGCTTTATCTGAATCCACTTCAGCGATGGGCTGATCTTTTTCTACGTAATCACCATCTTTCACAAGCCAGGTTGCAATTTCAACTTCTGTAATTGATTCGCCCGGTGAAGGAACTTTCATTTCTAAAACTGACATATCGTATTTTTTATTTTTTATTGATTGATTATTATTTAAAATTAAGCGGTAACAGGTCTTTTTGCCGGAGCGTCATCTCTGTCAAATACCCTGTTGATGACCAAATTCTGGTTCTTTTCGAACATTTTATGGCTTCCCGGAGCCGGGGCACCGCTTGAAACCGGTGCTACCACCTGAATTCCTGTATCTCTGAAGTTCCTTAAAATATAAGACCATGCACCCATGTTTTCCGGTTCTTCCTGAGCCCAGACAATGGATGTTTTGTTTTCGTATTTGCTGAATACGGCTTCAATGGCATCTGCCTGAAGCGGATATAACTGCTCGAATCTTACCAATGCAACATTCTCAGCATTCAATTCTTCTTTTTTAGCTAGCAGCTCAAAGTACAGCTTACCTGAACACAGCACCAGTTTCTCCACTTTCTTAGGATCAGCAGCAGGATCATCTAAAATCGGCTGGAATCCTTTGTTTGCGAAATCTTCAAGCGGGGAAACCACTTTCGGATGTCTTAACAGTGATTTCGGGCTCATGACGATCAACGGCTTTCTGAACGGCCATTTCAGCTGTCTTCTCAACAGGTGGAAATAGTTGGCAGGCGATGTAATATTTGCCACCACCATGTTTTCATTGGCACAAAGGGTAAGGAATCTTTCCAGTCTTGCTGAAGAGTGTTCTGCACCCTGCCCTTCCGAACCGTGAGGCAGTAACATAACCAGTCCGTCCTGAATTTTCCATTTCTCTTCTGCAGCCGCCAGATATTGATCAACAATAATCTGGGCACCGTTAACGAAATCCCCGAACTGTGCTTCCCAAATGGTAAGCGTGTTAGGAGAAGCCATTGCATAACCGTAATCAAAACCTAAAACGCCGTATTCGGAAAGATGGGAATTGTAAATATCAAACCTGCTTTCAGAAACCTGTCTTAACGGGATGTATTCTTCTTCGGTATCTTCTGTTTTTATTACAGCATGCCTGTGAGAGAACGTTCCTCTTTCCACATCTTCACCGGAGATTCTTATGTTGTGTCCTTCGGTAAGCAAGGTAGCATATGCCAGCCATTCTCCCAAAGCCCAGTCTAAAGAGTTTCCTTCAATGGCTTTGATCCTGTTTTCGAAAAGCCTGGTAATTTTATTGATGAATTTTTTATCAGAAGGAAGCGTTGACATTTTAACTGCCAGTTCCTTCAGTTTCTCCAGGTCGTATTTCGTATCAACAGATTCCTGAACGGCCCCTCTTTTTGCAATAGGGTAATTCGTCCAGTCTTCTGACATGAAAACGTCCATTACATTTTTTTCGATTTCTTTCGATGCGTCAAAATCTTTATCCAGAAGTCCTTTGAAATCGGCTTCCATTTTAGCGATAACATCATTTGAAGTTATGCTGTCTTTAAGAAGCTGGTCTTTATAAATTTCTCTCGGGTTCGGGTGTTTTGAAATCAATTTGTATAAATTAGGCTGGGTAAACCTTGGCTCATCCCCTTCGTTGTGACCGTATTTTCTGTATCCCAACAAATCAATATACACATCTTTACCAAATTTCGCTCTGAAATCTGCAGCAAAATGAATGGCGTGAACCACTGCTTCCGCATCATCTGCATTAACGTGCATTACAGGAGATTCCGTTACTTTGGCGATATCTGTACAATAAGTAGAAGATCTTGCATCAACGTAATTGGTGGTAAAGGAAACCTGGTTGTTGACTACGATATGAACCGTACCTCCGGTTTTGTATCCTTCCAAGGTCATCATCTGGGCAACTTCGTAAGCAATACCCTGTCCGGCAATAGCGCCGTCACCGTGGATGACAATCGGTAATATTTTAGAGTAATCGCCTTTGTATTTATCATCTACCTTCGCACGGCAGATCCCTTCTACAAGGGCAGCCACTGTTTCAAGGTGAGACGGGTTCGGTGTCAAATTGATGGAAACCTGTTCTCCGGAAGCGGTTTTAACGGTTTTAGATGAACCTAAATGGTATTTTACGTCACCGGAAAAAACATCTTCTTCAAATTCCTTTCCTTCAAATTCCGAGAAAATCTGCTTATATGATTTACCGAAAATATTGGATAAAACATTAAGCCTTCCTCTGTGAGCCATCCCCAGTACCACTTCATCAACGCCAAGCTGTGAAGATTTTGAGATCAGCTGATCCAATGCAGGGATCAATGTTTCGCCTCCTTCCAGAGAGAATCTTTTCTGTCCTACGAATTTGGTATGAAGGTAATTTTCAAATGCTACCGCCTGGTTTAATTTTAATAGAATTTCTGTTTTTTCGTTGGCCGAAAGATTGGGATGGTTTTCATTAACCTGAAGCCATTTTTTAATAAAATCTTTCTCCTCAACATTATTGATGTGCATGTACTCCACACCGATAGAATCACAATAAATGTTCTCCATGTGCTTGATGAGTTCCTGCAGTGTCGCAGGTTCTTTCATCCCTGTTTCAAGCGCACAGTTGAATTTAGTCTGAAGATCCGCGCTGCTCAATCCGAAATTTTCGATGTCCAGCGTAGGAGTATAATGTCTTCTTTCTCTAACAGGATTGGTTTGTGTGAACAGATGGCCTCTGCTTCTGTAAGCTTCAATAAGGTTTACCACCTTAAATTCTTTTTTGATATGCTCCGGAACTTCGCCGTTGGCAGCGGCCTGGGAAATTTGCTGTACTGCAGGTGCAGGAGCTGCAGAAGTCTGAATATACTGGATATTATCATCATCCCCGTAGTTCTCCAACGCAAAATCAAAGCCTTGAAAAAAGGCCTTCCATGATGGTTCTAAAGAGTCCGGGAACTTTAAATACTGTTGGTATAAATCCTCAATTAACTGAGAATGAGCTGCGTTTAGGAATGAAAATCTGTCCATTATTACAGTTTATCTGTTATTAAAATTTGTTAGTAGAATTAATCTTCAAATTTAATAAAAAAAACCGAGGTATAACAGTCTTTAAACTATTAAAAAAACCATAAAAAAATGATTTCCGGGGGATTTACTTAAATACTGATAATGAGAGTTTCATATTGACCTCCTGATCTTCCGCCGGACGTTCAAGGAAAGTCTGACGGATGTCATTAAATCGCATTTCGTCCTTTTTGGCTTTCTGGATCAACTGCTGCAGGGCTTTTACCCTTGCCTCATAATTGCCTTTGTAATACATGACATAATTCTGAGTGGGATTCTGTGTCCTGAAACTGAAGTTATTGTCCGTGATCCCAAACTTTTTGGATAACGGGATCCCGAGGAAATAGGATACTTCCTTGTCTTTGTAATTATCTGCATCCGTAATCAGGACCGGAAAACCGAATTCATCATCTTTTTTACCCAGATCCATCGTGGTGTACGTATAAATTTTATTATAATTCATTACGATATTCCTGTACAGCGCATCTTTTTTATTGGAGGTGCTGACATTGATCCCAAGGAGCAGTTTTTCCTCTTCATTTTCAACCATAATGCTGTCATATTTTATCGCGGCCATCTGGTTGTCTTTCTCTACTTTATTTCCTAAGGAATTTTTAAGGTTGACCATGCTTTTATCAATGTTTTCGGCAAACCGGTCTTCCGTCCAGAAGTTCCCGACCCGTTTCAAAACTGATAATTTAGGCGTATGGACAATCCAAGTGATTTTGGTTTTCTGTGCTGAAAGTGCTTTAAATTTCACATCCACCAGAGTAGGGCTTTCGTTGCGGTTTTCGAAAAGCTGATATCTCAGCGTTTTATTCGGATTTTCGTAACGGATAAACATTTCTCCGTTGGTTTCGTTTTTCGGATCTGTATAGCTTATAGAACTCCCCTGTCCCTCATAAGGCGTATAGTAATCAATATCAATAGTCGTTGAACCGGTAAAGAAGTTATTCCAGCGGGTAAAGTGCTGCAGGTTATTGAACTGGCTGAAAACCTTTTCAACGGGGTAATCAATTTCCTTCTCTATCCTGAAATCTTTGCTTTCATCCACAAAATAATACATCGAGGCCGCATAAGCCCCGATCATCAACACTATCAGTACCGCTATGATCTTAAAAAAACGCATCGTACAAATGTAGCATAAATAACAAAAGTGACCAATATATTGATCACTTCTGCTGTATGTTTGTTTAAATTATCCGATATGGGTGCCGTGGGTAAGAATTGCCCCTTTTTTCACTACGATAATACCGTCCTGTACAGAATGGGTTCCGTAGTCGCCATCTTTAAGGTGTTTACCGCCGATGATTCTTACATTGTCGCCTATATAGCAGTTTTTATCTAAAATCGCTTTTTCGATATAACAGTATTTCCCGATTCCCATATTGGGACGGCCTTCCCTGTCATTGTTTATGATTTCCATGGTATCCTGATAGAAATCCGCACCCATCACGTAAGAATTTACAATGGTACTTCCTTTGTCTACCCTGGTCCTGTTCCCGATTACTGAATTTTCAATTTTATCGGCCATGATGATACATCCGTCTCCGAAAACCGCCTTGCTCACGTAAGATCCGTTTATTTTGGAAGGAGGAAGCATTCGGGCTCTTGTATAAATCGGCGAAGAGGAAAATAAGTTAAACTGCGGGAAATCCTGACACAGGTCCAGATTGGCCTCGTAAAAAGATTCGATAGTTCCGATATCCGTCCAATAGCCTTCGTACTGGTAACTCAGCGTTGTATATTTCCCGATTGAATTGGGAATAATATCTTTTCCGAAATCGTCTCCTGCTCCGTCCTCAAACATTTTTTTAAGGATCGTTTTTGTGAAGATATAAATCCCCATGGAAGCAAGATATTCTTTTCCCGCGTGTTTATTTTCTTCAGATACTTCAGATTGCAGGCCATCCAGCATATCATAACCCGGCTTTTCGACAAAAGAGGTAATGTTTCCTTCATCATCAGAACTTAAGATTCCGAAACCTGTTGCATCTTTGGCATTTACCGGAATGGTAGCAATGGTTACATCACCGCCTTTTTCAATATGGAAATCCAGCATTTCTTTGAAATCCATCTGATAGAGCTGGTCACCGGAAAGAATTAAGATATACTCATAATCATATTTTTCCAGATGTTTCATCGATTGTCTTACGGCATCGGCTGTTCCCTGGTACCAGCTTTCGTTTTCAACGTTCTGCTCTGCTGCCAGAATATCCACAAACCCTTTGCTGAAAATATCAAAATGATAGGAGTTCTTGATATGTGAATTTAATGAAGCTGAATTAAACTGCGTCAGAACAAGGATTTTATTCATCCCCGAATTCAGGCAGTTGGAAATAGGAATATCTACTAAACGGTATTTACCTGCAATAGGCACAGCCGGTTTTGATCTCGTATACGTTAAAGGAAAAAGCCTTGTTCCTCTGCCACCCCCTAAAACAATGGATATAACATTGCGGTTCATAAATTATGTTGCGTTTTTATCTTGGAGTTAATATTAATTTATTTTAATGTATCAGTTTTTATTTTTTCCGTCTCTTTACCTGAAGACTCCAGCCTGTCTATTATTTCCTGCGTTTTCTGCTTTTCATTGTACAGATTATCTAACCTGGCTTTCCGGCTGTTCATCTTTTTTAAATGATCTTCCTTTTGATCAGTCCCTGCCTCATCTGCTGCAATTTCTGTCTCTATCTTCTTTATCCGTCCTTCGATCCTCGACAATTGATTGTAACTCATCTTTAACCGCGTTTCAGAATTAGATGGATAATTCCTGTAACTTGATTCAATAAAGCGGTTAAGCCTCTGCTGTTCGTTCATTGTTGCCTGCCGGTTATGAAATGCAGTCATCGGCATGTTGTTTTGGGCCCTGATCACAATGGGAACGGCAAACATTAAACCAAACACCCATATACAGGATATATTTTTCATTATTTTATTTAACTGTTGTATAAAGCCATATATTTCTCTGCTGACTTTTCCCAGGCAAAATCAAAACTCATATTGGCATGAATAAGATTTTCCATCATCCCTTTCTGGTTGTATAGCATTAATGCCCTGCTCATTGCATGGACAATATCATCTACTCCGGGATATGTAAAGTTGATGCCTGCGCCACCTGTTGAAATGTCTTTTACCGTATCTCTCAGGCCTCCTGTATAGGAAACAATAGGGACAGTTCCGTATTTCATGGAATACATCTGGTTCAGTCCGCACGGCTCAACCCGTGACGGCATAAGCAGGAAATCTGCCGAAGCATAGATCTGATGGGAAAGGTGCTCTTTATAGCCTAAATCCAAAGCAAAATTGGTATAGGTATAGTCGTATTCTTTCAGTTTATTTTCAATATAGGAATTTCCGGAACCCAGGATCATGATATTCAGTCCCCCGAAACTTTGTTTGATGCTTCTTGAAACAATGTCAGGCAGTAAATCAGCTCCTTTTTCCGTAGCAAACCTGCCGATAAAAGCAAACAGGGGAAGTTCAGGCCTTAAGCCGTATGCTTTACAGAGACTGTTCTTGTTTTTCTTTTTCTGTACCACTGCATTTTCAGTACTAAAATTGAAATCCAGCATCGGATCGGTTTCAGGGTTCCATACCTCGGCATCAATCCCGTTGATGATTCCGTAAGCTTTTCCTGATTCGTAACGTACGAGGCTTTCCAGCCCTCTGAAGCTTACAAAAAGTTCCTCAAGATATCCCTGGGAAACCGTTGTAAAACTGTGGGCACATTTGATCATGCTTGCCAGAGGGTTAATCAGCCCGTTCCAGTCCAGCAATCCCCATCGGTAGCGGTCAAATCCCGGCATGTAATTCGCCATTTCCCAGCTCATCATTCCCTGATATTCGCCATTGTGAATGGTTCCGATGGTTTTAACGCCTTTCAGAAAAGAAAATTCAGGGCAGTGTTCCACCATAAAGGGCACCAACCCGGTATGGTAATCATGGCAATGCAAGACATCGGGGCGGATCTGCATCGCACTCAGCCAGTGCAAGACACCGTGCTGAAAAGCTATGAACTGGAAATTTTCATCCTGGTATCCGTACGGATTATCCCTGTCCAGCAATCCCGGAATCCTTACCAGATATAGCTCAAATCCCAGGGTATCGGATTTTTCCTTCAATACCTGAACCTGAAGCATATTGGATCCCTGATGGATAAACCCGTCAAAAACGATGTCAAATTCATGTTCTGCGACAAAAGGCTTGTTGTACCACGGCATCACCACCTTGGCATCAATCCCGTTAATTTTATTCTGATATTTAGGCAAAGCCCCTACTACATCGGCCAGTCCCCCCACTTTTGCAACCGGATAACATTCCGTGCTTAGATGATATATGATCATTGTTCTGCTTTATCTTTTGCGTTGATTAATTCTGCTCTGTCTGTATTTTTTGTCTTTTTTCTTTAAAATCATTCCTGAAAGCGGAGACAGCTTGATGCTGATTGATTTCGGATGCCCTTTATACGCTTCCTCCTGCTCATCAAAAATATCAGGTTTTACACCACTTCCCGCGTACTTTTCGTCATCGGAATTAAAGACTACTTCCCAACGGCTTCCGGCCTGTACTCCTATTTTATAATCTAAAACCCTGGGTGTTAAATTAAGAATAACCATAAAAACATCATCTTTCTTTTTCCCTTTTCTTAAATAGATATACACTGAATTTTCCTGATCATCAGCTTCCACCCATTCAAAACCGCTGCTGTCAAACTGGTTTTCATAGAAAGCAGTTTCGCTTCTGTAGAGGTGATTCAGGTCTTTAACCAAAGCCCGCAAACCCTTATGAACAGGATATTGGAGCAGATTCCAGTCCAGACTGCGGGTGAAATTCCATTCACCGGTCTGCCCGAATTCATCTCCCATAAATAAAAGCTTGGCACCGGGATGCGTAAACATATAGACATAAAGGGCCCGGAGGTTGGCAAATTTCTGCCATTCATCACCCGGCATTTTATAGATCAGGCTTGCTTTTCCGTGCACCACTTCATCGTGCGACAGCGGCATCATATAATTTTCATTATACATATACATTGAAGCGAAAGTGAGCTTATGATGATAAAACTTCCTTTCTATCGGATCTTTTTTAAAATAATCCAGGGTGTCATGCATCCAGCCCATCATCCATTTCATTCCGAAACCTACGCCCCCGTCATGAACAGGTTTTGTCAGCATCGGGAAATCTGAGCTTTCTTCTGCAATGGTGATGATGTGGTCTCCGAACTCTTTATAAACGGCTGTATTGAAATCCTGTAAAAAAGCTTTGGCTTCAAGGTTTACATTATTGCCGTGTATGTTGGGTTCCCATTCGCCTTCGTTTCTGGAATAATCAAGGTGTAGCATTGAAGTTACCGCATCCACACGCAATCCGTCTGCATGGTATCTCTCAAGCCAGAACATCGCATTGGAAATAAGAAAAGATTTCACTTCATTTCTTCCGTAGTTGAAAATATAGGATTTCCAGTCGGGATGGAAGCCTTTTCTGGGATCTTCATGTTCATACAGGTAAGAACCGTCAAAACGGTGCAGCCCATTGGCATCACCCGGGAAATGGGACGGCACCCAGTCCAAAATGACCCCGATTTCATTCCGGTGGAGCTCGCTAATTAAAAACATCAGGTCCTGCGGGGACCCGAAGCGCGACGTAGCTGCAAAGAAGCCAGTGATCTGGTAGCCCCAGCTCGGGTCATACGGATATTCCATAACCGGCATAAATTCTACATGGGAAAACCCCATTTCTTTCACATACGGAACTAATTCTTCTGCTATCTGGCGGTAATTCAGGAAACGTTCAGGATTGTCCTGATTTCTCATCCATGAGCCGAGGTGGATTTCATAAACCGAAACAGGAGCTTTCAGGCTGTTGTTCTTCCAGCGGTTCTCCATCCATTTCTTATCATCCCATTCATACCAGGTAGTAGAGACCAGTGAGGCGGCCTGGAGGTTCTGCTCCCAGCTTAATGCATAAGGGTCGCTTTTCTCCAGGATTTCCCCTAAGGCTGTTTGAACAGCATATTTGTACAGCGTTCCCCAGGTTAAGCCTGCAATAAACCCTTCCCAGATGCCTGATTTATCCCATCTCGGAAACAGAATATGCTCCTGATGGTCCCAGCGGTTGAAATTGCCGATTACCGAAACTTTCTTTGCATTGGGAGCCCAGACGGAAAAATAAATGCCTTTTACCCCGTCTTTCTCAACGGAATGGGCACCGAATTTTTCGTAGAGCTTATAATGACTCCCTTTCTTAAAAAGGTAAATATCATGATCCGTAAAAAGTGTATATGTTTTAACCGAATTCATTACGGCTTGATTTAATTTTTATATTTTCTGAAAGTACTAAAACAAACAGCAGTACGTGTTAATTATTAATGAAGTTATTATTATGTTAATCACATACCATGATTTGTATCTATCAAATATATTAATTTTTAATCACCTTTTAAGGCTTTAATGGTGATGAGATTTAAAAGATTTTTTTATAAATTTAGCACTCAGAATTTTAAACACGCATGATGAGGTTTGAACTTTATACGGAAGCGAATGATGAGAGAGCGATCTTTATTACAGGAAATTTCAACAACTGGAACCCTAAAGATTACCGCTTTCAGCTTAAACAGTCGGACGCCCGGAATTATTATATTGAAATTGACCCGCAGGTTCTACCCGATCATATCGAATACAAATTTGCAAAAGGCGGCTGGGAAAGTGTAGAACTGGATTCGTACGGGAATATCACCCCCAACAGAAAAGCCTCAAAATATACGGGAAGAACGGCTGATAAGGTAGAAAACTGGAGATTTAACTGGGGACCTTTCAAAAAGGAGTTTTTCCCGATTGCAGAAATTATCTCGGAAGAATTTTATATTCCGCAGCTGGAGCGTTCACGGAAAGTCTGGGCACTTCTACCCTATGACTATTATATTTCAGACAGAAGCTATCCTGTGCTGTATCTTCAGGATGCCCAGAATCTCTTTAATGAGGGCAGCGGCTACGGCAACTGGGAAATTGATAAAAAACTTTCCATTCTGGCAGAATACGGCCGCGGGGATATTATCATTATTGCCATAGAACACGGAAGCGAGGAAAGGGTTAAAGAGTACATCTTCGATAATGACCATGTGGCCAACGGTTCGGAAGGAAAAAAATACATCCGTTTTATTACCGATACCTTAAAACCTTTTGTAGACCAGAATTACCGCACCAAAAGAGACCGTGAAAATACGGGAATCGGGGGAAGCTCCCTGGGCGCCCTGATCAGTATCTACAGCGGTTTCCTGTATCCTGAAGTGTATTCCAAATTATTGATTTTTTCACCTTCTCTCTGGGTTGAACCGAACAATAACTTCCCGATGATGAATTTCAGGACTCCTTTCAGCACTAAAATTTACCTGTACGGCGGCGAACAGGAAGGCTCCAAAATGGTAAAAAGGATCCAGGTTTTTGAGCAGTATCTCAAGCGGTGGGAAAAGAAAAACCTTTTTGATTTTGAATTCAGGACGAGCATCAATCCTGAAGGTACCCACAGTGAATTTTACTGGTCGCAGGAATTCCCAAGGGCCATCGAATGGCTTTTTTACAACAATACAGAAAATCCGGTGGAAGTAAAGCCCCATCAGCAAAGCATTAAAAATTAACAGGCATGAGACTCATCAATAAAAAAAATAAATCATACACCCAGATCTTCCATGTATTTACCGAAGAGGAATGGATAAAGACCGGGAAAAATTTCAATAAAAATATTTCCACATTCTTCACCGGGAAAAAAAATGAAGTTTTCATCCATACCCATGAAGAAGGAATTGCCTATTTCATCGGCCTGGGGAAATCCACGCTGCAGAATTTCGAGATCCAGCAGGTGGCTGTTAAGTTTTCGCAGGCCCATAAAAAAAACCTGCAGGCCGTCCCTACCCTTGTGGTGGCAGATTTCATGAACGAAAGACAGTTTGAAGAACTCGTAAAAGGCCTGCTGAACGGAACCTACCATTATCCGTTTGAAAAAGACCATGTCTTCTGGAATGCAAAATTTGAGCTTCATTTTGAAAATTTAAGCCAGAAAAAATTAGACCATATCAGCCGGAAAACTGAAGCTTTAAGCAATGGGCAGACGGCCTGTCAGGAATGGTTAAACAAACCTGCCAATTTCAAGAAACCTGATATCCTGAGTGCATATCTTAAAAATTTCGCAAAAAAGCATGACCTGAAATATACGGTATTTAACAGGAAAAAATGTGAGGAACTTGGCCTGGGTGCTTATCTTGCCGTTAACCAAGGCAGTGCCTATGATGCTGCTTTCACCATTCTGGAATACAGGACAACAGTTAAAAATGCCACAACTTTCGGCCTTGTCGGGAAATGTGTCCTGTTTGATACGGGCGGAGTTTCTTTGAAAAACCCGGATAACATGCATTACATGAAATCAGATATGGGCGGGGCAACAGCCGTTTTGGGAACACTGATTTATGCCGCAGAAATGCAGCTCCCGGTAAATATCATTGCTGTTCTTCCTATAACGGACAATGCTGTTTCTGAAAAAGCCTTCCTTCCGAGTGACGTCATTACGGCCTATAACGGTAAAACGATTGAGGTTTTAAATACCGATGCCGAAGGCAGGATGGTTTTAGCAGACGCACTCTCCTATCTGGTTAAGAATTATAAGACAGATTTCCTGATTGATCTTGCCACGCTGACCGGAAGTTCAGTGAGGATGTTCGGAGACACCTGCGGAGCATTGTTTTCCAACAGTGACGAGCTGAAAGACCTCCTAATTAAAACCGGCGACAAAACCAACCAGAGGGTGTGGAACCTGCCGCTCTGGGACATCTGGAAAGACGACATCCAGTCTGATGTGGCCGATCTTAAAAATATTTCCATGAAGCCCATCGGGGACTGTATTGTAGCGGCAAAATTCCTTGAGCAGTTTACAGAAGGCCATCCGAAATGGGCACATCTTGATATTGCAGGCGTTGCATTCGGGAATGTAGGATATGCAAAAGAGAAAGCAGCAACCGGATTCGGGGTGCAGTTACTGGCAGATTTAATCGAAAATTATCACTAAAAATTAGTTTATTAAAAAAAATCTCTGTATAATTGATAGAGCAATTTTCAAATACCTATTGTATTTTGCATTTCAATAGCAGGTGTTTAACCAGAAAACACTTTTATTTTTGAAAATTCACCAAAAGCTAATAAACATTATATGGAGAAAAAAACGATAGTATGTATTTCGTGCTATTACAAGGGTTATGACTTCATGGATGAAATGAAGGAACTCGGTAATACAGTCATCTTAATAACGTCAGAAAATCTTAAAGATAAAAACTGGCCATGGCATGCTATTGATGAAGTCTTCTACATGCCCGAAATAAAACCGTCCGTCTGGAACCTGGATCATCTTGTGCAGGGTTTTTCCCACCTGATGCAGACCAGAAAAATAGATGCGGTAATTGCACTTGATGATTACGATGTAGAAAAAGCAGCCCTGATCAGGGAAACTTTCCGTATCCCCGGGATGGGACAGACCACACACCGCTATTTCAGGGATAAACTGGCCATGAGGCAGAAAGCAAAGGATTCGGGAATTAATGTTCCTGAGTTCACGGCAGTTTTCAATAATGACGAGGTAAATGCCTTCGCAGAGACAGTCCCTGCCCCATGGGTCCTGAAACCACGCTCGGAAGCATCTGCTTCAGGAATAAAAAAACTCAACTCCAAAGAAGACCTTTGGGATGCCCTTAACTATCTGGGAGAAGAAAGGCATTTATTTTTGCTGGAAAGCTTTAAGCCCGGTGATGTTTACCATGTAGACAGCCTTACTTTTAATAAAGAAATTGTTTTTACATCGGCTTCAAAATATCTCGCACCGCCAATGGAAGTTTCCCATGATGGCGGGGTATTCAGGACAAAAACTCTGGGGAAAGCATCCGCAGAATATAAAGCGCTTAAAGAAGCAAATGCCAAAGTACTTTCCAGTTTCGGACTGATGAACGGTGCTACACATACAGAGTTTATCCGCAGTAAAGAAGATGGCACCTATTACTTCCTGGAGACGTCTTCAAGAGTCGGAGGTGCGCATATCCCTGATCTGGTGGAAGCTTCAAGCAACATTAATATCTGGAGGGAATGGGCAAAAATAGAAGATGCTTTGTTATGGGGTAAAAAATACAAAATCCCAAAAGCCACAGCCTATTATTCAGGACTGATCATCGCTTTGATTAAAGATAAAGATGCGGACTATCATCAGTTTGAATGCAAAGAGGCCATAAAATTCCTACCGATTGAACATCACGCAGGAATCGTCTACAAGTCAAAAAGCGCCCAGATTATTCAGGAGCGCCTGGATAAAGCTGCGGAAAAGATCCATGCGGAAATGCTCAGCATTCTTCCTCCGAAAAGCAAACCCAGTTCATAGTTTCAATGAACAGAGACATTCATATTAAAGAAATTATTGATTTGACAGCATTTAGTTATCTGAGGAATTTTTTCAAAATTAAAGACAGTCAGATTATCCTTCATAAATGGATTGTCAAGAAATTAAATTCGTTAAGTTTATATAATTTCAAAAGTATCATTCAAAATTAAAAAAAATGCCGCAGATAGAACATACGGATTATTATTCAAATATTTTAGGAATCAGCCTTAAAGTTGAGGTTACGGGACATTACGGCCATCCGGTCATTATGTTCCCCACTTCTCAGGGACAATATACGCAGAACCATGATTTCCATTTAAACGGAAGCATCAATTGGTTTGTAGAACAGGGAAAAGTCAAGCTTTATAACATCCAGACCATTGACAGCCGGAGTTTTTACGACGAAAGTATTTCTCCGCAACAGAGAATCAGGAATTATGAAAAATATGTGCAGTTTCTTATTAAGGAATTTATACCTTATATCCAGAAGCTTCACCAGACACACCGTGTGGCCGTGGCAGGTGCAAGTTTCGGAGGATATCATGCCGCCAATTTTGCCTTCAGGTTTCCGGATGTCGTTTCACATTTATTCTGTCTTTCCGGAGCCTTCAGCATTCGGAATTTCATGGACGGGTATTCTGATGACCTGGTTTACTTCAACTGCCCGAAAGAATTTGTAAAAAATGATGAAGCCTGGAAATACAGGCATATGCATATTGTGTTAAGCACCTCGGATCAGGACATCTGTAAAGATAAAAATATTGAAATGGCAGAAATCTTAAGGGCAAAAGGAATTGATTTCTGGTATGACGAAAGAAAATGGATTAACCACGACTGGCCATTGTGGCGCATGGTTTTTCCCACTTTCATCGGAACATTCTTTTCATAAACAAAATTATAATCAAACATAAAATATTAAAAAACATTCAGTTATGGCAAAAAAGGTTGGAATTCTATTCGGTATGGAAGATACATTTCCCTGGGCTTTTATCGATAAAGTAAATGAACTGGGCGGCGGAGAGATCATTGCTGAACCGGTAACTATTGATAAACTGGAACAGGGAGTAGATTACGGTTATGCAGTCATTATCGACAGGATTTCCCAAGATGTCCCTTTTTACAGGGCCTATCTTAAAAATGCAGCATTGAACGGAACATATGTCATCAACAACCCGTTCTGGTGGAGTGCAGATGAAAAATTTTTTAACAATGCTTTAATGTCCAAACTCGGAATCCCGCTTCCGAAAACGGTATTGCTGCCTTCACATGAAAGACCGACCAATACTTCGGAAACCTCTTTCAGAAATCTGAAATTTCCTCATGACTGGGACTATATTTTCAATTATGTAGGGTTCCCGGCTTATATGAAGCCCCACGACGGCGGCGGCTGGAGAAATGTCTACCGTGTGGAAAGCCCGGAAGATTTATGGAATAAATTAGGTGAAACGGAGCAGCTGGTTATGATGGTGCAGGAAGAAATCATTTTTGAAGATTATTACCGGGTGTACTGTTTAGGTAAAAAGTATGTCCACATCATGCCTTACGAACCGAGAAATGAGCCTCATTTACGATATGAAACCACGCATAAAACGAAGGGTAAAAAACGGGAAAAACTGTTGAAGACCATTCATGATTACACCATTAAAATGAATGAAGCACTTGGATACGATTTCAATACCGTTGAATTTGCGGTAAAAGATGGAATCCCATATGCCATCGACTTCTGTAATCCGGCTCCGGATGCAGACAGAAATGCTGTAGGAGAAGAGAATTTCGCGTGGATCGTAGAACATGCTGCAAAACTGGCTGTTGAAAAAGCGAAAGAATATGTTCCCGGAAAACCGAATATTTCATGGGGAACTTTTGTGAAGGATTCTGTACAATAAGAATATACAATAAAAGTACAAACCATGCATCAGTTTACGATCGGAATCGAAGAAGAATATCAAATTATTGATGTTGAAAGCAGGGATCTGGTGTCTCATGTTTCAAAAATCATTGAAGGCGGAAAAGCCGTCTTAAGTGAAAACCTGAAACATGAGATGCATGAATCCATGATTGAAATGGAAACGGGCATCTGCCAGAATATCCAGGAAGCCAGGGCGGAACTGACCAACCTGAGAAGACACCTGATCAGGACGGCCCACGAACAGGGCCTCCGGGTTTCCGGCGGCGGGACGCATCCTTTTTCAAACTGGGAGCATAATACAATTACCAACGGTGAACGCTACAACAAAATTGTCGACGACATGGGCGACGTGGCGCGCGGAAACCTTATTTTCGGGCTTCACGTGCATATCGGGATCCCGAACCGTGAAGAAGGGGTAAGAATTCAGAACGTCATGCGTTATTTTCTTCCCCATGTATATGCGTTATCCACAAATTCACCTTTCTGGATCGGAAGAAATACAGGCTTTAAATCCTACCGGCAGGAAATTTTTGTAAAGTTCCCGAGAACGGGGATTCCTAGCTTTTTTAACTCTCTGGCTGAATTTGACAGTTATGTGGATCTTCTGGTAAAAACCGGAACCATTGATAATGCCAAGAAAATCTGGTGGGATTTAAGGGTCCACCCGTTCTACCCTACCATTGAGTTCAGAATCTGTGATATGCCGCTGAGGATTGATGAAACCGTCTGTATGGCTGCCATTATGCAGAGCCTGGTGGCTAAGATCTACAAGCTTCACCAACAGAATTTAAGCTTCAGGAGCTACCGCAGGTTACTGCTGAATGAAAATAAATGGAGGGCTTCCAAAAGCGGAATAGAAGCCCATCTTATTGATTTTGGTAAAGAAGAATCTGTTCCTTATCCGGATCTGTTAAAAGAATTGCTTGAGTTTATCGATGATGTAGTCGATGACTTGGGATGCAGGGAAGAAGTGGAATATGCATGGAAAATCCTGGAACACGGTACCGGTGCAGACCGCCAGCTGCGGGTTTTAAAAGAAACAGGAGAACTGACAAAGGTTGTGGATTATATGATCTCAGAAACAGAGTACGGCATAACACATAATGAAAATGCATGGTAACATTTTGATTAACTTTGTAAAAATATAAAGTTTGATATGAAGGATATTCGAATGGCTTTGCTGGATATGAACAACAACCGTGTCAATCAGGGCTTTAAAAATATAACAGAGATTTCGGAAGCATTTAAGGAAAGCTGCAGTGAAAATGTAACAATCGATACATTTGATGTCCGCTTTAAAAATGAGATCCCTGATATTCATGATTTTGATATATTCATATCTTCAGGAGGCCCGGGCGATCCTCATAAGGAAGGCCTGGAATGGGAGGACAAATTTTCAGATTTTCTGGATCAGATTTTTAAGCACAATGCCTCTCATACCTCCAAAAAATATCTCTTCCTGATCTGCCACTCTTTTCAGGTAGCCAGCATCCACTGGAAACTGGGGAATATCTGCAAAAGAAAGTCGTATTCATTCGGAGTAATGCCGATTCATAAAACGGAAGACGGCGAACGGGAATTTTTATTTCAAAATCTTCCGGAACCTTTCTATGCCGTAGATTCAAGAGCCTACCAGTTTATTAAACCTGATTTTGCGCGTCTTGAAGAACTCGGAATGAAAATTGTCGGCATTGAAAAATTCCGTCCGCATATTAATCTTGAAAGAGCGGTAATGGCCATCCGTTTTTCAGAAGAGATTTTCGGCACCCAGTTTCACCCTGAAGCCAATCCTGCGGGCATGATCGAAAACCTGAAAGATGAAAAAAACAAGCAGGCGATGATCGACAGCTTCGGTATGGAAAAATACCTTGAAACCATTGACCGGATCGATGATCCTGATAAAATCCTATTAACCCAGGCACAGATCATTCCGGGATTTTTACAGTTTGCCAAGGAAAATATCATGAAACAGTCTGAAGCGATGGTTTAGAGGCACTTTAAAATTAAATCACAAAGAAAACTATGATCCCGAAATACAGAAAGCAGTTCAATGAAGAATTTTCTCAGGAAAAATATGATCAGGTAAAAGCAATCCTGAAGCAGAAAAGCGGTCTGGAGCCGGCATTCAGAATTTCCGAAAGCCCGATGTTCCTGACCCGAGAATTTAAATCAAAATTACTGGACGCCAGCAACAGTATTATTGACCAGATCAAATCTTTACCAAAAGAAACTTTACAGAAAGCGGTTCCCGATAACTGCCGGGTGCCGAATGATACGGATCAGCCTCATTTTTTCACCATTGATTTCGGGATCTGCAAGAATGAAAACGGAAACATTGAACCCCAGTTAATTGAGCTGCAGGCCTTCCCTTCATTATATGCCTTTCAGGAAATCTTTGAAGATACATTCTGTGACGTCTACCCTTTTCTATCGGGAATCCGTAATGAAATGCCCCACGAACAGTTCAGGGACTATCTTAAGGAACTGATTGTGGGAGAAGAAAACCCTGAGCATGTCATTGTTTTAGAAATTTATCCTGAAAAGCAGAAAACCGTTATTGATTTTATCCTGACTGAAAAACTGTTGGGAATAAAAACCGTCTGCCTAACCAAGATAAAAAAGGAAGGCAAAAAACTGTTTTATGAAAATGATGGAAAATTAACGGAAATCAGAAGGATTTATAACCGCGTAATTTTTGATGAATTAGACCGGATACCTGATCTTAAAACCGAGTTTAATTTCCGTGAAGAAGTCGATGTAACCTGGATAACACATCCGAACTGGTTCTTTAAAATTTCTAAATTTTTACTACCGTTTTTAAAACATCAGTTTGTCCCGAAAAGTTATTTCCTGCATGAATTTCCGGACAGTGAAAGCCTTGAAAATTTTGTCCTGAAACCTTTATTCTCATTTGCGGGAAGCGGTGTCAATTTACATCCGACCAAAGAAATTACAGAGGCTATTGAGGATCAGGGAAATTATATTTTACAGAGAAAAGTAACGTACGAACCGATTTTTGAAGATATTAACGGAGAATTTTCAAAAGCTGAGATCCGATTGTTGTATATTTGGCGGGAAAATGACGAACGGCCTATTTTGCTGCAAAATCTTGGGAGAATGACGAAAGCCGACATGGTAAATGTGGATTTCAATAAAAAAGATGCCATCTGGATCGGAAGTTCCAATGCATTTTTTGGAGAAGAATAATTATTAAACTAATATATCATGGAGGAAAGATCAACTTTTGAGGAGTTTGATGTAAAAAGTAATTTTGTAAGGAGGAGAGATCTGTTACCTGTATGGATAAAAATTTTCATATGGTTATTTTTACTCGGTGGTTTTGTGGGAATCACAATCGTAATGTGCGGATTATTTCTGTCAAATACAGCGCTGTCGATTTATGGGATCGAAGCAAATCATCCATATACTTTAGCCGGATTCTTCATTATTCTTTTAATAATTTATAAAGGAGTTGTAGCTTATGGTCTGTGGTTTGAACAGCCTTGGGCACCGAAAGCTGCCATTATAGATGCAATTGCCGGTATTGCTATCTGTGTCATTATGATGGTAATTATACCATTTACCGTTCCCAATATCAATTTTACGGTCAGGTTAGAATTAATTCCGCTTTATTTTTATTTGATAAAAATGCAGAAGATAAAATCCACCTGGGAAAACATATAATATAAAAACCTCCGAAAATTCCGGAAGTTCTTATTTATTTGATGCAATTATACGATTAAAATTTCGGGGCGGCTTCGTAGAAGCCGCCCCGAAAACTTATATTTATTACTAATTAAGCTTTATCTTCTTCCATCAATTCCTTCGTCTGGTATTCCTGTACCAGTTCGATAGCATTGGAAATTACATCGCTTAAAGCTGTAATGAAAGTTCCTTCTTCGGCCATTCCCATCGCATGCTTCAGGGCATCGATTTCTTTAGGAATAGTTTCATAGCTGACGTTTCTTCCTGAAGACTGCATCCCTTCAATAATCAGTCCGTTGATTTCGTCTTCCGTTCTTCCGCGAAGGTGCTTCTCATTTCTGATGATGATATGGTCAAACATTCTCCCGGCAATTTTCCCGCATTCTTTGATATCACCGTCACGACGGTCTCCCACTCCGGAAATAATCCCTATTTTCTTGGTGGACTCAACATTTTTAAGATAATCTTCAATGGCTTTGTATCCTGACGGGTTATGGGCGAAATCAATCAGGACTTTAAAATTCTTGAATTTAAAAACATTCAGTCTTCCCGGGGTCAGCTGTGCACTTGGAATAAATGTACGCAGGGAATTTGAAATATCTTCGATCCCGAAGCCATAGAGATAACATGATAAACTTGCAGCCAGTACATTTTCTATCATAAACTTGGCTTTCCCTTCCATTGTGATCGGGAAATCTTTAGCTTTTCCGATTCTGATCTTCCAGTCGCCTTTTTTAATTGTTACAAAACCTTCCTCATATACACAGGTAATCTTCCCTTCTTTTGCAAACTTCTGGATATAAGGGTTATTTTCATTCATACTGAAAATAGCCACCTGGCTGTCCAGGTCATTTACAATTTTCATTGAATATTCGTTGTCTGCATTCAGGATGCTCCATCCGTTTTTCTTAACACTGTCAAGAACCACTCTTTTTACCTTTGTCAGGTCTTTCAGGTTATGGATGTCATTCAGGCCGAGGTGGTCTTCTTCAATGTTCGTGAGAACACCGATATCACATTGCGAAAAACCAAGCCCGGAACGCAAAATTCCGCCTCTGGCTGTTTCCAGAACGGCAAATTCTACCGTAGGATCTTTCAGGATAAATTCAGCAGACATCGGGCCTGTGGTGTCACCTCTCGTCAGCATGGTATTCTGGATATAAATTCCGTCTGAAGTGGTAAAGCCCACCCGGTAGCCATTGCTTTTAACGATATGTGAAATCAATCTTGTGGTGGTTGTTTTTCCGTTGGTACCCGTTACTGCGATAATAGGGATGGTAAAAGGTTTCCCTTGCGGATACAGCATATCTACTACCGGTGCGGCTACGTTTCTCGGCAATCCTTCACTCGGTGCAAGATGCATTCTGAATCCTGGTGCTGCATTAACTTCAATAATGGCTCCCCCGCTCTCTTTTAAAGGCTGCGTAAGGTTCTGGGCCATAATATCGATTCCGCAGACATCAAGGCCGATAATTTTTGAAATCCTTTCCGCCATGGTAATATTCTCAGGGTGCACCATATCCGTTACGTCAATGGAAGTTCCGCCTGTAGAAAGATTGGCTGTGGATTTCAGGTAAACCACTTCCCCTTTATGCGGGATGGTCTCTAAGGTGTAATGAAGCTTTTCAAGCAGCTCTGTTGTATCTTTATCGATCTGAATCTCGGTTAAAACATTTTCATGTCCGTAACCTCTTCGGGTGTCTTTATTTTCTTTTTCAATCAGCTGCTGAATGTTCAGTTCGCCGTCTCCTACTACATGGGCAGGCACTCTTCTCGCTGCAGCCACCATTTTGTTATTGATAACCAGGATCCGGAAATCATAGCCTGTAATGTATTTTTCAACAATTACTTTTTTGGAAAACTGCTGGGCGTGCTCAAGGCCGAGTTTTGCAGATTCCCAGTCGTTGACATTGATGGAAGAACCTTTTCCGTGGTTCCCGTCCAACGGCTTTATCACTACCGGATAGCCTATCGCGCGTACGACGCTGTCCAGGCCTTCTTCGTCCATAATCAGGTCACCTGTAGGTACCGGGATGGCAGCATCGTGGAGCATTCTTTTGGTTAATTCTTTATTGCATGCAATGTCTACGGCAATTGAGCTTGTTTTCCCGGTAATGGTAGCCTGGAATCGCTGCTGGTTTACACCGTATCCCAACTGAACCAGAGAATTTTTACCTAAGCGGATCCATGGGATTTTACGGGAAACCGCTTCCTGGACGATACTTCCTGTAGAAGGACCCAGACGGACTTTTTCGCGGATTTCCTTTAAGGTCTGGATACAGGCATTTAAATCATATTCTTCACCGTTAATTAATGCTTCAGCAATTTTTACAGCTTCTTCTGCGGCATAGATTCCTGCATTTTCTTCAATATAATTAAATACGACATTGTATACTCCCGGCGTCCTGGTTTCGCGTGTTCTTCCGAAGCCTACTTCCATACCGGCCAGCGTCTGCATTTCCAGTGCAATATGCTCAATCACATGCCCCATCCAGGTGCCTGTTTCCACGCGGTGAAAAAAACCGCCTTCGCAACCTTCGGAACATCGGTGACTGTATAATGACGGCATCAGTTTTTCGATCCTCTCCCTGAAACCATCGATCTTATTGGTAGGGAAATTTTCCATCTCTTCAAGATCCAGCCTCATCTGTATCAGCTTTTTTCTTCTGATACTCCATATATTAGGGCCGCGCAATGCCTGTATTTTCTCAATTTTCATAGTCTGTTTGCATTTTTAATAGTTAACGATAAGTCCATCAGAAATCAAAGATAATGCAAAACCCTAAATGAAACTATACCACGGTTAAACATTTATAAAAAATAAATTAAAAATTTAAGCAATTCTAAAATCCTAAAAACCAAATTAAATCTGCTGTGGATTTTTTCACCTCTTAATTATTTTCTAACTTTGCACTCTATGATGAAACCTGTAGGAAAATTAATTGTTATCGGTGGCGCTGTCAACAAAGGCAGTTTTGCTGAAACCGATTTTGATCAGAATATAGAAAAAAACCTGAATTTCTTTGAAAGAGGCATACTCCGTAAGATCATTAACGAATCTAAGCTTAAGGAAAATTCTGTTATTGAGATTATTACAACGGCCTCGCAAATCCCTCAGATTGTAGGTTCGGAATATAAGAAAGCATTTGAATTTTTAGGTGCCAAGAATGTTAATGTCCTTGATATACATAACCGTGAAGAAGCCAATTCTGACGCTATTGTGGCCAGAGCTAATGCTGCAGATGTGGTGATGTTCACTGGGGGCGACCAGCTGAGGCTGACGTCTATCTTAGGCGGGACCAGATTCCACGATACGATTTTATTAAAATACCAGGAACAGGATTTTATCTATTCCGGGACTTCTGCGGGTGCCGCAGCGGCTTCTGAAAATATGATTTATCAGGGAAGCAGCTCGGAATCTCTTTTAAAAGGAGAAATCAAAACTACGCAGGGTCTGGGACTGATCGACAATGTTATAATAGACACCCACTTTGTGCAGCGG
>Ga0265798_10001098_pt1 | contig 42900 bp, 49 predicted proteins | sample P3T30metagenome_FD_192430 | JGI IMG/M metagenome (GOLD analysis project Ga0265798, IMG submission 192430) | Plant litter microbial communities from East Loma Ridge, Irvine, California - P3 T30 | ecosystem: Environmental > Terrestrial > Plant litter > Unclassified | place: USA: California... | reverse complement strand
TCTTGACGTCCGTGGCAGTGTTCTTGGTATCCTCGTTCTTGACACCATTGGTTCCAGGTTCGTGTTTGATTCGCGGCGACGTGGGTGGCGAAAGCGTGAGATCGATGTAAGACTGGTCCTTTGGAATTATCTTGAGTTTCTGCAAAGAACCTTGGGTACGGTCAGTTCATGTAAGGGGGCATGGTGGCTCATTGTCGACTCACCACGTGAACGGTAGCGGATGGTGAACTGGATTGCCTTTCCCATGCGTCCCTTGAGGCTTTTCCATCCTTTTTGCGACTGGAGTGGCTGTGTTCCTTTTGCGAGCACCAGATGTCTGTATATCTGTTGTTAATATATGTCATCAACCGTGTATCTGGTCGAACTCACTCGACGGCGTGCGAAATGCTGATGTCTTGAACGACCTTTTTCGATGATACCTCCGTGTCAGGTGCATCGTGCTTGCCACAGATCTTCACCAATGTCCTTTGTCTTGTTGAAATATTCACGATGGACGGTGACTTTGATTCTGCCATGTGTATCGACGCCCCGTTTGACCTCATCGGCGCTCAAGGTTAGTTCCTCGTCTATTCGATGTCAGTTGAGCCTCTAAGATATTCACGCAGATGGGAATCGGTACCAGTCTCCAAGCAACAGAACGTGAACCCGCAGTCAAGCCATTCCCCGTCGACTTTGCGAGTAGTCTCTTCGAGGATGTCGCGGCCTTTCAGATCCGGCTCTCCAAGTAATCCTTTCTGTAGATCAGGCAAGCTCTTATCCGAATTTATACGACTCGAACCGCGGTTTTGGTCCAACTCATACGCAATGGACAAGTGTGTACCACTTCTCATGTCGAAATCTTTCATGACATCCACCACGACCATGAAGCGCTCGCCATTCACAGCTTCGATGTAGACCTCATTGGGATCGCCGGTGAAATTTGGTGAGCCGGCCGGGACAGTGTGTTGTTGGTAACGCTTGGTGGTGTCGCTAAATGGCGCAAGATACACATCAAGGCCTTGGTCTTGTACCATGTTGGCGGATGTAGAGCGTTTATGCGTGTCCGAACGGTGATGGTGCAAAGAAAGGAGAGAGGGAAAAGGGGCGTGCGGGATGATGTGGTGATTTGTAGAGAAGAAGAGGATGGTTGTCGCGAAGAGATGTGTCAGTGAGGGAGAAAAAGGTCGAGGGCGCGCGCTCAGTGAGCGAGGGGATCTCACGTGCAAGATTGTGCGTTTTGTGTGATCGGCATGTGATTGCAAACGCTTGGAGACCCACACGTCTGTCCACACGTCGACTAGAAGGGAGAGTGAGTGAAGTGTGAAGTCGACCCCTAACCTGAGGCAGCATCTCTTCCAGGGGCGCGGTTACGTCCCCAGCAGCAGCCACCACCTAGCAAGTTGAATAGTAGTATGGAATTAGGTACTGGTGACATTTGTGCTGCATTGTTACATGTTCTCTCTCCCTTCCTGTCCCATCCACATCTATCCAGGATCAGCCCATCTCCAGCTGGCCACCACGTCCTGCAAACCCTTGCACTTGATCGTCCCACGGCGAACACCTCAAGGCATGTCGGTCGGGTCTCGTACCTTATCGTGATCTCGATGGCGCATCTGAACACGAGGCTGTGCCGCCTCTTCTTATCTCGACGAAGCGCAGGGCAGGAGCGCGCCTTGTCCATCCAACATTTTTACAACCAAAAGCAAAGCCCGAATTCTTCCAAACTTCGAGTCAACACCCCCTACTTAGAAGCCAACTCCTTACCAACCCACTTCTCAAGCCCGCCCTGCGCAATGATATCCTGCACATTAGGCGGCAGCTCGCCAACACTCTGCTTCCACTCCTCCCCGCTCTCACCCTCCTTGATAACAACCTGACTCCTCCTGACGTCCCAAGTGAAAGTCCAGCCGGTACGAACAGTCAAGGCAGACTTCTTGGGAGTGCTCTGAGGAGCGGGCGGCGGCGAGTCCAGACTCTGTGCGTTCTCGCTGGGCTCGGTGATGGGCGCTTTGCCGGCCTGGCCGGTGGCGGTGGGGTCTTCGTTGGAGAAGGAGGCGCGCAGGCGCTCGATCAGCTTGGGGACTTCGACACCCATGAGGGCGTTGTTGATGCTGTTACGGGAGAAGATGTTGCCGAAGCTGCCGGAGACGACGAGGGGGATGCCCTTGGCCAGGATGGCGGTGGCGGCTTGCTCGCGAGAGCTACCGCAGCCGAAGTTGAAGCCGGACACTAGGATGTCGCCGGGCTTGGCGATGTTGGCGAACTCCCTGTCGTAGTTCTCCATGGTGACGGTGGCCATCTTAGCAGGGTCGGACGAGAAGGCGTCGTCGTAGGTGTACTTTCCAGGGTAGATGGCGTCGGTGTTGACGTTGTCGGCGTTGCACCAAACGATCTCGCCAGTCACCTTTTCAGGGAAACCAGGAAGGATCTCGGTCAAGCCGCTTGCAGCAGGTGCAGAAGACTCGGCAGCGTCCTCGCCGGAGAGACTCTCCTCGCCCTGCTCAATGAGAGCTTCGGCATCTCTGATGAGCTTGTCAAGTGCATCCTCGATGGAGAAGCTGGTGTAGCCACCCTCACCACGCACAACGCCCTCCCAACCCTCGGGCTTCTGGTAAGTACCGGGACCGGCGATCTTACCCTTCAAAGCACTGGCTGCGACGACTTCAGGCGAAGAAAGGTACGCCTTGGCGTCGGTGCTGCCCATACGGCCCTTGAAGTTACGGTTGGAGGCCGAAATACCTACCTCACCGGGCTCCAGAAGACCAGTACCCAGACCAATGCAAGGTCCGCATCCAGAAGGAAGCTCCTGGGCACCAGCCTCGACCAGAGCTTGCCAGTCGCCCTGCTCCATGGCGGCTTGTTGCTCAGGAAGAGAAGCAGCGGCGATGTAGAAGTTGACGCCGGGTGCGATCTTGGGGATCTTACCACCATTCTCCTTTGCTGCATCCTTGAAGACCTTGGCAGCGGCGGCGATGTCACTTCTTCTGCTGTTGGTGCAAGAAACGAGGTAGGCCTTGTTGACCTTGATGTCCTGTTCTTCGAGTTCTGCCAGAGGAGTGGCGACCTTGACACTGTTGGGACCGGAGACGTAAGGAGTCAGGGTAGAAAGATCGAGGTAGTACTCCTTGGCGTAAGACGCGTTCTTGTCGGCAGCGAGAGGGTTCTGGAGAAGTTCGTCCAGACGCTCGTGGTTGTAGCGGGACTTGGTAGGGCTTGCGGTGTCCGAGTTAGTAGTGAACAGAGAGGCCTCAGTAGCCTTGGAGCGGAGCCAGCCCTTGAGCACGTTGTCGATGGGGAAGAGACCACTTAGAGCACCCCATTCGGTGGTCATGTTGGCGATGGCAAGACGGTCGTCCACGGGCAGAGTCTTCATCGTCTCTTCAGTTCCAGTGAACTCAATGGCGTGGTTGAGAACCTCATCGTTGTTGAACAGACCGCACAGCGCAACAATCGCATCCTTACCAGTCACACCCTCGGGCAGAACACCGGTGAAGGTGACCTTTGCGATGGGAGGGATTTGCCACCAGGTCTTACCAGTAGCCCAGATACTCGCAGCATCCGTCCTTACAACAGGCGTACCCAAGCATCCAACGCCACCGTACATATTTGTGTGGCTGTCACTTGCGACAGCCAGAGTTCCCGGCCAAGCGTATCCCTCCTCAACCATGATCTGGTGACCAATACCCCGACCAGCAGGGTAAAAGTCGACACCCTGCTTCTCTGCAAAGCCCTCGATCTGCGCATACTTCTTCAAGTTCTTTTCCGTCTTGTTCTGCACGTCGTGATCCAGAGTCATGACAATCTGCTTCGGGTTGTGAATCTTCTCGGCGCCAATTGACATGAACTTGGTCGCGACAGGCCATGAGTTGTCGTGGGTCATGCAGTGGTGGGGTGAGAGAGTGACATAGTCGCCAGACTTGACGACCTTGCCCTCTGCCAGGCCCAGGCTGTATCGTTGTACGATCTTCTCGGTGAGAGTCTGGGGGGTCGTTGGTGCGGCATTGGATCGATTCAACAGCTCAGGAGGCGCGTTTTCGAGTTGTGAATAGAACGCAGTAGGCGCTTCTGCCTGGTACAATGCGCGTGCTGTGGAGAACAATCGTGGGCTCTGGGAGGAGAAGGATGAAGGTGATCGGAGACATCTGGTGGTCGCGAGCGCGGTGTGTTGTCGGGATACTGGTGGGATCCTGGCGAGCCTTTGGAGGCTTCTGGCGGCACGGAGAGAGGCCATGATTGTGATGGTTGCCGTCGTGGCTGATATGACTCTACGCGATTACAACACGACTATAGTCTACGACCTGGCAAGAGTAGTATGTGGTCTGGCCAATGGTAGGGATGGGAAAAAAGATGAGATGCCGAGCGGAAACAAGTCATGGTTCGGAGCAGCAGCTCCATCGCGCCGGTCAATCTGGGGAAGAAGACGGTCTAAAGTGCCGACATCGCAGCATGTGCAGGGCGATGATGCCCCTCCTTGACTCAGAAACAGGGCAACCGACAAAAAAGTGTATAGACCACATTTGTCCCACTATTGCTGCAAACAAACGAAGTGCCACTCATAAGAAGATTAAAAAAAAAGGTTGATTGTTAAGACAACAACTCCAACAACACACAGCATTCCAACACAGCACAATGCCCGCAAGAGAAGAAGTCCACTACTTCGGTGCAGGCCCCGCGCCTCTGCCGACCAGCGTGCTGGAAGAAGCGTCCAAGACACTGCTCAACTACAACAACTCTGGAATCGGCATCACAGAAATCTCCCACCGCTCACCCGAAGCAAACGCCATCCTCGCGCACACACAGTCCGGTCTGAGGCAACTGCTGGACATCCCCGAGTCGGACGGCCCCGATGGCTACCAAATCTTGTTCCTGCAGGGTGGTGGAAGCGGCGAGTTCAGCGCGGTCGTCTACCACATGATCTCCATATGGGTAGCGGCAAAGGCAAAGGAGGTCGGCAATGACGAGGAGAAGCTGCGCGAGGAGGTCAAGAAGATGAAGCTGGACTACCTGGTCACCGGCTCCTGGTCGCTCAAGGCCTCGCAAGAAGCCGCCCGTCTCGCCGGCCCCGAACACGTCAACATCGTCACAGACTCTCGCAAGCACAACGATGGCAAGTTCGGCAAGATCGCCTCTCCCGACACCTACACGCCCACCGCATCCGCCGCAGACACCGCCCTCACCTACTACTGCGACAACGAAACCGTCGACGGCGTCGAATTCCCCAGCGCTCCCAACGGCGCCAACCTCGTCGCAGACATGAGCTCCAACTTCCTCTCGCGCGCCGTCGACGTCCGCAAGCACGCCGCCATCTTCGGCGGCGCCCAGAAGAACATTGGCACCACGGGCATCACCATCGCCATCATCTCCAACAAGATCCTCCCGCCCAACACCCCTATGGCCGACCCAGCGATCATGCGCAAGCTCGGCCTGCCCATCGGCCCTGTCGTCCTCGACTGGCCCACGATCGCCAAGAATAACAGCTTGTACAACACGCTCCCGATCTTCGACGTCTGGATCGCGGGCCAGGTCATGCAGAAGCTGATCGACAACTCCAAAAACGCCTCGCCGCGAATTGCCACGCAGCAAGCCGAGTCGGACCAGAAAGCCGCTGCTTTGTACGCCGAGCTCGACGGTAGCGACGTCTACCACGTGGTGCCGGACAAGAGCGTGCGCAGCAGGATGAACTTGTGCTTCCGCATCAAGGGCGGTGATGCCGATGCCGAGAAGGCTTTCCTCAAGGGCGCCGAGAGCAAGGGTCTGCTCGGCCTCAAGGGTCACCGCAGCGTTGGCGGTATCAGGTGCAGCAACTACAACGCTGTCCCTGTCGCTGCGGTCGAGAAGCTGACCAAGTACATGAGGGAGTTTGCCCAAGCCAACAACTAAGTGGACTTCGAAAGTTCGGATTCTGCGAGAGCAGTAACGATTGCCTTTGGCGTTGGAGAGCATGATAACGATTTAGCATCAAAAGTTCAAAAGTGTATAAAAATTAAAAGTGAATTGGATAAATCACTTGATCTCGTTAAAGCTACCTTTGATCCTCAATTACGTTCAGCGTGGCCGTGCTTGCTCGCCATCACACCATTGGTTCCAAGCCCCATTCGATTTGGGAGTGCGAGGCAGGCGAAGGCCCTTTGCTCCCTGTGGCCGAAGATCCATCCTTTCTAGAAAGTTGGTGTCGTCTCATCGTTCGGCCTCTCGTTGCTGCCCCGGTACCATTTCAGCATGGTTTGAGCCGCGCAATGATTCCCGTTTCACTACTATCGCCGGGCGAATCCAGAATGTGCCAGGCAAAACAAATGTGCCGAAAAAAGACGTGTTCCCTTCTCAAAGCCCTGGATGTAGTACCGGTAAACAAGCCGCAACGGGGCGGCCGGATCCAAGTTTGGACACATGGTTTGGAAGTATTGCGGTATGGCTCGAGCCAAGCCAGCCACCATGGGTGCGAATCCTCTCAGCCAACATACTGTCGCCCAGCTTCATCGCTTAGGTCTCGCCCCATCGAAAGAAAGCAGTGTCGCAACGCGCGAGAAGCACAGCTCAACGACTCCTCGACCTGCTCAAGCTCCTACTCCGCGAGGAGGAACTCCTACTCCGTGACCGACTCGGGCTCCGACTGATACTCCTCTCTCTTGCTTTCTCCTTGACAACCTTCTCCTTCTCCGCCGCGCGCTCTTCCTGTCTCTTCCAATGGCTTCCCTCCTCGTAATCTTTACTAATCCCAAGCGCCCGCCTGAGCCTCTCGCTCTCTTCGATCTTGGCTTTCGCGAGCTCGTGGACTTGATGGCTCTTCAGTCCTCGCGCGCTGGGTCCGCCGCCGTTGCGCGCTTGCTCTGTGGTGAGTTTCTTGCGCAGCGCGTCGCATTGGTCGTCTATCGAGTCTTCGTCCACGCTGTAGTCAAATTGTCAGCCAAGTGCTCTAGCGAATGTATCTGCTTCTTTCGCATCTGCTACCGAGTGCAATCGACGTAAATTCGACTGCGCAGATAACCAAACGTCAAAGGTACAGTATGAGACGAAAACTCACCCCTCCTCCTCCAACCGATCCCTCAGCTCAAAGACTTTCACCTCCACCTCGCGTTTCCGCTCGTGCTCGATGATGCCTTTATCCGGCTGGCGCTGCCTGTGCTTGAGGTCCTCGACTGCTTTGGGGTAGGGCGCGGCGTTGTCGCGGGGTTTGAGGTGTGCGGTGTTGCGCTGCACGTAGCCTGATGTGCCGGAGCCGCGCGGGGTTGTGAGGCCGACGTTGGAGGACATGTTTTCGTTTTTTTGATGTCGTTGTTGGATGGGTGGTTTAGAGGGATTGTGGATGTGGTGCTGGGTGGATGGATGGATGGAAGTTGCGACGCGGGGTGGTTTCCGCAGCCGGGTTTTTTGCATGTGAAAGTGAGGATGCTAATTTGTACTGATGTATGAATTGGAACCAACTCAACTGCATGGTAAGATGTAACAGCTCATTGTCCTTGCTGGGTATATTTCTATAATATGATGCTCCCATATTAATCGCTTCTCTTCTCATACTGCTTCAACAGTGATGTTACTACCGGCGCTCTTCGAAGGAGGATCGTAAAAGAGCAAAGGAACATATATAGCTAACTCTTGTGTAGAAATCCTCCCTCATGCAGAAGTAACCAGCTGGACCTTCCCGTAATGAGTGGCACTCTGGCTATTTTTAGAGTTTCGGAATTGAGAACGCTTGAAGCTTCAACAAAGATCGAATAAGCAACGAATCCATTACCTTCTCAGCCCGCTCGATAACTTACCTTACCTAGGTTCCACCTACCTTCTTGATCATCGCGTCACGTGCAAAGGATGCATATCAGATCATACCTCTAGGCGAAGCACGCCATCCGATTCGCCATTTCGTGAGGCGGTGTGGCACAATCACGCAATAGCAAGACCAAAATCTGGCGGGTTCACATATTACTTTGTGCGACCTGCAGAAATCCTCCTTTCATCCTCGCTTCACATTCTTCCATTTTGCGAAACCCAACAATCACTCGTTCCAAGTCGTTAGAAAAACAAACGGAAAAGACAGCAGAGCGCTCCTCAGAGAAGCCGGCTCGATTCAACACCCTGACAACATCCTTCAAGCGCGAGTCGCCTTGATGGCGAACTGCTTCAAGTACTCGTAATCGGCGACGTTGGCGGCGACGGTGTCGCGGATGACATCGGCGGCCTTTTCGCCATAAGTCTCCTTCCACTCGGCGTAGAGGGTCTCGTCGGACTTGGGGATTTTCTTCTGCAATGTTATTAGCTGCTGACGGGAAGGTTACGGACACCACACTGTGTATGATGCTTACGGTTGCGCGGGGCTTCAGGTCCTTGGAGTGGATGGCGTCCTCGTGGAAGCCGTTCCACTTCTCGAAGGCGTCCTTGGCCTGCTGGTGCTCCTCCTCGGTGTCCCAGTTCAGCATGCCCATGTCGAACTCGATGCCGACCGAGGCGCAGTAGTGCCTGAGCATGCCCTCGGGGTCGTCGAGCAGGTCGTCGGCGTCCATGACGCAGATCTCGACGCTGTTGGGCTTGGCCACGGCGCCGTTGTCTTCCTGACCGCAGATTTTGGGGCCGACGATGCCGGTGTCCTTGCAGTAGTCGAAGAAACGGCGGAGCTCGTCATAGCCGGACTCCTCGGGCATAAACTCGTTGAAGCCGGTCTTCTCGACAAGAGGAGGAACACAGCAGCGGTAGTAGCTGGGAATAGAGTTGCGAGGGTGGCGGATCAGGAAGGTGAAGTGGAACTTCTCCAACAACTCCTTGGGCATGACCGACGGGTTGCCGGGCTCAGACGGAGTGCTGTAGGGGTAAGATGCACTCTTGGAGTCCTGCAAAACAATGCCGGAGTCCTTGTGAGTGAGCTCGCCGTTGGTGCCGTTGGTGCCGACACCACGCTTGGGGATGTGCAGTGAAGGCGCGACGCTGGCCGGCTTCTTGTTTGGTGGTACGAGGTAGTGAGTGATGTCTTTGATGAACACACGCTTGCCCTGTTTTATTAGTTAGCTGTTGGTGACCTTGTGGTGATGTCAAAAATTCGAATGCGATCAAAAATGAGTGATGTTGGAAGCATATAATGTCATTCACGGTCGCATTCGCTCTCCTGCATCGTCGCATAATGACAGATCGCAGGGTGCGTCGACGGCGCAAACCAGCAACTCCTGTGGTTCTGCGACGGGCGCATTGACGGGCGTTGCCAATTCCAGCCAATCGTCATCAACAACGCAACGACAACATGCAAGATAAAACACGGGAAACAAATGACAATCAAGAAAATCATGCAGCACATACCTCTTCACTCTCATGATCAATACGATCAAGGATAGTCTGGTAAGTCGACTCGGCGAAACCAGACTCTTGCCTCGCCTTCTCGTCATTCTTATAACGAGTGCCGAGACGCTCAGGTCCAAAGTAAAAAGCGTCGCCAAAAGGCTCGTGAATGCATGTGAGGTTTCGGCGGGTCATGAAGACCTGGGCATGGGGTCAGTCATCTCCACGGGCAATCAGGGTGCCACGCTCTGGAGATCCAACGAGGGTCGACGAGGTGGAGGGTGAGTTTGGTGGTCGCATACCCGTTCAAAGGCCGTGGAGCATGCCCTTGGGTGCGTAGCGACGAAGATTGGTTTCGTCGACATTGTTGGTGGGTTGGCCTGAAGGCAGTACTGATATTTCAAGATTTGCCCGCCTTCTTGTTGGTGGAAGTTGTTGGTGGGGTAATCAAAGCTGATGTTTTGTGAAAGAAAAAGTTACTTGGACGTTGAGGAGTGGCAGATGATGTGGCGAGAGTAGTGACGCCGAAGAAGGCTCTGCAAGGGTATTTAATGAGAGCTCGGGTATGAATTGGGTGTGTAAGAGGAGGAGGAGATCTCCACGTCTCGCGGGCTGGGCTCCTGCAAGTGAGTTGCTAGGCGTGGATGGGTGGGCGCAATGGGTGGATGCTCCCGGGGGACAGGGCCAAAGGCTGTTGCGCTGTTTGGCTGGAGAGTTGGCATTTCAGGGAAGTATTACAACGAGTGACGAATGGTCTATCGGGCGTTGGCGGACTCCACCGGGCGAGGCGCGGCTGCCCTCGCGTTAGATTCAAGCTTGTTCCATCGTTTCGCCTGCGTGCGCCGCACCATCTGCCGTGCGCGACTATTATTCGGCATGGTAAGAGGGCAAGTTGCAGCCACACTTCTCACCACAGCCTTTGCATCGCCATCTTTGTCTGCCGAATCGCCCGGATGAAGGCTTGGGGTTACTCTCTGCGGAGACACGCCCGGGGCGGATGGTGCCGAATAGGGCTTCCTCGGTTCGAAAGTGGGTAAAGACACACACAGTAGTAGTACGCATCAGCGTCACGGATCAGAGGATGTGTTTACCTACTGTTAGCAGACAGCAACAAAACAGCACTTTCCGGTCGCGTGGGCAGCACTTCCGACGTCGCGTGGGGGATTGGCAATGCGACATGTAGTCGAGATAAGCACAGAAGATTGGGGTTCGTCCGTTTATTCCTTAGGCTAAGCAGTACCATGCGGGCAACACGAGCACGCCATCAAGCCGTTCATGTACTGGATCCATGCCTGCGCCGACGATCCCTCCATGTGCCATATACCATGTGTCCAGATCTCGGCAATCCTCGAATTGGTATTGGTAGTCCGTGACCCTGTTGCTGCAAACCTGCAAATCGTGTTGGTCTTGTAAGTTCGCTTGGTACGCCGAGCGAAGAACAAAACAACGACGCTTCAGTGACTTTGTACAATGCGCTTCGACAAACCAAGCAGTGTTCCGTGTTCCGGGCCCGGGAGAGCAATGTCCAGCCTTTCTCAAAGCGCGTCGTTCACGCGAGCAATCCCACGCGCTTTTTCGCGCATAGACTCGAATGCTGACCAACAGAAGCATGATGTACCGCTCGTGCGTGTCTCTGCGTGTCTCTCGACTTCATCGGTCCACGGTATGATCCGAAGCGAGAACTCCCAGAACTCCAACATGCCGGACCCGAATTCGCATTCTGGTCCGAAGCGACCGGCCGCCTGAGATCGTCCATTATAGATCCATGTCCCGGCATCAAAGCTCACAATCGTCTTCACGGCAGACGTGCATGCACTGTAATCACTGCGCCTTCTTGGTAGCGACCTCCGGAACCTTCCAGTTGTTGACCTCCCACCACCACCTCCTAATCTTCGCGCCAACGGACTGTCCCTGTAGTTGCGAAGAGCGGTTCAAGTGTCTCCAGCCAGAAACAACAAGCGTCCACGCCATGCCCTGGACCAAAGGCATGAGAATCTGTACCAAAATAACGTTAGAAACCTCATATTCCACCACAAGCACATCAAGCAAGGGAAAGCAAACCTGATCTCTCATCGTGATATACGTAACCACCTTCCAGTCCTTCGCATCCTTGATGCTCGACAGATAGCTCTGCTCGAAGCGCAGGTCCGGGAGCGGAGGCATCTGCGGCTTGCGAGGCATGGGGCGGAGCAGGGATATGGGCACTTCGTCTTCCTCAATGTCGGACATCATGTCATCTGATGGCCTTCGTTCGAGGCGTACGGGCTCTTTCTCTGATGCGGCGGTGGATGGGTTCATGTCGTGCTCTACGCTGGGCGAGTCGACGATGCTCGCGGTTTGGATCGTTTCGGCCATTTGCATGGCGGCATCCTGGGCGCGCGACATGGTGGGTGTGTGATTTGTAGTGTTGGATTCTTTTCCTGATTACGACGGTATATTTCGTGGGTCGGTCAATGCGTATATGTGAGGATGCGATGGCTACATGTATGTACTGTAGGAGCACCGCCTGGCGGTCTCGAACAACGGCTGGAACCCTGAGGCGCCGCCGTCATCAGCTTCCGAAGCGCTAGTGAGGGGTCCTCCAACAAGATGCCTTGAACGAACGAGCACATGCAAGACCAAACACTCCTTACCACCACCGACACACCGCCAAGATGGGTAACGCCAACTCACAAATGCTGGAGAACATTGTCCAGGGGAGCAACTGTGAGTGCGGCATCGTTTCTACAGCCCACGAAACCAGACGTCGGACACACGACCACGAACGAACCGCTCGCTGACAATGTCTTTCGCACAGTCGACCGCGAAGAAGTCGACAGACTACGAAAACGGTTCATGAAACTCGACAAAGTACGCCCTTCCCCTCCCGAGAAGCGAAGCCAACAACCCAACGACTAGCCGACTCCCACTAACAACCTCCTCCTCTAGGACGGCTCCGGCACGATCGAGCGCGAAGAATTCTTGCAACTCCCCCAAGTCTCATCCAACCCGCTGGCAACACGCATGATCGCAATCTTCGACGAAGACGGCGGCGGAGACGTCGATTTCCAGGAATTCGTCAACGGGCTCAGCGCCTTCAGCAGCAAGGGCAACAAGGAGGACAAGCTGCGCTTCGCCTTCAAGGTCTACGACATCGATCGCGACGGCTACATTAGCAATGGCGAGCTGTTCATCGTGCTGAAGATGATGGTCGGGAGCAATTTGAAGGACCAGCAGTTGCAGCAGGTGAGTTTTTTTCTTGGGGACAAGGATTGGGATTGATGAGATGGAGTGGAGTGGGTGTTTTTTGTTCGGACTACAGGACGTGAGGGCTGACGTTCACGACTTGTAACAGATTGTCGACAAGACGATCATGGAGGCGGATCAGGACCAGGACGGCAAGATCAGCTTCGAGGAGTTCAAGAAGATGGTGGAGAACACCGACGTGTCTATGAGCATGACTTTGGGTATGTTGTCCAAACCTGGGCATGAGTTCTCACCCGTCGTCCATTGCGTACCCGATATACTGACAGTATGCCTCCTCGCAGATCAATTCTAGTGGTTCTAACAGCGATACCCGCGGGATCAGTAGCCCGGCGTTGCAAGTTTTGAATTCGTGCTGGGCACAGTTTATCATGGCATGAGAAGTTTACGACAGAAAAGAGAGAATGAAAAAAAGAAATGAAAAACATGACCGCATATATATGGCGTGCATAGTATATTGCCCAAGAGAGATACAGAGCTTCCACGGAAAGGAGAAATACCGATGCACACAAAAGGTGAGGAGACGTCGAGAGATGCATCAAGATTCGTCTATAGGAAGAATACGCTCACGCCCAACCCACGCGAGCTCCTGCTCCAGCGCTGACAAAGTCCCGAAGCAGACAAGAACGAGCCAAAAAGAAAAACAACTAGGGTATCTGTACCAGGAAAACTGCTTCAAACGGCCTTTCCAATCTCCTCTTCTGCGCAAACTAGTCCCCGCCGCCGGATTGTCTCGCATTGCAAGCTCCTAAGCCAGCAGAGCAAGTACCAGCGAGCCGAAAAGGACAGCTTTCAGTGCCAGGCCGTCAGTCAGAACCAGTACGTCTTTAAAGACATTGAAAGTGGCGTCTGAGGCATGGCTCTTTTGCTGGTTGCCGGATCCTCTGCGAAAATTGAAGAACTCCGAGTTAGCGCAACATGTGCAAGATTGACATTCCCTCATGGGACCGCGAATGCTGACTTACTTCTTCGACGCTATGATGTTCGTGCTGAGCCCACCGGGGCAGAAAATGACGTGGAAACCGGGACCTTCGGGCACACTAAACGTCGAGTCCTGGTCGTCGTAGGGGTACGAGTAGGCGTCCGGGCAGACATCCTTGGCCGCTTTGGAGTAGTAGTTGGACGAGCACTTGCCGGGGCCGTCGTACTTGCCCGTGCAGCAATACGCCGGCTCGTTGTACTTGGCGCAGGCCGAGAAGCACGGGTTGAAAGACGGTCGCTTCACGTCGCTGTCCGGGTACGGGTACACGCCTGCGCCGGGGCCTTGGGGTGGCGAGACTTGCAGGTCCCAGGGACACCATGAAGAGACGGTGGAAGCAGAGGCCGAGCCGAAGGGGAGTGGGTTGGAGGAGTTTGTTCCTAGGTGCGTGTCCGAGGAGGTCGTGTAGGGGTCGTAGTCGGAGGGGCCTAGGTCGCCGATGCTGCCCACGCAGGAGGGGTTGGTTGAATTGCGTGGGATGTCATCGCCGTTGGCTAGCATGACAATGGCCATGGGCAGGTTGTAGCCGTCTACCAGGCTGATGTCGTAGTAGGATTGGGCGTTGGCGCCGCTGAGTGTGAACTCGGCGAGTGTTGCCGGGTTCTCGCCCGCGCCTTTGCACTGTAAGAATGGGCCGCAGTCGCCAGTGGTGCATTGCCGGCCTTGGTCCTTTGGCTGTCCTTGGTCGTTGAAGCTGCAGTTTGTCCTTCCCCAGACGCGGCCCTGCCAGTCTTGAGCCACATGGAGTGTATAGTTGTCGCCAGCTGAGAGCTTGAATCTGTGGAGAGTGAGCACCATTCACTGAACAGCTTGAGGTAGTACGGACCCGCTGTTAGAAGGTCCGGTTCCGTCTTGTGTGAGGATGCCCGGGTGTATCGCTTCACGGCATTGGTTGGTCAAGATCAGTGGGATGTTGGTTTCGGCATTCTGCCGTTTCTGAACTTTATATTTCATGTGATGCTCGGCATTTCCAAGAGAAAAAAGTAGCGACGCGAAGAATAGCGATGAAACCATCTCTCTCATAGGGGCCATGGTGTTGCTGGCAGATCAAGATCCAGGGTATGCTGCAAAGGCAGGCCGATTGCTACAAGTGACCGAATAGAGGAGTGTCGGGCTTATTGTATGGCAAAAAGGACGAAATAATAGCAACGCGATCGAGGTAGTGAATGGGCACCACTGCGGTGTGGTGTTTGACACGATGCCATGGCTTTCAATAAGCACGATGACATGCAGTCTCGCTGGCGCGACATGGTATAGAACCGGGCAGTCGCGAATAAGCGCCGTGCCTGAGTCGTAGTTACATGTAGCTTATCTTGCAAGCGAAGCGAAGCGCCTGCCAAATGGCCAGCAAGTCAGTTGATAGCCTGGCTAAAGCTGAAACTCCTCGGCCGACTTAGATGAGGTCTGTCGCCGCCGCCCACGTCACACTCACTCCGCGATCGCATTGACCCCTGCACGTGCACGTGTCTCGTCAAGAGCTTCGATAGCTTCGATGCAGCTGACAATCAATGTACACTATGTACATTCACTTACTACCAACCTTGAACGATATATACGCTGTCGATATCAGAACAACCTCAACAAATAACTAGTGACATTGAACTCCTTGCAGCGGCATCTGTGATTGAGAACCCACCAGTGTCAACAAACCCATCCCGCAATGCGCTCACAATCGCTGTCGTGTCCTGCTGAACAACAGTATCACATACAAGGCCATGGTACCAACAAGTATCCCGCCAAAGCCCACGCAAGACGTGTCGCCGAAGCCACCGGCTCGCCTTCCGCCATCATAGGATTAGAAGGCGTGAAGACAGTGCCCTATTCAAACTCAGATCAGCCACGCCACTTCCGACAAGACCGTTATTTCTACTACATCACGGGCTGCAACGAGCCCGGCTGCTTCGTAACATACGAAGTTGCTAGAGACTTTCTCACGTTATGGCTGCCAAAGTCAGATCCCCGTCGGATCTTTTACGACGGTAGAGGAAGCACGCCGGAAGAGGCCATGGCCAAGTACGACATTGACGAGGCAAAGTATATCAAGCCAGACGTGGACATTGCGTGGCTGGTCAAGACGTGCGGCGCGTCTATCAAGAACACCTTACTCCTGAACACGCAAGTCTCGACCCACTCACAACCAGCACCTTCGAATCCTGACGTCCTGAGACACGCCATGGATAGTTGTCGCGCGATCAAAGACGCCGACGAGATCGAACTGATCCGGGAAGCGAATCGTATCTCATCAGAAGCTCACCGTCAAGTCCTCACGCATTTGTCCAAATTCGACCGAGAAGCCCAAGCAGAAGGGCTTTTTCTGAATACCTGCATCGTCGCCGGCGCCAAAGAGCAAGCATACGGCCCCATCGTAGGCTCCGGGCCGAATGCCGGCACTCTCCACTACCAGGCCAACAACGAGCCCTTCGAAGACCGCCAAGTCCTCCTCATAGATGCGAGCTGCGAGTGGCAATCATACGCCGCAGACATCACACGCACAATGCCCCTCAACCGCGAAAACCCAGGCTACTGGCCGAGCAAAGAAGCAGAAACCATCTACAAGATCGTAGAAAAGGTGCAAGAATCCTGCATACGCATGCTGAAACCCGGCGTCTGCTTCGGCGACGTCAATTGGCACGCCATCGACCTGACCATCGACGCGCTGCTGGAAATCGGCCTGCTGAAAGGCAAACGCGCAGACATCCTCGAAGCAGGGACGTTGGGAGCCTTCTTCCCGCATGGCTTAGGGCACCACCTCGGCCTCGAAGTGCACGACATAACGCCCACATCGTCTGCAGACTCCGAAGAGGATTCCCCTCCCAACAAAAGCAGGTTCAATGCATGTCCTCGCTTGGGCTTCGCGCTCGCAGCTTTCACGCCCTCTACCGCCACCGCCACTACCCTGAGTGCCACGCCTCTGATGCCCGGAAACGTCGTGACCATAGAACCGGGCCTTTACTTCAACAAATACAACCTCGACACCGTCTACCTCCCCAACCCCAAGCACAGCCAGTACATCGACACGAAAGTCCTGGAGCGATACATGCCAGTGGGAGGGGTGCGGATCGAAGACGACATCTTGATCACCGGCTCGGGCTACGAGAATCTCACGCCGGCGGTCAAGGGCGAGGAGATGTTGAAGGTTATCAGAGAGGGAGCGGCAGGGAGGGTCTGAGTAAAGAAGAGTGGGGTGCGTGGACACAGGGGATTTCTATTTCACGGTGCCTCATGGGGTGTGCAGCAGCAGGAGGGGAGGCTGATCTGTCTATATTTCAGCGCGGAAGAACCTTTGCAGTTCCATCCCGACATTTTTGATATGCAGGACTTGGACTCTGTACGCCACGCACAATCGCAATTGCATATCTTCTGTGAGGCGTCTTTTAGCATGGAGAAAGAGTAAGCTTTTGGTATAAAGCCAGTATTCAAGGTACAGAGAGAGAAGGGTACAGAATTCTATCAAACGTGCCCATTAATCATCAAAAAAAAAAAAGGACTTTTGTACAAGAAAAACCAGAGACCAGCAACTCGTCATTAGAGAGCAGGGAAAGCTTTGGAAAAAACGGAAAGAAGCATCCCAATGAGCACGAAAGACAAAGCGAGAAAGAGCAAAGAAGAAAAGCCAACAGCGCCCATCGCTAAAAACAGAAAATCCCAGACCAGACCATTGACCCAACCAAATCAAAAGACTCCACACCCAAACTAGTCGGGGAAAATAAATCGCAAGAAGAAAACAAATCGCGGAAGTCGGGTATTCAGTTCATTAGTGCAAAGACGAGAAAGAAGAGTGGAAAAAAAAAAGAAGGGGAAGGTGGGAAATCGTTAGTAACGTAGCTTGCCGACCAAGCCGAAAGTGTAAGCCGTATCGCGTTCCTGTGAAGTCGAATGTTAGCGACGCGTTGTCTTCGTAAGAGGAATCATGAAGGCAAACTTACCGATTTCATCTGGACCATGTACACCTTTGCCCTCGCGCCATTAACGCCTCCCACCGCAGCGACTTGGCCCAGCTCGCCGTTGGGGCCCAAGTGCTCTTCCCAGATGGAGACGGCGATGCCTGTTCTGGCGACCCGCTCGAAGCAGTTCTCGCTGAGCGTGGCGTCGATCAGCGTCTCGCCCTTTGTCTTGCCGGAGATGATGATGCGCTTCTCCTGGTGTCCGAGGGTCCTTGGATCTGCGGGAGCTTCGGGATCCGGGCGAGGTGGGAGGACGATTGTCATGCGGGCGGAGCCCATGTCGCGCCATTTGGAGGGTGTTTCGCGGAGGTACAGACGGATCTTCATGTCGGTCAGGCCGAGGGGGGTTCCTAGTCTGGGATCGATGCCCATGGGCGTTACGGCGCCGGAGGAGAGGGAATCGGAGTAAGTGCTTCGCGAACTGGGGCCTTCTTTGGAGGTGATGGTGCTCTTGGCGATGTTGAAGAGGCGGTTGCCGCTGCCGCTGAATCGGCGCAATGCGGAGAAAGCACTGTTCATTGTGCCGATCGAGGACTCGGTGCCGGCAGTCGACATCCTTCTGCTGCCCTTTGAGCGGTAAGTGCTGCCCTTCTTCGAGTTCAGATTCCACCAGCTGGCGCTGGTACGGGCTTGGTTGCGACGGTCCATGGCCTCTCCCCAGTTGCTCTGCTGCATCGGCCCGCGTGCGTTTTGCAGAGCGATGTAAGTTGGGTTGTTGATGCGTGCACGATTGATCAAGTAGTAAAGCTCCTCGCACTCCTCTCCACTTCGTGAACGGAACATGATGTTTGAGCCGGGTTTGTACAGGGAGTTAGCCGTCGGAGGCGAACGGATGGAGATGTCAAGCGCTGTACCGCGACGTAGAGGGACCAGAGGCGTGAGTTCCAACGCGACAAGAGGCTTGACGCCTCGTGACGAAGGGCTTTTGTTTTCGTCACCAGGAGCAGACTGTGCTTGAGAGAGATCGAATGCCTCGATGAGACCGGGTGAGACGACAACGAAACACTCTTCAGGGTGCAAGCTGTCCCACAATCCGCTATCGACCCAAGCAAATATAGAGGCAACAACGCTGGCAGCGTTGTCATCATACGTCGGAACAGTTCGGTATGGTGCTTGTGATGCCGACTGCGATGGCGCCAGAGAGGGATCCGAAGGCGAGTATGTAGTGTCTGGCGGAGAGGCCTGGGCCATAGGCTTGTACCCTCCAAGATTCGGGAACGTCTTAAGCTCCCCAATCGTAGAGACCTGCTCGTCCTCAGCCGATGACTCCGAGGTGACAGATTCATCATCGTGCTCGTAATCCGTGTAATCGCTTTCAGTGAACGACTCGCTCTCGGAAGACGGTGCGTATTCGTGTTTGAGTGGCGATGATGAACGTCGGTTCTTCTTGAGAAAGTTGGGCGTGAGAGAAGGAATGAGTCCGGACTTGAGACCCATAGAATTTGGTCGACTGTTCCCACCAGACTTCCTTGACCTGTCGTTCTCTTTCGGCGGTGTCGTCCTTCTATCTTGCATCTTCGCTGGTGCAGAAGTAGGCTCTCTTTCAGGCGCGAGAGAAGCCACAGGCGTGGACTCTGCGCGGCGATGCGATGAGCGTTTACGGGGCGTTTCGTGAGATTGCGAGTCCCTGTTAGACTCCGGCTCATGCATATAGCGAGTCTTGTTGATGGTTGGCAGCTCCATTGAAGGTACTGATGATGTTTTACGGCGCAGTACTGGACGGCGGGCTCGGGGTTCATAGTCCTCGTCTGAGCCGCTTTCATCCGATGAGTTGCCCTGCGACGATGGCAACCATACAGAGTAGTCTTTCTTGCTGTTCGTATATTCTGAGCTTTCCGTGTAATCGGTCGTAGATCGCGAGAGCATACTTGGAGTGTAGTCAGTCGTAGAGCGAGCATGGCTAGTCTTTGGTCGCTCGTCGATCGATGCCGTGTACGTCGAGGCCGTATATGTTGAAGCCGGTCTTGGTCGGTTATCTTTGCGTTCCCAGGCATATGTGAGGTCGGACGAATCGTCTCGGGGAGGCGGAGACAAGGGAGACATGCGGTGCCTTTGTGCTTTGGATCGTCGCAGAGGGCTACTAGCGCGCTCATCATCTCCCATTAAGCTGTTCACATCGCTGTTGTCCCACATTCGAGCAGACTCCTTTGCGCGTTCACCAATGGGGATCTCAACATCCTTAGCGTTCGGTTCGGGGGAAGGAGGCGAGACTGGGAGTGCTCCAGACATGATCGGCCCTCTCAGCATGTCGAAGCTCGACTTCTTCATAAGACCAGGCGGTACGGGAGATTCAGGCAACATGTCCATCCACTCGTCAAGCGCATCGTCGTCATCGGTGCGCAGGGACATTAACTCTCGCCACTCTTTACCTTGTGCTTGGAAACCACGGACCATCAGGACTAACGCTCCGACCTGTCGACTAGGGCGAACAGAGACCATGCTTGTCAATACTGGCGGGAACAGGAGCCATCGGCCAGTAGAGGTCACTTCACAGAAGAGCAGGTCAGTCGAGTTTCCACGCGCTGGAGTATCATCGCGGATGATGATCTCAATCCTGCATGTCAATTGCTGGCCACTGCTATGCCTTAGGTCCATGTCGAAGTAGTCGCGAGCGCGCACGCATCTTGTCGGGTCTATGCGAACTCCACTGAGTGGTGCAAGATTACGCAGGTCTCGCGAGCGTGAAGGGTCGATTGCGGCGGCAGCTTCATCTTCCAATCGGGCTCGCTCATCGTTTGAGCGATCTCGAGCTTCCTGCACAAGCTTCTGGTATCTCGTAGCCATCTCCTCGGCGAGCGGCGATGGGTTGATTTGGCTGATAGACTTGAAGCCTCGAGCGAGGTACTTTAAGCGCACCAGGGGACGTTTCAGAAGGTAGGCAACTTCGACGCGCTCGCCGTCACCCTCCGGCGGAGCAACAGCATTTTCGCCGGGCTTCGTTGATATTGACGGTTGGCGATCTTTCTCAGCTCCATCGACCGGTGCAAGGGTGACTACCAGATCCTCAAAGCCCAAGCGCCAGGCTTGGAGGTAGTCGTCATAGATTTTCGCAGTCTGTTGAGCCCACCGAACGAGATCTTGTGAGTTGTGCATGGGTATGCGCTTGTGTGACGTCTTGAGTCTTTCCAGGGCAACTCCCATGTTGATAATAGGTTGAGTGACCGTCGGCTCATCCTTTGACAAACCTGTCGAGACTTGAATTTTTCCAGCGGAGTCCTTCTGCGAAAGAACGCTTTGAAGCAGAACCGGGATCACGCCATCAACCAGTGTTCGAAGCTCACGTTGGTACTTGAGTTCGTCGGTGCTGATCTCATTCATTATGTCTCCAGCGTTTGCCGCTCCGGATCGTACTCGCTGGGTTCGTATGCTGCGTGCTGAGGCAATGCCCTTCTTCTCAACTACTGGCATGGACAACACTGAGATAAGATCGGAGTGCTTAGTAAGGCCTCGCTTTTCCGAAGGCTTCCGTCGGGGTTGACTGCCACTACCTGCATGCTTTTGTACTTCTGACTGTGTGAGAGTATCCATCGAACCAACGTCGGACAACGGGTGACCCGAACTGGAGCGTGGACGAGACTCGAAGTAATCATCTGATGTCACAGTAGCGGTATCCAGCGGCGATGAAGCGTGGCGAGCACGATCCTTGACCGGAGAGTGTGTGTTCCTACGAGCACCTCTTCGCTTCAGGGTAGGGGTAGATGCGCCAGATACCTCAGAGTCGTCTCCTGTCGATCGCGGGCTGGCACTTCTTGAGATCTCCTCAGCATCCGGACGGTTCAGATCGAGCCGTGATCTTGTCTGGCGAACGCCGCTCTTGCGATGTCTTTTCTCGGGATTCACTTCCTGGTCACTCGCTTGCTTCCGTGGCGATTTTCGGGGCGCTAAGGGCTTTGGTGCCAGACTGGGTTCGCCGAACGGATCAGAGGTAGTCGCGAGCCATCCCTCAATACGGCCACCAAAGACTTTGGGCACAACGATTGGAGCGATTGCTGGCTGTGGTTTGGGCGATGGCTGCTTCCGATCTTCTGGTGTCCGAGTCTTCTTGTCCAGTCGTTTGACGGTATCATCATTGTTGAGTGATCTACTCGACGGTCTTTCCCACGGTTCCGTAGCAGATTTCCTCTTAGTCTCTTTTGCAGATGGTGTACTCGGCACGGTGATATCCGTCGAAGAGCTTTTCAGGTCGCCAGATACTAGGCTGCTTCCCTCAGAGTTGGCTTTCTTCGGATCCTCGACAGAAGTTTTTGATCTTGGCCGCCGCTTGATGTACAGCCGTGTCCCACTGTCCTCGTAATCCGGTATGCCATCCCTGTCGTCGCGAGACCTGGGTCTAGCATGCCCTTGGGAGCTTATAGGCCTTCTACGCACCTGTTCGGGCTCTGGTTCATCGTCGTAATAGTCATGTGTTGATGGAGGAACTTTTAGTCCGATGTTCACAACACTTCGTCGGATCGTGGTCGGTTTCGGCGGCGAATCAAGTTCGGGAGTGGGCATTCCAGACTGAGGTTTCGATGCCGAGCGGTCTCTCCTCCAGTGCCCATCGCTCACAACTCGCTTCTTAGGCGTGGTTGCAGCCTTGATATCGGCATCAACATCATCCTGTAACATCGGCTCGACCTGCGGCTTGCTTTTCCTCCGTACCCATGCTTTCCGCTCCAGATCGATATCCCTCGTAGTCCTCCGAGTATGCGCAGCTCTGGCGGCGGTGAGGGGCGACTTTGTAGGTGAAGGTGCAGGCGGCACAACCTCCTCGACTTTGGCGCTGCTCGAAGCATTCACAGATTCATCCTCCTCGATCACGACCACCTCGTCCAACGGGTCGGAAGCCTCCTCAACGATTTCGGATTTCTTCCCAGCGCTTTCTTTTTCATCTTGTTCTACCGCAATTCCTCCACCAGCTTGGTTCCAATCCAAGATCTTGCTCTTGAACTCTTGACTCTTCGACCGGGCCAGCTTCTGGGCTAGGTCGCCAGCCTTGTTCGGAGCCTTTTTCGCGGCCATGGGATTGTTTGCGGCATTGGGCGATGGCATTGGCACCTGTGAAGGCAGGCGTTGGCCCCAGTCAGCAACATTAATCAAGGCACCCCGTGCGGCGGGTGATGTAACATCGAACATAGCCTCAACGGGCCCACCACGCGTCTCACATGCACATGCAGCAGTAATGATGGCATTTTGTCGCAGTTGGATATGGTGATGCGCGGCGGAGACCCTCTTTTTGCCATTGTTGCAGGCGCGCTAGGGAAGCTTGAACGTACCTTGCCGACAGCCTACCAGAGGATGAATGCTCTGAAGAAAGCTGCTGGTGTTGTCGCGGTGGTGCTGCTGCTGCGGCCGGCGGAGTGAGGACCGCGGGATTGTTTGGTGGTGCGCTATGCAATAGAGCTGAGTAGCAGAGGATATTGGGCACTGACAGGGCGGTACGCATCGCTGTCGTTGCATTAAAGCACGGTCGTTGTCGCAGGCCGTCGGGCCCTTCGGAGGGGTTGCCGGCGCGGTTGCTATGGAGTAATCTCTCGATATGTTTGCTGATCGCTCCGTGCGCGGGCGCTGGCCGTTGTTCGCTGCAGACTACGCCGAGTTATTTCGAGGGCTCGCGTGGGGAATTCGAGACACAAAGGGATTGTTTGGAGAGTCCAGAAACAGGGTCGAAGAGTCGAGGTGTCTCAGCGGCCGCGTGATGATGATGACTTCCAATCCAGCTTGTTTATGCTGCACGACATGCAAACCAATCACCGGGCACGAGCAGACAGATGCCGCCGCCGTTGCGGGAGCTAGATCTCCAACTACCGATACGCTTATCTCTTTCGCTTATCCAAACATCCTTCCATGTAGATCGGCTGAAAACTATGTACAGCATTATTGCATAGTAACTGCTATATATATACATGCACATTTTACAGTATATACTCAGTATACCACGATTGCGGCTATGCATATATCGAACCGGGTACATGTACATCTCACGCCACACTCGGAATTCGCTATCTCGATTGACAGATCCACCGATTGACCGAAGATCTCCGTGTGCCTTTTTCCAAGCTTGTTGAGAATGTACGCCTGTGCTCCACATGGTGCTACTGACGCACAAAACCTACTCTCACCAGCACGATACCGAGATCTAGACGGGCAATTATGTCAGCCTTCATGATCTTAGGTATACCTGTATTGAACCCATGTCTTTGCACGGCGATTGAGATGTTTACCTGCATGAATTTACCCCAACCCTTACCCTAAAGAAAGAGTCACTCAAGCTTCAGTAACTTATAGTGATAGTCCGCCGTGACAGTCGTACCTCATGCGTTGAAACATAATCTGATCGAGAGCAGTGCCCTGGCCAACCTCGACGCCAGAACTGGTTCAACTAGCACTTTGACGTTCACAATAAGAGACTTAGATCAAGAGTCTGCGTGGGCAGAAATGACTTGACGGGTAAACATTGACTACGGTAATCTTAAAGATCATGTGAGTGCGTGACAAGCGTGTGTACCACATGAGTAGAGGCATAGCTACTGCTGCCATGCTGCTTGAGTTTGGATAACGGCTTAGAACACAGCGCGTACTGGACCCGAGACGTTACTCGGAGCGCTGACGGAGATGAAGCTGACCTCCAACCTTGCCTTGCACCGCTACCGGAGAAGTCCCCCTTCGACGCGGAATGGAGGCCATGTATGTAACTCTAAATGCCGACTGTTCACCTGAGCGGGCTGTCGACCAACGCGGGCTGTGGTCCATGCTGCGACTTCCGGCCCTCGTCACTGTGATAGGAGGCTGGCTGCTCGGACGATATTGGTGTGATTTGTGAGGGTCGCTGTCTTGTTCGTGCCCAACTCTTGCCAGAGCCAAAACTCCATGTGCACCGACTTTTGACCAGCTTGACAATCGACACTCCTCTGGCGATACCAAGTCAAACTGACTTAAACCTGCCTATAAGGCCCTTGGGCTTTCGAAGTGCCGGATCTCCACAAAGGTCGTTGGACGCAAGATCGCAGTCTTCGTTGACGCTGGATAACGATGGTTCGGTACGTCCTCAGAGATTTGTTCCGGCTGGACTGGGAGACTCCCTACCCAGGACTGAACGGTGGCTCACTCCTAAGGGTGGTTCGGCACCTCCTTTTTGGCATTATCGAGAGTGTTGGCATGACCCGCTCCAGCTTTGTGAAAGATTTGGAAGACACCAGCCGTTGCTTAGCTGAAAGGATCTCATCCCATTGAGATCAAGCAACACCATGGACATCAAGTCTCCATGTTCGACCGATCGAGGACAGTGATTGTGCCTTTTGTGATCTGCTGGCGTTGCAGATTTGCCATCCACGACAGCACCCCATCGAGGACCCAGTGTAATGACCCGCCGCGGGCGGCCTTGATGCTGGCAAGACCCCGCACGTGTGTCTGTGTAGCCTCGTCACATCCGAGGATAATCTCAAAAACCCCTAAGCTTGCGATCGCCATGGCAGTGTGATCGCTGTGGCACGTATCCGGGTCCGTCACCGCATCCTGTATGCATCTGATGGCGTACCCGCGAAGACCATACAGAGATGCACACTCGAGTGGCTCATTCAGGTGGAAACTCATGGCTGCAACAGCGGAGATGACCATCGAAGCACGCGCTGCCGGGGTGGCCGCGAGACTACCCAGCAAGTAGCTTTGCAAAGACCCTGCGGGTAGAGAGTACGTTTTATCACAATCCGGGCCCATCAAGTTGGCAATGCTGAGAAGGAAAGCCTAGGGAAGTTAGCCTTCGTTATTGCATTTCCAGTGAGAAAGGTAAGAGCGTAGATACCATAGTCGACGACATGCCTAATCCTGCAAGCTCAATCCGGTTCCTCAGCTCGTCGGTAGGATCACCCATACTGAAGTACAAGGGTGCAGGCGAACTCCGCGCTGGGTCGTCGCCTTTCCAGCTCCATTGTAAAGCGGAGGGTGACGAGAGACTCTGTGACCGCAAAGAGTGCTCCGACACAATGTCCAACCTGCGGTTCGTCTCATGATCCGGGTCCCGTTTTATAAAGACCCCTTCAGAACTCGTTACATCAGTCTCGCTCTTTACAGTAGACGGTATTGACACCACCTGTGGTGACTCCTCCTTGGTCTTGATGCCGTCACTAGGAGTTGGTGTAGGCGGCGTATGAGAGTCTTCCGGTCGGCACAGGCTTTGCCTTGAGTGTCGTCGACTCTTTCCAGCCACGGCGGGTTCCTTGCTGTGTAGTCGACGAGGGGATCGAGATTGGGCCGAACCAGATGATGTCGACTGATGCTGGGGGAGAAGGCTTGAGTCAAGGCCAGATTCCGCGTTGACCTTCCTCTGTGACGGATGAGCTGCTCTGCTTTCGTCTAACACCGCCCAGCCATTGACACTTCGATCCGTGTATCGAGACTTTGACGGCTTTTGAACCTGGCCAAGCTCGGTCCGTTTTAGACTGTGTTGGATGTGGGAGACATGCGAGCGGACCAACTTCCGGACCTCGCGGCGCTTGTTTTGCGTAGGATTGTTGAGGTTGACGAACATGAACTCGGCCATGTTTCTGGGCTGGTGAGAGCAGGTATGAGAGCTGGGCGAGCTCGTGCCGTATGGGCGTTTGGCTGATGCTGAGGCCGAAGGGCGGCGCCGCAATACTGGAATAGGTCGAGCGATTTGGTGAGATGTTCCAGTTCCAGGTGAGGAAGAGTATCGATGGCAAAAGTTGATATGGTCGAGGCGAAGTATTCTCCAGACACCAAAGTACAGTGATAGTAGTACAGATAATAACGTTAAGACAAGTGTGAGACGGCATCGAATTGATTAGAACAAGAGTACAACCTCAGTAGTGCCAACACGGCTCACCAATTTTGTGGGGGCTTAAGCAATCGACGCCGTTCGAACTCAAATATCACAGTCGGGAATATTAACGTCGCAAGGGACAGAGGTAGGTGCGCACTGTCTGGGAGCGCCAGGTCCGCCACTCACAACTGTCCGCGCTCTTTCAGAAGCTGGTAACTCGTTCACCCCTCTTCCACCTCGGTCGCGAGCGTCGTGATGCTTCTGAGCAATGGATCCAATGATAAGCAGGTCCTATGAATTATGCTCCATAGTGCATGGCGGACCAAGCGAGATCCGTCCCGCGTTTCGAGAAGTTGCATTTGCGGCAGGCATGCAAACGTACCACCGTATAGATGTTTGATGATCGTCGGCATGGATAATGGCAAACTCCCATCATTAATACCGTCGCTTGCGCCATGTCGCAAATCGCGATGGACTCGCAGATCTTTTTGGGGGCCCGGCGCACAGGAAAGGAAAGTTGGTAAGGCAAAGGGGTGGCGCTTGGATCTAGATCTGGTCGATCATTTAGATCAGTTATCGTGGTAGCCGGATTAGGGTATCGCACCAAGTTTCGCTCTCCTCACTTCTCTCTCCTCCCTGCTCTTTTCTGTACCTACAATAGCAGCTAGCACCAACCGGCTCGCCAACTTTCACCAGAAACAATTCTTTACGCTGTAGGTACATAGTTCATCTACCTGTTCGTACCTGCAGAAGAGAACAGCTCGAACCATCCCGCAGCGCAAAACCGTTCCCGATTGTTTGGTCTTCCCACTGGGCACCTTCGGAAGCTTATGCGTAGTTTTGAGGGTCTTCAGGTCAGTCTAGTCTCGAACCACCAATCACAGATGAAGTTGGTGCATCGGACCCTCTCGGAGTTCAGTCTTCGAGATTTCCCTCCTGTGCTTCTCCCTGCGACCCTGAGACGTGAACTGCCACGTGACTGCATCCATCAATGCTCAAAACGTGAAAAGTCCAATGCATCTCTGTAAGGATTCGCACGCCTAACTTACGCCGTGAGGACTCGAGGAACTCATCAGCCATGACCATTGAGCCTTAAGGCACTGTGGTTCTCTTCCCAATTTCCATGACTCGACGAGACTCTCGGTATCAAATACCTAAGCTGAACACAAAATATATACTCGGAACACAGCATCCGGGACGTCAAAGCACAAGTCCATGTTTTCGCTTTCAAGCATACCAAACACCGGAGACACTCTCGCGAAGTCTGATGGCCGTTAAGCGAAAGCTGTCACTCCGGCAAGGATAAGGTACCACGCGGTTGCTTTGCTCACTACTCGTCTGTTGATTCGGACACCGTCCACCCGAAGAACTTTGACATCGTTGACCGTCCTTTACAAACAAAACCGGGAGCGCCTTCAATGCCCCAAGGCGTGCAGACACATCAACTACCTTGCATTCAAGAAACTCGAATTGAAATGATTCTCCCGCCTCGAGTGCGGGGTCCATGCTTTGTAAATTCGAATGCGCTGACGGCTCAGCTCTAAGGTAGCAACAAGCTTCAGACAAAGGAAACCTTCTGTAGTCAACACGTCCGGCGTATAGATTGGTTAGAGTTGCGCAGATTCATCACGGCAGATTGGGCTGAGGCTTGTGCTTTTACAGTCATCCTCAGCCTCAGATTTCGACTCTAACCCAATTTACTCATGCCAAATATACTGTACCGAAAGACGAGACTCGCTCAAGAGGAACTACTACCTTGCCTTCAACAGCTTGAAACCCATTCTCCCGACTGACAAAACCGGACAATGGACGAACCACCTCCCGTACAGAACCCAACGACACAAACAACCGAGCAACCAGTCCTCGCCCTCGTGTCACATTCTCACCGCCGCCCACTCTCCCACCCGCCAAACCTGAAATTCGACCTGAGGAAAGTGAGAAATCCGCCCAAGCACATCAGAGACGCCCACGATGGCCGCTCTAAGCGTTTGCGAGAGCATTTGATGCACATGGAAGACTTTGCCAGCCTGCTCGAAGCTGCGAAGAGTAGCATTGAAGAGGAGATGAAAGTGTTGACTCAAAATAGCAAAGGTGAGCCAAACCATCATTACATTGAGATTGATTTTTTGGCCGCCCTCTTGTCTGGAAGCGAGGCTTACAGATCATCAATGACGTCCAGAAGAACACGAAGCTGCCCCCCTCCAAGTCTCCGAAGAGAAGGAGGAAGACATCCCGGAAATCGCGGCCGTGGATGCAATTCAGCTTGTTGTAAGCTGTTTCTGCGAACGCGGCAAGCACCGCAGTGTAGCATTCGCCGAAGAACTGGCACGACACAAATGGCCTCGAGACTGGGCCGTTCAGCTCCACCACCGCGACGTCGACGAGGCCAATGGGAAGAAGCAAGACCAAAGAAAGAAAGGCGGTGCATATCGGAACCGACAAGGCAATGCCGCATTTGGCGGTTCCGACGTGGACTAAGCAAGCCCTTAGAGTCGACTCAGCTGCCACTCTTCCCACAACTAAACGAAATGAGAGCATGAGAAACACGGTGACAAGTCATTCCAACGTCATCCCAAATTCTCTACTCATTCTCCAAGCCTTGCAAGCCTTTCAAACCACTAACCCTCCAAATCCCACTCGGCCCAAACAACCACAAATCCCTTCTCTCCGGCCCAGCGAACTGGAAATTATTTATCTCGCCCACCTCGACTCTGAGGAGGAGCTCTCCCCATGAGCTCAAGACATCCAGCCCAGAGCCCGCAGCGCCCAAAACATACCCCTCACGACTCACGTGCAAGCCGTCCACGGCGAAAGTCTGAGCCAGCCAGATCGGTCGTTTGTTAGTCAAATAGTTCCCCGGCGGAGCGGAATTGACGTCGAACGCATAAACCGACCGCCCGCCGAATTTGTCGAACGTATACCTAGGAGGCGCCGCATCGGGAGCCACGCCCTCGAAATCCGTAATACCCGTGTCGCTGATATACATAGTCCTGCCGTCCGGGCTGATCCCGATCCCGTTCGGCTGGCCCAGCGAGTTCTCCACCACGCTCACGGCTCCGGTCGAGGGCCTGAAGCGGAAAGTCTGGGGCCTCAGGACCGGGTATGTCGTGACGTTGATAGCGTAGCCGTACCAGGAGTCTGTGAAGAAGATGTCGCCTCTGCTGTCGATTATGAGGTCGTTGGGGCTGCTTAGTTGCTGGCCGTAGTAGTTGTTGAGGAGAGTTTTGACTTTGCCGGTGAAGGGGTCGAGCTCGTAGATTCCGGGGGCTTGGTTGATGGTGCTGCCGTCGGTTGGGCTGGGGAAGGGGAAGCTGGCTTCTGAGGCCCAGTAGATTTTGCCTTTGTAGTATTTGCCGCCGTTGACGGCGTAGACGGGAGGGGTCGTGGTGTAATTGCTGATCGTAGGTTCGGTGCCGTTGAGGTTGATGATTTTTTGCTGGTAGACGCCTTGGTGTGGTTGCGAGAATATGATGGCGTTTAGTCCTGGGACGTAGACAGGTGCTTCGTGGATGCTGTCGTTTCTGGTGTCGAAGATACGTTCCAGTTTTGGTGCGGATCCCAGAATGTCGAGTCCTCTCTCTTGATCAAATACCACGAAGGTGGCGTCTGCCACTTGGGCGAAGGAGCTGTCCGAAGGCACTGAGGTGTCGACAAAGGTGTCGTTCTCCGGATCAGAACCATTGCTTGCGGTGGCCCTTGTGAAAGGATAGGGCAAGACTGATGCATAGTTGTTCACGCAGGCTATTGAACTGTCGTTCGCATAACTGGGACAACGTTCAATGACCGGAGGCGTGAAGCCGGACTGTGCCTGTGTCGTTGCCGCGATCAACAGTAGATGTATTAGGGAAGTCATTGCGTTTTACAGACTCGTCTGGAAAGTGAAGATGTTGACAGTCGTTTGGTAGAGGTCGTCAGCCCATCTTTGTATGCCGGAAGGACCGAAGGGCTCCCCACTTTCGATCCACGGACCATTACAGCAAGTAACACAAAAACCGTTGGATTCGATGATCACATCTTCGTGCGGGATGTTCACGACGAAAAGTGACGAGAATAGAAAGGGCTTAAAGCAAGATGACGTTTCGGCTGTTGTCGATCGTTCATCAACTCCGAATTCAGTACAACAAAAGATAAAGAGAGTTGGTTACACGCATAATAGTCAGACAGGAAGCTCTGGTGATCTCGGGTTGGGAAAAGATGATTCCACTTCTGTACATGTAGTTTCCCTGCGACTGACTCGGTGCTGGTGAGTGTTCAAGAGAATGCCAACATCACGCACCACCTCCGAAGACCTTCAACAAACTCTCCCTCTTCGCAAGCATCTCCTCCCACTCCGCCTTCGCCTCGCTCAAAACCGTCACCGCGCCTCCAGCTCCAATCTGCCAATCTCCACCATCCTCACCAACACCACCGTACTTGGACGCAGTCCTGATAACGACACTAAAATCCCCTCCGCCGCCCACATCCAGATACCCAAGCACACCACTATACAGCCCACGCGGCCGCTGGCCTTCGATCTCAGTCAACAGAGCGCACGAGCGTTTCTTCGGAGCACCCGTCATCGAGCCCGGCGGCAGCGAAGCAGCAAGAACATGTAGCCCTGTTTTCGTCGTAGGTTCTTGCGGATCCAGGGCACCGGCTATGACGGAAACGAGCTGGTAGACGGTCGCGTATTCCTCTACAGCCATCAAGCGCGGGACGTGGACGTCGGAGACGCCTTGCACGCCGCTGAGGTCGTGCCGAATGAGATCCACGATCATCAAATTCTCCGCTTGCTCCTTGGGAGACTTGAGCAGCTCCTCAGCCATAGCGCGCGTCGTGGCAGGCGTCTTCTTCACCGTCCCTTTGATAGGCCTGAATTGGCAATCGCCGCTTCGCGTCCAGGAGAAGAAGCGTTCCGGACTGCTGCCTACTATTTGGATGCTGTCGCTCGTGTGACATGCTCTCCCATCGCTGGCATTGGCGCTGACTCCCGCAAAATTGAGGTACGCGCTAAAAGGCGCTGGGTTCGCGGCGCGGAGACGCAGGTATAAAGACCATGCGGATTCGGCTGTGCGAATTTGCGTGCTGTCTGTGAGGCAGAGCTCGTAGGAGGAACCGGCGCGGAGGTGGGACTGACAGGCGTGGACTTTGGCGCAGTATTCGGCGCGGTCAGGCTGGGCTACGATTTGGGCGGGAGTTTTAGGCGCTGCAGTGGTAGTGGTTCCATCGAGGAGCTCCTTCGCGTTTTCGGAGCTTGCTGTTGTGTTGCAGAGGAGGGATTTGGTCGCGGCAAGCCACTCGTCGTCGTTTTGGCGGAGGGTTTGAATGTAGACTTCGCCCTTGGCGTGGTCTATCACGATGGACCTCTCGACGAAGACGAACCAGATGTCGGGATACTCCTGAGTCGGCTCCGGCGGAGTCACGTTGATTGTTTCCAGTCCAGCTTCGTAAGATACAAAGCCAATGAAACCCCCCCAGAAAGGCGACGTGGATGATCCGCAGGAGGCTCGTCGGCTTTGGACCAGAGTTTCGAGGATAGTGAAGACTTCAGGAGTGGTGACTTTTGTCCTGAAGGTCACATTCGCGCCGCTGCTTATTTGCAAAAAGTGAGTTGACGTTGAGTATCGCACGTGTGTGGAGGATACGTCTTGCAGGCCGATGACACTGAATCGGCCGGTCTCTGAGTTAACGGGTTCCCCGCTGTCTCGTGTGCCGGATTCCAATAAAAGTGGCTCTAACGGGTGGATTTCGCTGCGCAGTGCTTCCACGACAGAAGCAGCGTCTACAGGCTTGCATGGACTGAAGGATTTCCATTGTACTGTAGAGGCGAGGGAGTCGCGAGTGCGGGACTTTCGAGCATGAACGTTGGTTTGATTGGATATACCGCTCGCTCCCAATGGCGGAAAGAAGTCGTCGGTACGATTGCGCGCGTTCCAGTCGCATGCTGTTCGCCACCAGTTGTCGACGAGTTTGTGTCCTTCGTCGTTGGTACAGATGGACTCGGGGTGATACTGCACGCCTATGAATGGCTTGTTGACATGCTTGGTGGACATGAAGATTGGTCCATTCTCGGGATCGCTAAGATCCCAGGCCAGGGGATGCAGTTGCGGGCATGTCTTGGTTGGGGTGAAGAGGGTACGTTCAGATTGAGCGGCGTTGTTGCATAGGCCTATGCCAACGTGAAGCGAGTGATATTGTGTCGCTCGAACATCTCCAGTATCTGCGTACACGTCGCCGCCACAGTGCGTGATGGGCGTGACGAGCCCATGTCGAGGCTGCGTAAGCCTATCTACACTCCCTCCATAGGCTAGGCAGAGACTTTGGAAGCCCAGACAGATCCCGAGTACTGGCAGTATATTTTCGTCCGCGAGGGCCCATAGCTTTGCGATCAACCCGATGTCCTGCGGGTTTGAAGGGTGGCCAGGACCAGGGCCGGCGACCACGGCATCGAACTGTTGAAGGTGTTCGTGGAAAGCATCGTCGTTGAAGACGAAGCGCGGGTCGTCGATATAGATCGAACTGACTGTTACCGAGAGCCGGTCTCGAAGCAGGTTTATGATGTTATTTGAGAAGGAGTCATAGGCATCGATGAAGAGAACCTTGCCGGCTGACATTCACGGTGTTGGTGTAGGTGTTGCTGGGGGGGTAAGAATGGCTGGTGTGTCTTTCAAGGGCGACCAAGAACCATTGTCAAGTGGTGTTGTTGGGAGTGTGATGAACGAAGGGAAGAGGAAGATATGTTGGAATGAGAGTGAGTTTACCTAACCGAGCCCTTGAATTTTTCCTCCGAATGTCCCGCGAGGCAATTCGCTACTGTCGAAGGGATGATGAGACATGTGGCAACAACGAGTCTACGCGAGGGCTTAGACGAAAGTGATGAAACTCAGTATACATGTACATATATATACTCGGACATTAAAAAAAGACATATGCAGTGTTTGTGATGCATCACTGCTCAAAGAGGTGAAGTCTTCGGTGTGAGTTGGCCCGCCCTGCCGATCCAAGTCCCGGATGTGGCATGTTCGGCATTTCATAGGTCGGCGCGTGTGTCTGCGCTTAGATCGATACCAACGAGTCCTTTCAATCCCTATCTGTCTTTCACCCTGGTGATTGTGAGTGCGAGTGCGATCGCGTGAGAGGCAAGGCGATAAGATACAGTAGACAGGCATGCGAAAGACCTCACTTCCATTGCCCTCGCCAAGAAACCAACCTGATACGCCCTCTCCCTTGCATCTCGAACTCTCTCCTCTCCCATCCTCATGTCAGCCAACGACGTAAAGCTACCGCGGGAGCCCAAGTTCCCTACACACAATGCTCCCCGAGTTTGGTTCGTCACTTGCGCCAACAGTCCAGTCGGTATCTCGCTGTGCACACATCTACTGGCCCATGGAGACTACGTGACCGCTGGAGTGCTGCCGGTCGAGTTCGAGAAGCAAGAAGACAGAAGCGCAGATTTCAAGGACTTTCTAGAAGAGGTGGGAACGCATCAGGACAAGGAGACATGGCGCGCTCGCTTGAGGGTGGTCGCATTGGACGTGCGCATCATGGGCCAATGTCAGTCTGCGGTCGCCGAAGCCGTGCAGAGCTTTGGCAGGATTGACATTCTATTTTGCTGCCATTCGGAAGTGGTCGTGGGCACTGTGGAAGAGCTGAGCCAGAGCCCGAGGACTTTGACTCTGATACAAGACCAATTCGAGACCAACTTCTTCGGGCCTGTCAACATCATCAAGGCGACGCTGCCCGTCTTCCGGAGCAAGAAGAATGGTCACATCGTACTCTTGACTGCTATCAGTGGACATCTGGGTACGCCTGGCCTGAGCATGTTCTGCGCGAGCCAGTGGGCTATTGAAGGATACTGCGACAGTCTGGCTTACGAGATCGCTCCGTTCAACATCAGGATGACCATCGTGCAGCCCAACATCGAGATCAACATCCTTACACACAAGATCACGAGCGCACCGCCGATGCAGGCCTATGCCGAAGAGAACAATCCTGCGCCGCTATCAAGGAACATACTATCGAGCTTGCTTGACCGTCTAGAGGGCAGCTCCGAGCCCACCACTGGCGACCAGCTTCACAGCAACGAAGTCACCAGTCTGTATCCTCCACTCAGTAAGACGATGAAGGAACGCTTGGTCGCCGAGACTGTACACGCCGTGGCAGCCATCGGAGGCCACGACAACCCTCCTGCAAGACACATCGTCGGGTCGGAGGGAGTGGCATCGGTCAAGGAAAAGCTGAAGACGGTCAGCGAAGAGCTCGAAGACTTCGTTGAGTGCAGCAGTGCGGCGGACATGGAGCGGCCGGCGGGCACACCTCTGCCACCTGCGTTCTGAAGGAACAGACCAAGAACACGAAGTACATGTAGGACCGAATACGCCACGCCAAGGGCCAATCGTCATGGCCGAAGCATATTGGCTCCACGCCGTTTCTCCTCGCTTCCCCGCGTTGCTTTTACTAGCTGCAACGGCTGGCTGCTGAGCGGCCATCTCATTCTCGGTCCATCGTATCTGCCCTCCACGCGAGCTTCTGTTCCCATCATTCACTCCGACAAACCTTCGCATCACTCCACCACCGCGATGCACTCGGTCACACCCACCCCCGGCAACCTGCCGCCCTGTCTCGCAGTGTCGTGCAACTAGCAAGCAATACGGAGCCCCGGTACCTACTACCCACCAGTCTGACCAAACCAAGCTTCCGCGCGCCAGCCTTGTTTGAACTGTTCGACTTGACCGGACGATTCTTGGACCGAATCTGCCGACTGAACCTCCGACCTACAACAGAGATGCAGTCACAAGCTCAAACAAGCGACGACGCTGTTTCGCCACCTACGGCCAAGTCAGCACCGCGCCGCGCCTGCGACTGCTGTCGGAAGCGCAAAGTCAAATGCGATGCACAAGAGCCTTGCGGGCCCTGCAAGAAGGCATCAATCCGATGCGCATACCTACAACCGCCAAAGAAGAAGGGACCCAAGGGCTTGCGGAGTGCAAGGGTGCTTCATGCACTGCGGCGGATAGACGACTCTGCCAGTGGGACTCCCACCAGCCCGCTGAGCCCCGATCAGAATGGACATTTCGGCGGTTGGGCTTGGGGGCCACAGCCAAACGTGCAGTCGCCCACGTTGATGGGATATCCCGAATATCAGATACCTCCGCCATCAAGTGCACCAAATGGGCTACCAACGAGCATGCCGCAACAGCGACATGGATTTCCCAGCCCTGCTGAACCTCCACCGTTGCATAGTCACCCTCAGATGCCTTTCCAGCAGCAATACTTCCCGTCAACTTCGAATTTTCCACAGGCCCCGGGACAAGGGTGGCCTGCACATCCAGCTCCGACGTCAGCGACCAGTGACACTGTACCTTCAATCCCGTCGCCGACGAGTTCCGACCGCTATCAACAACCACCGAGAATCCTTAACGAGACATTTGAGCCTTACGTGAAGCTGTTCTTCCAACACATGTTCCCAATTATGCCAATCATTCCTCGCAGCGTTTATCTCGACCCGAATTTGTTCAACAATTCCACAACCATGAGCCCGGAAATCTACTGCTTTCTCTGCGCTTTATGCGCAACGACCATCATTCAGCTGGATGCATCTGTGACTACACCACCACCACTCCGACCCGGCAGCGCATCTGACGACGTCTTTGCCGAGGAATGCATCCGCGAGCGGAGAGACTACGATTACATGAGCGCTTCGACACTTTCGGTTATGACTTCCTTCTTCCTCTTTTGTTATCACGGCAATCACGAACGTCACGAACGGGCATGGTATTATTTGCAAGAAAGCATCACCTTTGCGGAGAATTTAAGCCTGGATGATGAGGAAGCTTATCTCAAGCTCGATGCGGTGGAGGCGCAGTGGCGTCGGAGATTGTACTGGCTGCTGTTCATCACCGAGCGAGCATATGCCGTGCAGCGTCGTAAGCGAACCCGCTTGACGCCAAGCGTATCCTTGCCGACCGTCTTCGAGAGCGAAGATGTGCGGCTGCTAAATGGGTTTGTCAGTTTGGCAAACTTGTTCAGCGCGGTAGATGACAGCTTCGTGAGCGCCTGGCGCGGCTCTCGAAGACAAAGTCTGTGCAACGAAGCTTGGTTGACAAAGACACAACGAGAGCTTGACGCTACTGCTCGCTCAATAGGCAACCTGACTGAGACTCAGCATTTGGATATATCTGTTACTAGGGAGTGGCTACACGTGCTTGCATGGCAAATGGGCGTGAGCAATGGCTTGATCTGGGGTCAAGGTGAAGGAGGCATGCGGCTGGATTATCCGATCGAGCTCGCGAAGAAAGTCGTCGAGATCACCACCAGCGCGACTGCAGTGGCCTTGGACTCTCACGGCATCGGAATGGTATGTTGTGACCTTTTCTTGCATTGCCGTCTCTCCAAATTTGTCGACCAAAATACACTAACAGTAGATTCAGGAACAAAAACTCTACGACATCGCCGCTTGCCTGGCTGACGTCCTCAGGTGTACTGCAGGCGACACTTCCACTGCCCACTACGAAGGAAAACACTATCTCAACATCCTTCTGCACCAGCTCTCCAACATCCGCGGTAAAGAATCTCACTACCTCCGACCACTCATGGCCAAAATGGACGGCCTAATCGGCTTCGACATGAGTCAGTCCCTGCCGCTGCCAACTGATGGCAACGCTCTTCCCATTCCTCACATAAATACCATCGACATCCCGCTTGGCGCCCAAGGTGGATTCCCGATGAACTCCACTGGACGCGGACTGAGCGTCAGCCACAATGGAATGGAGATGCTGAGGACGCTGAGCTTGAGCGGGGCGGGTTTGATGATGCCAAGCCTGCCTTTGCCGCCGCCGATGGGTGAGGCGGCCGAGGTGAGCTGGGAGAGGAGACCTAGCGGAAGGGTGTACGACGAAGAGGAGACCAGCTGGCTGATGGATGATCGCGCTGGATGATGTTCTGGTGCTACTTGATTACATGCATGGCGCGGAGAGAGGTGCTAAATCTAGCGTTTGTTGCGATTCACCATGTCATGAAGGATACCCGTCATCGTTTGAGAGGTTTCAATCCGTGCAGACAGACAGACATCCATCCGTCCATGTGTTGGCTGCCGGGCGTTCACGACTTGATCCTCCCAATACCACGCGCTCATACTATCACCTCCAGGTATCCAAGACTGGTGTGCTACCGCTGAGAGGCACGAACTGCTGCTGATGACAAATGCTCAATATCTTCATTGGTACTGCCGGCACCGTGTGCTCATACCACACACGACCGAAAGCCAAGAATGACTAGTCGCCACTGAGAGACTCGGCTTTATCAGCCGCGGGCAGTACTCCTTCCGGCGTTCGCGTAGATCAATGGAGCGAGCGGACCCTTCGTATCTACACAAGACTCAGCAGACGTATAGTTAATCGATCACGGAAAGTCGGACTTACCGCTGGGTGAAGCTCGGTCGTGGTAAACATGCCCTATCGGTTGCATTCTGTCATCTGATGGTCTGGAGTTTATCGTTTCTGGACGGTTGTCGGCAGACGCGGACTTGTCGTCGCGAGGGTAGTCCTTCCGTTGAGGTCTAGAATTTGGCATCTCTGCATGATTGTCAGTAGATGTCCATGCTCATCCGGCCGAATTTCGAGATTACCTGTCGGTACTGCTGCGTCATTACTATCGGCCGCCCATGACATGGCCTCTTTTCCATGAGTTTCCAGGTCGTTGTTTGAGGCACCGGTTGTCATAGCGATCTGGATCGTAGTTGTGACGTCCTTCTTGGAAGTGCGGCTCACTCGCAACTGAGGCTCGTTTTGCGTCCGCTTGACCGTGAGCCTTGTGTTCATGATCAGATCGCCCTCAGCGCAAGCCAGTACTGTCGCCGTGTACAGTTCTCTGCCGGAGAACGAGACGTAATCGTTCCCACAGCGTGCTTCCCAGCCAAGCACGACCATGTCGTACCTCCCTCCTGTCGACGGATCACTCACTCTACGCTGTGAGGTAAAGACCCAGTTGCTCTGATCTGTTCTTTCCGCGTTCAAATGCATTCCGCCGAGGGATCCACCGATGCCCATCCCTTCTATCGCCGGGGTCAGATCGAGTCCTTTGCTCATTGTCTCTGTGTTGGGACTTCCTCGCAATACCGACGGCCAGCATCGATGTACGCTATGGAACTGCTTCCCTGGTGCTTGGGAAAATGTAACGTGACACTCAACCCTGCTCAAGCCCTTCTTCACCCTGTGGTTGAGGTTGAAGAATAGCTTGATCACGGAAATACCTTCTCCGACTTTGTGGGCCTGGTCGACCTTGTGCCACAACGTGTCGTCCGCGAAACCGCAATTGACGTGCCCATCTTTCCAAGTCAGACTGGCCAGGCTGAGGTTGGTACATGAATCGCATATTTTGATCTCAGGTGGACTGGTGTTTGAACTTTCTTTGGGGCGGCCAAACTGGTACCAGTGGCGGGGCATTGTTGGCAAAAGACTGTTGTCGATCGAGGCTGGTCCGATTAGCTCCCATGAGAAACACTGGAGAGGAGTGGACCAAGGACGTCCTCGAGAGAGATTGTCAGCCCAGCTCCCCACCTTGGAGCTTCCGAGCTCCCCTACTCAATTATGTATTGGAACACATCCGATTCGCTACATGCGGGTTAGGTAGTCTACATGTACACGCTCCTGTGCTCGAATGTGAGGGGAGAAGTGAGGTTCCTTCAGCTCCAAAAGGCTTTGAAACTTGATGTTTCGAGGTGGTATCCCATCGCTCCGAACATCAAAGAATCTCTTCTGCCACTGAGATACACGTTGCCAGAATCACCTATCTCATTGTCTTCCGAGGTAGCACTCCACCGCTACGCCTCATTTCAATACTCATATCATCACCGAAAGATCCACTTCCAAGACAACCTATCCCACCAACACCGTCACTTCATCACGGTAACACCAAGGACTGACCACCCAACGAAAGCCATACTGTCACTAAGGAAATTCTCGCCAACTCCCGAATGGCCTCGTACGGTCTCACTACCTCCGAGAGCTTCGTCAGTGAATCATCCAGTGACGATGAAGGGTGGGAAGACGATGTTGCGGAAGACCTAAACACCTTTGTCCGACTGTCGAAAGCAGGTCTATTCAAGAGAGCAGATGAGTTCTACCATCTTTACTTGGAGAAACACGCTGGCGACTTTGCGGTGGCAGCCCAGTATGCCGAAAACTTGATCGAGCAGCGTGCCTTCGGCTCTGCCGAAGAGTTTCTTACTGAGTGGCGGCTGGACTACGACTCGGATCCGGAGGATGAGGATTACGATGATGACGGAGATGGAGACGGAGACACAGACGAAGACGGAAACACAGACGAAGATGAGAAAACGATCATTATTCACTTGTTGCTCTCACATGCTCGGATATATACTGGATTCAAAGATCAGGAGGCTGCAAGAGCTGCGGTCGGTTATCTACGAAGAATTGACAAAGTGCTCATCGCGGAAGATATGTCGCCTCTCAAAGTAAGTGATCAAAGTGACAACTAAGTACCGAGCGGTTCCAGCTGAGCAAGGCCCACAGCTACAGACCATAGTCATCAGTCTACGCATCATTGATGTGGTATCTCGGATGTCGCAATCCTCGCCTATCGATGATTATCACCTTGCCAGAATACCTTTCACGCTGGGTCGCAAGTTTCGTCCGGATTCGACCTGGGAGGAAGCGATCATCGCGCTACTAGAAAATGGCCACATCTGGGAGGCAAATACTCTGCTCGCCATACACCTACGCCATGCAAGACCCATAGGATCAGACTTACTCAAAATAGTCGATGCTGTGCCCGATGAAAGCGACACCATGTACGATCTGGTCAGACTCACGATGCTTGTGCTATCCTCGCGATTCTTGCTCCGGCAGAGTTGGCAGGTGTTGGAGAAGAGCGGAGTGTTCGATCGCTGCGAAGATTGTGCACAGAAGCTCCGTCTCTCCTCTATGGAGGTCATCACAGATCCGATAAGTTCGTCCCGAGCTTACCAGGATTTCAGATTGCTCAGCTTGGAAGTCGGGAACAAACGACCGCGTAGAGGGCCGGGAGTTTCGTGGAGAGCGGACGACGTGCTAAAAAGCATATATGACCAGGGAGACTACATGCCCCTTCTAGTAAGCCGAGAATACGGTGTCGTTCCGGTTCCTCGCGATTGGCTGAAGGACACCGGAGTGGCGGAGGAGGCGATTGAATATTTGCATTCGAGAGATAAGGACTGGAAAGCAACGTCAAGGTTGGCAGAGAAGGATCTCGGCAGTGGACCATCAAGTCTGCAAGACGATCGTCATGGTGTTGAGCATGTATCAGTCCTGGACTCGAGTGGCAGACAACGGTCAGCAATGGAGCTTGTCATGAGCCCAGTCAACCGCCTCGAGCAGCGATATCCAGGGGCATACAACCAGCCAAGAGAGAGCCTTGGACTTCCTGACCTTTCGAACGAAGATAGAGAGCAACTCGGGGAGCGCGAGCAGCCAGGGAACATTTACAACGCCCATGAGAACATTTACAGCGCCCATGAAGCGAAAACGACACGGCTCTCTTCCGCAGATTGCTCGAATATTCTGCAGAAGGCCTACGCAAAGATCGAGCTGTGCCAACGTTACCTCCGCATCGCTCAATACAATCCCACGCCCGAACGTAATGCTGTCCCTAGCAAAGAAGCCTACAAAGCCGCTCTCAGGTTACACTGGGAGTGGCAGGATGATCCCGATGTGAAACGAATTTTCGAGAAGTCTTTCCTTCAAGAAGCAGAAGATGAGCTGAGGAAGCTCAATAGCTTTGACAAGGGGAGCTTTGACAAGGAGAAGCTAAGAAAGCGCAGTCCCTTCGACGACGCTAGTTTGGCAGCAAAGGCTAGAAACAGTTGTAACGAGGTAGTGGAATTGGTGGCGACGTGCAAAAACATGAGAAAACAAGTCGAAGCAGTACTTGACAGTTTTGTTGGATTGGCCACTGGTGCGCCCACCTACATGTAGCTAGTATGTCTTATTGCACCGCTTTCTATAGCGCTCTCTCCGCGTCCGTCTTGCCCGCAGCGTACAGCTCGGATGGAGTGGCTGCGAGATTCGTGCGGACGGCTTCGAGGATCGCGTCGTTCCAGGTGTGCTTCGTGACGACCGTTCTGGTGTTGGCGACTGGGAGCAGCGCCGCGTAGCTCGAAGAGGTCACCATGAGGCTTTTGATGCCAGGCTCTTTTAGCGGCGACTGAGAGACCGTGAGCTTCCCTTGGATGCAGGGCGAAATGACTTTCTCGCGCTCAGCCTCGCCCGGTAGGATGGCGGCGGCGTGCACGATCCCGCCAACGCCTTTGACGGCCTCGTTGTAGGCGTTTGGGCAGTCATTTCGGGGACTTGGACGGTTTCTAGCGCATCTAATCGTCCGAATCTTTTGGAGATGTAATCGGTGAGAGATCTCGCTTTGCTGGCGTTGCGCGAGGTTCCTCGCACTTTGAAGCCAGCGGCGATGAGCTCATCTACAATCGCATTATCGATGAAGCGCCATGGCCGAAAGATGTCACACCGAGGTGGTCGTCATGCCTCTGGACAAATCCTGGATTCGCTACGACTAGAACAGGATGAAGGCTGCGAACGTGATGTCAACCATGGCGTTGCTGAAAATTCAGCGGCGCAATGACGAGCTGAGATACCGCCAACGGTTTGTCCTTGTGTCCGGTTGCCAACAGCTCTCCTTCGACGAGAATGACGCGCGAAACTTTGCCCAGGTGCAAATGGTGGACATGGGGTGTGCTCAATCCAGACTGATAGCAGAGCTCCTGGTCAAGTATCGAGCGCATTAGAAGATCTCTGGCGTGGCGCCGGATGTCTCTGTTACCAAGCTCGGATACATTGTCGGTACCGCCGATGGACGAGTCAAGCCAGTACTCTCTCGCTTCATCTGGCGTTATGTCATATCATACGTGTCTTTGCAGGTCATCAGCATAGTGCATCTGGATGACTGGATCTTCGTGGCCGAAGCGCCCAAGATAGCCAGCATGGTGATCTCGAGGGCACTCGAGGATGGTCAGACTGGCAAAGACTACCAGTGATCATATTTGGTGACCAAAGCACTTGGCGGCATGCGCCTGAGCTCTCTCGTTGAGCTATTGACAGACGAATGCAAGTTCTTACTTTGTCCGATGCCAAAGGCAGATTGGCTAGGTCTGTTGAGACACGCGGTGGAACAACGGGGCGAAAGACACCCGATGTTTCCTTTGATGCACCAATTCGAAGGCGACTTCCAGATCTTCCAGCCGGAGCTTGGGCAGAGCAAAGATGTGCTGGCCTTAAACCACTCAGTCGTGGATGTAGTCAGGGCGAATATCCATACGTTGGTCGACATGGGTGTTTTGAGTCAGTGATGACGGATGGTGCGGTCGGGGTGAGCTCGATCAGTGTACGCAGACTTTAAAAAGAAAAGTAGAAAACTCCATGCTTCCAATCCTACAGAGGGTATCATTTAAACAAAAAACGCCATGCAAAGAGGCAAGGAAATCAAAGAAAAGAAAAACTTCTCACGTTACGCTTTTGGAACCATACCATATTCAAGCAACTCCATGTAGCTCCACGCATCGTCATTTCATCCGACAGCAGGTGCCGGAGTCGCTGCAGGCGTGCTTTCGGTCGGCGACATGGGCGGACTGTGCGCATCGTGCTTGCTCTTGCGCCTCTTCTTGTCTTTCTTCACTTTCTTGCCCACCTTGCCTCCAGGCGTCGTCGGGCTCGCAGCGGGAGTCGCTGGTTTGCTTGCCGCTGCTAATGCTGCCT
>Ga0265798_10001097_pt1 | contig 42900 bp, 25 predicted proteins | sample P3T30metagenome_FD_192430 | JGI IMG/M metagenome (GOLD analysis project Ga0265798, IMG submission 192430) | Plant litter microbial communities from East Loma Ridge, Irvine, California - P3 T30 | ecosystem: Environmental > Terrestrial > Plant litter > Unclassified | place: USA: California... | reverse complement strand
TCACAAAGCCGAGGGCGATGATACTGACGATGGATGAGGGCAAAATTCCCCATGTGCACGTGCAAGAAAGCCCGTTTATGCAAGCAGTTCACAGTTGGCCAGCGAAGCAGCTAACGGCCAGGCGTACTCTGCGGCTGCGGCTTCGGGCTTAGACTTAAGGGGGAAGAATTAACCGCGCCGGGAGAAGAGGCTAAGGCAGGTTTTTTGATTAAGAAAGTCCGAGTTGCCTTACCTGGGTTGTTGTCCGATGGAGAAGATGATGAGATTCGAAAGGTGGTTTGTTTCTTTCTTTCCAGAACCAGTGTTTGACATTTTTGTCATCAGTCGAGCCTTTGCAAGAATAGGCTCGAGCAGGCAAGGCTCGAGCAAAGTCGGGTACAGAAAGTGGCGCATTTGCCGGTCGGGTCCCGTGAGTGAGTACAATGCGGCACCGGATAGGTTCGGCTAGCACTACTGCTGCTACCGCCTACACACACAACAAAGCATCGGTGTGACGGTAGGACGAAGCTGCAGGCAGCAGCAAGCACTAGTTACTGGTTTTTCCGTTTCGTTTCGTTTTTTTTCTTTTTTCGGTGTGATTCATTTGCGCTATGGAATCGAGGGTCAACAGGTGGTTGGCAGAGTGATGTAGGCTGCATGGTGAGTGGTGACCTCAGACATGCACATGAATGTACTCTGCATGGCTGGCATCACGCCTCTTCAGGCGGCCACCAGCTGTCAGTTGCACCTCCGACGCTGCTGGTGGCTATACTGTAGTAACAAGTACCTGGACGGGGGCGGGGATGACGGGATGGCGGGCGAGGCGGGCTAGAGGACCAATTGCTTTGACGGTTTGGGCGACGCGGCCTTGGCGTATGGGGTGAAAGTGCTGAGGGGAGTGGCAACTCCGAGAAGAGACGAACGAAACGAGAATGGAGGAACGGATTGTTGACATGTGCAGTCGATTGATTAAGTTGATGGGTGTTGCTCTCATAGCATGTACAAAGTTATCAGATCGATGTTATCCTTATCTTTAGAAAGTACTGTAGGCAGACATGGGTAACAAACACCTAAAACGAGGTTGATGTACAGGAAACAGCGTCAAGAAGACGAGAAGGCGATGGACCACTACTGGAAGTGGAAGGACAAATCATGACATGTCATCTCAGAATGACACAAAGTACATCGCCACACTTTGCCACGCTTGCCACCGAAAGACCTCAAGACGAAGAAGCTGTGAAGGGAACGAGGGAAGGCTCGGGTGGGGCTCCTTCATCCTGGTAGGTAGTGACTCAAAACTCGCACGGCCACTTTTGTCGCCTGTGTTCACCCAAGCCGCTTACCACCACCTGCCTGCCTGCCAGTCGTGCCTGCTTACATCTTCCCTCACACCTCGTCCCCTCCTCAAGAGAGACTATCGTCCCCTTGCACACCAAACACCCAAATCTCCATAAAACACCCTCTCCCAAAAAATGTCCTATTCCACTGTTGCACACGCGAGCGTTGTCTAGATCTTCTTTACGCACTTTACGCATCCGACCGCTTCGAGATCCAGATCCCCGAGTGCACGCGCCCGTATCTGTTGCCACTGCGCAGTTCTGCCTGGCGAAGCCAGTCACACTTTGGTGGCGAGTCGACTCCGACTCATTCGTTTCGCGCCGACAACGCCCCTTCTTTGTCCGTCATCACTCATCAGTCAAACGCGACTTGGTTGTTGCCTCACTACTTTACAACACCTCTCCACTCCACTCCTTATCCCGTCTTTAATTGCTTTGCTTCGACTTCCCTTCCAACAACAGCCGCGCGAGGACCCACACTGCCTTGGTGAGCATCGCTGGACCGCCGCCTAATACCAGCCCTGTCACTTCTTCGCCACACGCCTCTCTCGCCTTCCTTTAATACTCTCGGAAGAGACCGTTGAAACACACGCGACCTACCTCAGCTCAACTCTCCTCTCACCGCCGACCGGCCGACCCGATCAAGCAACGACTCATCATCGAAACGAGACATGATCCTTGACCTTGCGCACATCATCCTTCCAGTCAACCGCTACAACATGTTCAAGTCCGGTGCCTCCGCCTAAACAGGCATCATCGATCAGATACATACGCGCTTTCCGAACACTTCTTCTCGAGGAAAAACATCCCCGATCAACCCGACCATCCACCACATCACATCACACCATACCACACTACCATACGAAAGCAAGAGATATCGCATACTTGGAACACTTGAGCGTGTTGACTGGAAGAGATCGGACGGAAATACACACCGTCAAGAACATACTCATTTCAACGCCTGTCAGCGCTTCTGTATACCCCTCAGACCTGTAATCACCTGTCGACATATTAGCTTATGATTGCTGGGTTGTCGCAAGTTTAATCGTCTTTCAGCATTGGAAGGCGTTCCGGAGTATACAACAACCTCGAACGGAATCTATCTATTGGACAACTCTACCCGTACACAAACGACGCAGCATGAGCCTACCCACCATCAACCAGATCGTTGAAGGTCCCAATTCTCTGGGCTTCTCAGGGACCGGACCTTACGAACCTTCGATCGCATCCTCTGCGTCATCTTCACAAGCCTCAATCTTTTCTGATGCTGCCTCGGCGCAAAGCTCCGTCGCAAGCTCCATCTCGGACGACTTCAGGAGCAGTCAGGAAGATGTGAGAGATCGTTACTGTGCCCCGGCACAGGAACAACTTAAATACAGCAAAGTCGCGGCGCATCTGTCGCAGGCATGCCACAAGCAATTGTCATACGCCGACGTGACATCGGTCCCGTCGCAGCAGCGACAGCACCCGAGGCGATGCTCTTCGGCCAAAAACCACAGGCCTCCACCTCTCGTACGTCAAGCTGATCGCAAGGTCAACTTCGTCGACAATCTCGTCGGTAAGCAACAATTCCCGTGAACTCAACTGGTAAAGAACTTAAGCTAAGGAAAACCCAAAAAGACTCGGCGACCCAAATGGTTGAAGTCATCTGGCCGCTCTCCATGGTCCCAAGCAATGCCATTGAAGGCAGTAGTGGCCGCAGCGTTCTGCCGCTGCGCACTTATATTGAGGAGACGCTCAGGCGTTCGCGCACGAGCTACTCCACCCTTCAGGTGGCACTATACTACTTGATCCTGATCAAGCCGTGGGTTCCGAAGCGTGACTTCACGATGGAACAGACAGGCGATTGTCCCGCCGATCGCGCGCTTATGTGCGGACGCAGGATGTTCCTCGCCGCGCTCATTCTCGCGTCAAAGTACTTGCAAGATCGCAACTATTCCGCCAAAGCCTGGAGCAAGATGTCGGGCTTGCCCGTGAAGGAGATCAATGCCAACGAGAGAACTTTCCTTGCCAAGATTGGTTGGAAGCTGCATGTGGCAAAACCACTTTTCGACCGCTGGACTGATGTTGTTATCAAATACCAGACCATGCCTCCACCATCCCCTGGCCAAAGCATTGCCGTCGAAGAACTTTGCTGGAAGAAACTCGTGCCGATGCTCACTCCCGAGCTTGACAACGTGCCTCTTCCCGAGCGCATGGCCAAGTCTGTCATGGAGTCCGTTGCTTGTGCTGAGCTGCCTTTGCCCGCACTGGCACCACCGTCTCTCGCGAGATCTCCAGTTAACGCCATGAACGTGAACAGCAGTTCTCAGGAAACGACACCCACTCCTGCATCCATCTTCCCACCACGATTCTTGGAGCCAAGGCCGAACATTGCGCCTCCGACGCCAGCACTGGCTCGCATGGGCCCTCTGCCTACGCCTCAATTGACTCCAGCAATCTCGTCGATTGCCTCGAGCACTCCCGCTGTGAGCGCTTGTGGCCCTCGTCGTCCTTCGATGTGCTCTGCCATGGCATTTGCGCAACGTGCTGGGTTCAACCGTTGCATCGGCGACGAGTTCCCTGGTGCTGGACTGGAGAGATACCAGACTCGTCGACCTTCCGTCAGCAGTACTCTATCATCCCGCTCCAGCCCAGAGTCGATGATCAGTGACCACTCTCGCTCATCTCGCGCTTCCTCCATCTCGTCAGTAACGACAGCTTCTTCCGCCGTTTCGTGCGTGGCGCCGCCCAGAGCCAATTTGGCCCGTCTGGCGACCACACGAAACGCGCGCATGCCGCTGTCCAGCGCCGACGTCATGGAAGAAGACGACAAAGAGAGCAAGAGCAACTCTGCTCAGCCGATTGTCATCAGCGACGATGAGACTGCAGAACACAGTCCTCCAAACTTTGCCATCAGCCAGCGTAAACTGCATGCTCCCCACCGCCACTCCAAGCAACACCAGCAGCAGCAGCAGCAACATCAGCCCACCTCCGCCCCAGCTGCGGAAAAAAGCCGTAAACGTCACCGCCCTACCCGTGGCAACCGCCGCAACGACCTCTACGACGAGGTTCGTTTCCAACTACAGGAGGAAGAAGCGGAAGACGACGACGTGCAGATGCTCGACCTCGTGTCGAACGACAGCGACGAAGACATGGTCTCGCCCTCCCCTGCCGCGGCGCAGGCGAGCGCCATGCTCCGTCGCGACATGTACCAGTGCAAAGAAGCACAACCTCTCCGCCTGCCCGTGCAGAAGAACGAGGGCAAGAAACGCACCTGCTGCGATACGTCTGCGGCGGCCAGGTTTGGTTTTGGCCCGCAAGCCGTCTTCGGGCGGGCATGATTTTTGAGACGTGTGATTTGCAAAAAGAACTCGATGCAATGAATCACTCTCACACGATTTTATCATTATTCATTATTACTCTTGAGAGAGAAGGAGAAACACCAACAGATCGATGTTAGATATGTCGAAGAAAGCAAGGAAATATAACAAAATTCGGAAAAAAGAAAATATCATAGTTCCCATCGGACTCGTCTGGAGGGGGACATGGCTTAACGTGTCATGTGACAAATGTCCGTCTTGCACTATCTATTACCACAGGAGGAGGCGGGATCTTTTTTTTTTTACTATTCGATCTTTATTTTTTTGGGAAAGAGGTGTTATTTTCTACCCTCGGCGGCGTTAATGGGCGTAACTTGGGAGTTCTTCTTCCCCTTCACTTGACAAAAGCAGACCTAGCTAGCTAGCTTCTCTTTGTGTTGGCGGACAAAGTCGTGTCGATTGAGTTCGTTCGACAGCAATCCGTTCGCTCGGAGAGAGAGAGAGAGAGAGAGAGAGATTTAATTCTTGAAGAAAATCGAAATCCTGTTCTACCTTTCTAGACACACATCTTGCGCAAAAGTGCCTTTGAGCGTGCTGTTGTTCCATCTCTCTCAACCCTCTCGGGAAGGGTGTTGCTTGATCTTCGCTTGGCTCTGTTATTTTCATTCTGGTCGCTGGTTTATCCACCTGCTAGGTTAAGTTTTGATTGATTGATTGATTGATTGATTGATTAATTGATTGATTGATTAATTGATTGATTAATTGATTGATCGGTTAGTTGAAAGTGATACTAGGCGTATTTACTGATTCTCAAAATGCATTCATAACAGACCGACAAGCTAGGAGATGAGGTGGGTATCTATTGTATAGACAAAACGACAGAAAGGAAAGGAAATGGAAGGAGAAGGACCAAACATGAGTTTGGGAAACAAGACATCCGTGAAAAAAAAAAAGCCACTGAATAGTGAAACGGATCGGACATCTCATGTCCTTTGTCATCACCAACGCCAACACCCTCGCTCTACAACGCATAATTCTCCGCGTGCAGGAAGATCTCCTCCCTCCCGCCCTCGCCGTTCCACACATCCCTCTGCATCGCCCTCACAGCCCTCGCTACATCCGTCCGCATCCCCGGCGGCCCGCAGACAAAGACCGCCGCGCGCGGTCCCGTCCAGCACTCGCGGCTCAGCTGGCGCAGCATGAAAGGGATGTCAGGGCGGCCCCACTCGGTTGTCCAGCCGGTGGAAGCGGGTTTGCGTGTCAGAGTGGCGGGCATGAAGGCGAAGCGCATGAGGTTCTTTTGGAACTCGGTCGGAGTCGATGGGAAGCCGAAGTCGGGGTTTTGGGTATCATGGTGTTGTTGGATTTGGTCTGGGTTGTAGGGCGTGTTTGCGTTGGGGGGCGGGGAGATTCCTTGGAGGGCGTTTAGGGCGGTGTTTTGAGCGGTGGAGATGTCGAGGCTGAGGGCGCGGGAGCGGCGTTTTTCGTGGAGGGTTGGGTGGGGTGGGAGATGAGGCGTCTCCTTGGTGGGCAAGTTCGAGGGTATTGGTGAGTGGTCGCGGGAGTCTGTATTGGAGATGGTGTGGTTTGGCGAAGGGGAGAGATAGGCTCGTGAGGACTTGAGGTGGGCTTCTGGGAGTGGACGTAGGCGGTCCTCTTTTTCGACGCGGAGTTCTTTCTCGCGATCGGGGTCGCCGCCGGCTTCATCACGGATCAAAGCCGAGTGGCGGTGGGAGGAGGCGAACGAGTAGCGGTTGCTGGCGATGTTTTGGAACATACCGTTGACCTTGTCGTGGAAGACCATGCTGACCGGTCTTGTAGGCGTCTGAGCGCTGACAATTTTCCCGGTCATGGTCTGTCGTTTTGCAGTAGTGATGTAGAACTGACAGTGCACACTGTCAGGAGGCGCATACTCTCGACAGATCCGTAGTTCTTCTTTGAACCACTCCATAGTGTCCGGTCGCTTGAGTGCCCAGATGACATGGACAGTCTTGGTGACAGCTTTCGCGTCTCGCATGCGTTTGATCAAGTCCAGTAGTTGAGATACCAGAGCCGTGATTCCACTGCCACCAGCAATGAGCACTACATGGTCGAATGAGTCCAAGTTGCGCCTCATCCCGCCATAAGGACCATCGATGAAGGCACGGTACGTGTGCCATGGCCCATGATCGAGTGCATTTTCTAGCACCTTCTTGGTGAATCCACCGAACGGTCGGAACACCAGAACCATGTCCCTGTACTCTTCGCCGTAGCCAGACGGGAAGTCATCGCTGCATAGCGAGGCGATGGTGAATGGGTGGTTCTCGAAGATGGAGACTCCGGGCATGCGAAGGTATACGTATTGGCCAGGTTTCCACTTCATCTGTGTCGGGATCGTGACTTTGATGGCGTCTTCGGGCAGCACAGTTACGGCGGCCTCCTCGCCGACAAAGAGAGACATGCGCCAGGGGTTGGTCCAGTTTAGATAGAACAGTCGTACCACATATGACGAAAGCCATATCGCCACAGTAGACCAGAGGTATGACCATGATGTGAGGTAGTTGTTGCAATGCCAGAACAGCATACCGAGGAACACAATCGATATTGGGACGTGCGCGATAACGAAGACTTCGTAAAAGCGACGTCGGATTGGCGGGAGAGAGTGCACACAGAGCACGATAAGAGGGACCAGTGCCGCGATACCTATCGATCGGTCAGTACCATCAACGATCGCAAGTTTTAATCAAGCATCCCCATACCTGTGCCATAAATCACCCTACCAGTCCCTCCAAAGTACGACTGGAAGACGTCCAGTCCTCCGTGCTCCCAAACAGGCTGTACATAAAACGGCACAGTGTGGATCAAGCTCAAAAGCAAGCAAAGATAGGCCAGCCAGCGGTGGAGAACGTTCAATCGCTCATGGCCAATGCCCGTCAACATTGCAATGAAATTGGCTTTCATGCTGAGAGCGACAATCCAGGGCATCATCGCTACTGCAATCATACCGGCGCGGACTGCCAGCGGAGGTGATCCAAAGCGGATGCTCTGCCAGTATAGCGGTTGCGGTATGAAACAGTACAACACTGTGAAAACCAAAGCGGGCACGACGACGAAGAGAACCCCGAGTGGAGGCAAGACTATCGGCCGCCATTTCTTCCCGAGACGGATGTTGGGAATAGGATAGTAGGCGACATATCGACAGAGTGCAATCGCACAGTTCAGGATATGGCTTGACGGAGTCGTTGCTTGAGGTTCCGCAGGCTTGGGAAGCGATCCATCACGCGGAAAGAACTTGGTCGTTGATTTGTCGGTGCCCAGCGCGGACAGCTCGTAGTCTGTGTCGGGAGACATGGTGTTGGCGCTATTCAATAGCTCATCCTTGTGAAGTGCGGTCCGAATCTTGTCTGACCAGAGGTGGTACAGTCGGAAGAGTATCGTGAGGAGGAGTAATATGGCGCAAAAGTATACCCATCCCAAAGCGTACTTCCCAGAGTCTCGCCACGGATCGACTGTGTTCGCTTCGATTAATCCTGGCGGACTTGACTCGTTGTATGGTATGTCGATGCGCTTCTCCAGTGACGGGACCGCATCGTTTGTATCCTCGCTTGCTAAGATAGCAGCTTCTTCTAATGTCTTCAAAGCAACGCCCGCACGTTTTGCTAGCAGTTCGGCAAGCGCAGGCATGTTGGCGGTTCGTTGCCAATGGCGATTTCTTTTGGGTTGAGGTGACTATCGACGTAGGGAGCTGGCCGCCTTGAATGCGACCGCTAGGTGGCTGGTAGCAAGATGTCTCGGGAGGTCTGCAGCTCTGCAGTTTCACAAAGATCGAATGTGGCGCTTTCTGTGGCCAGGACGATGCGGATCAGTAAGAACTTGACATGCCTCGAACGAACTCGCGATGCGTTAGTGTCAGTGCAATGTAGGGGTATTATGACATGACGTGAGTTGAGAGAACATCAAACCTCGTCTGAAGACGAGAGTGAGATAACGATCGCATTTGAGGATTCCCAAGCAGGCGCGGAGTGACGATCGGTTCAATGCAAGGGCCCTAACGCACCTCACACCTGGGCTTGGACCCTATCACATATCATGGACCCACCCATGGGCACGCCTGCTTAACTCTAGTGACCCTTCTCGGAGAGGGCATCCTGGCACTCTCGGCACGCCGTGCAATGATATGTGCACATGGTCAAAAGAGCCACGCGATGCTTCATTAGCCGGTATGTGGTTACATGGTACTCGAAAGTGATGCGGGGCGCCGTGATGGGGCAATCGTTGAGCGCTTCTTTGGCCTGCTAGATTGGTGCTTGCATGTCTGCAAAGCACAAGTAGTGCCTATGGCTGCAGATCCGCTAGATTAACAACATGAGGTCCGGTCCGGCCGGCTCGAGAGAGTTATATGTCTTGCGTCGCGGCGTCGTCCTACCGATTGACAGGCGTGAAGTAACGCATCGCGTGCGCTGAGTGTTAAACACCATCGGGTTGCTGGTATGCGCCACAGTCCTCGTCACCTTGTGCGACATCAGATCCAGAGCCTTGATGTTAGCCACGAACGTGTCTCGTGAGCAGTCTTCTGCCATGCCAGCCATACCAGCACGATAGCATCTCGGGCATTCGGCTGGACGGTCCATCCATCAGTCAGCGCGTGCGGTGCACAGCATCAAGAGTCAAGAGGTCGCATATGGCCGGGGACGAATAAGACGATGCAGACGGTAGTGAAGATGCGGAGTCGCTGCAGTGTCCTGCATAGGCTCCGGTGATGGTTGCGGTCTGGATGCGCGTGCAGAAAGCTGGCGTCCAGTGAGACCGAAGCTTTACGCGCCTGCCTCTGCCAAGAAGCGCTTCATTGGCTGCCAACTTGCGCGAGCGAAATGTTGATGATGGCCCAAGTCCAAGTCCATCCACATCACCGCTGCAGGAATACTGTACGAGTCGTGCAAACGATAATCGAGTCCGTTATCCTTCCCTTTCTGCTCGCCTCTCTTGTGTGCTGTCATCGCTCTCGCTCAGCGCTGTGATGTCTACCTATTAGCGAGGTCTTGGACTCGTTCGCTAAGCGAGCCATTTTCAACTGAGCGGTCTGATTTGCTGGGCATTGAAGCAAACAAGTCCCATGTGCACATACGCACTGCTAGTTATTGACAATACATATGCCGGGAAGCCGCTTCCCAAGCGACGTGGCATCCGCATTGAGTCGCCACACCGTAAGGTAGGGCCCTGGGTGCGTCGAATCCGAACTTGGCTACCTACTTGATTGATCTTGCAAGACGGAGAGGGTCCGATGCACGCAACTATGCTTCGGCAAAGGTCGCGTCACTACGGCATTAGCCTCATATAGGCGGAGCCTGTACATATTGCTAGATTTCAAACATCATCGTCACATCACTTTAGGATTTGGACAACTTTCGACAATCATCACTGGAGTCTGGACAACCATGGAGATGAGCGTATTAGGATCAAGTGATCATACAGAATCATCAGATACGTGAGCTCATACGCTAATATAGACATCCCGAGTCATATTTGAACAGAGGACTATTCTCAGCACCAACATCTTCAAAGAACAGAAAGGAAAAAGCAGAGGAAAGAAGCCAAGGATCATCATCCTCACCTCTTCTCCGCCGTTGTGATCTCCTCGTGCTGCACGCTCTTCTTCCTGATGGCAGCCGACTCCAAATCGGTCAACGAGGCGTTCCTCATCGCACCCTGCTCGGAGACATCCTTGACGTCCTGGAAGCTGAGAGTAGGGACAAAGCCCTTGCTCTGCCATGCCTTGTTCACCTTGCCGTAGAGCTCGTCGACCTGCTCGAGCGAGAGGCCCTTGGTCTCGTAGATCATGAAGTACACGAAGGCGATGCAAATGAAGCAGAAGCCGCCCCAGACGAAGAAGACCTTGGCTTGCAGGTTGGCGTTGCCGGGGCCGTCATCGACCATGTACGGCGTTGCATAGGCGATGGCCCAGTTGAGGAGCCAGTTGGAAGCGGTGGTCATCGAGAGGGACTTGGCGCGGACCTTGAGGGGGAAGATCTCGCCGGTGACGACCCACGCGACAGGGCCCCAGGAGCTCGCGAAGAAGAAGATGTAGATGCAGACGAACGCAATCAGGGCGCGCTGGGCAACGAGGTTCTCAATACCGACACCGGTGCCAACACCTGCGACAATGAACTGGCAGACGGACATGCCAATGGCGCCGAAGAGGAGAAGCGGGCGACGTCCCCATGCTTCGACGAGGTACAGTCCAGGCAGAGTCGAGGCGACGTTGACGGCAGATGTGATCATCGAAACGGTGAAGGAGTTCGAGATGCCAGAGCGCTTGAAGAACGAAGTGCCGTAGTAGAAGATGAAGTTGACACCGGTCAATTGCTGGAGCGCCTGCAAGAGGCAACCGGTCGCAAGACGCTTGCCAAGGTTACCACGGAAGCAGTCCAGGTATGTGGCCTTGCCCAAGCTCATCTCATACTCATGGTTCGCCATGATCTCGCCGAGCTCCTCAACAATCGCAGGGTGGTCGGTGTCGAGTCTGCGGAGGGTAGCGAGCGACTTGGCGGCCCTCTCAGGCTTGCCACGCTTGATGTACATGCGCGGCGTCTCGGGCAGCAAGAGCATGCCGAAGAAGATGATCAGAGCCCAAGCGAACTGGACAGCGATAGGGATTCTGTAGCTGCCAGTGTCATCGCGGTCCTTGGTGGCGTTGTCTACAATGGCAGCGATCAGAAGACCGATGGTGATGGCCCACTGGTAGGCACCAACAACGGTACCACGAATCCACTTCGGTGCGGTTTCAGATTGGTAGAGCGGGATGAGGGCAGACACCATGCCGACTCCGTATCCAGCAAAGAAACGACCAGCGGTGAAAACGGGGATATCGGTGGCAATAGTCTGGAGGATGACACCGACGCAGAAAACGACCATTGTCACCATAAGTCCATAGCGACGACCAAAGAAGTCACCGCATGGTGCAGCTGTGAGTGCGCCGAAGAATGTGCCAGCAGACTGTGTGGACGTTAGCAACGGTCGAGGTGATTGAAAGCTGAGATGACTTCGATGATACTCACAAGGATGGAGACAATCTGTGATGATTGCGAAGATGTGATAGCGGGCAGACCGTCGGCATCGGTGAAACCGGTCGAGAATGTCTTGAGCCAGTATGGCATCGCAAGGATACCACCGATGGTACCAGTGTCATATCCGAAGAGCACACCACCGAATGCAACAAAGAGACCAACGCAGATAGCTGGCCATGCTGCACCGGGTGTTCCGGGGGGAGGCCTGAGTTGGATAGGCATCTTGAATCAAGTGGCTCGAGGACTTGATGTGAGGTGTGTAGGAGAATGTTCGATGGAAGGCTGATGTTCAAACTCTTACCTTTGCGTGGGCAAGGCACTCTTTATGTCGCGTGCACAGGGCCCGCCTCACAGGGACCACCGTACACGCACCCCATAGTCCCCATGGTTGGAGTCGTATGGGGATCCAGATGCTACAGTGTGGGGAGCTAATTTTGGCTTAGCTTCGTACTCTGATCGGCCCTTTACAACTAGCGCTCGCGCTCCTGACTGGCCTGTGCCAGAAAAACAGTCCAAAGTAGTCCAGACTGCCGTGGAGGAGATGGAGAACCCCGCTGGGGATGGTTCACCCCGGCGAATTCTGTTGTCGAGACTCGAGATTGCGTTCAGCATGGCAGAGCTTGTCTTGCGGAAGCTCATACTTGCCGATGTCAATCGGAAGGAGGCCCAAGGTTTGACATCCGTACCGTCATGGCCAACGACTGACTGCTGCATTGGAGACCGCCCTATGGTGCGGCACACGGTACAGCACTCTCGGCAAGGCATCATCGCGGCTGAGGATAGGTCTGACAGTCTCCAAGGCACGGGACCAGAAGCACAGGCGATCTCGCGGTGTCGAAATCTAACTCTCGTTTGCCGGTATGTGAGAGGGGAAGCTATGCTGCGAGCAGGCTAGCTCTCATGCGACGGCACAAGGCGAGAAGGTGTGCGAGCAAGTCGACGTGTAGCTTAAGCTTGGAGTGGCATAGCATCGGCGTTGCTTATGCATGTGGCGGCGCAACGGTGTGTCGGTTGCCCGGTGGGAAGTCATTCTCTATGGCCCTTCTGCGGCGAAATTCTACTGCATTGCGCGGCACGGACATGCTTGCTGAAGACGTCGTGGCCAGCGGCCTTACGGTGCGTGGGTGCATGGCTCTTAGTCTGTTTACCCATGCTCGCGAGCCGTTTGAGCTGGTGAAGGTTTCAGAAAGAAAAAGTCTCGAATCTTATTATGTCGAGTCCAGGCTTCAAAGAACTGCCGAGGCTTCGAACCAAATTGAATAGCGGGCTGAGAAAAGATGTAGGAGGTCATACCAGTGTGAGGAAGAGATACAACACCAGATCCTTCTCAAGACATGCTGCTGAAACATGCAACAGCGTAGTACAGAGTCAAGCCCACCTCCCGATATGCTTGGCCCGGCCAAGTCGATGCTTGGGGCAGCTTGGCTTGTGAGTGGTCGTAGCATCGGATGTGCAGCTTGTGCTAACCCTCTTCGGTTACTGCGTCTGTTGTCTCAGTAAAAGTCTCGAAAGTCCTCGGAAATGGAATCAGCAGAGAAGCCCGGGCGATGTTCTAGCTTCAAACCCTGATGTGCTTGCTTCTCCTCTGCACTACAGTTCTTCACTGCTGCGATGAGGGTTTCATTTGATGGGCCAGCTTATTCCTTCAGGTCTGATGAAGAACCGCTGCGAGGTTTCGAGCCGATTCTCAGCTCAGACGTGCCGTCTACATCGGCAAGATCGCAACTCGGCTGCGGTGGCGTTCACAAGTCTTGGTAGCTTTGGCGGGACGGCGGCATGAAATACGTTTCGCGTAGCGGGCCAGTCCAGTCCAGACCTGTCCTCAACTAATGCCTCTCCAAGCCTCCACATAGGTAAGCAGGTGACACACCAACACAGAGTCATCACATGTACGACATCAGCCCTACAGACAGGTAGCGGCCGATGTGTGCATGAAGTCGGACCACCGATGATCGAGGCCTAGCCACGAGAGGCTTTTGCCGTTGCGCAAATCTCAAAGTGAAAAGTGACATGCCGATGAGAACCAAACTTCTTTCTATCATAACATTACAAATTTCATTAATTTTATCTCTAAATGTCTCGTTGGACGGCATCAAATCTAGGTATCGTGCACTGAAACTATTCGGTCTAATCCGTATTAATCGTCACCGTCTCCATCGCCGTCGTCATCGCCATCGCCATCACCATCACCATCACCAGTATCCAATACCAAAGACACTGCTCTGATACAAGCTTCTACTGCTTCGCTTTCATGCCGTTCTCGGTCATCATCAGCTCGCCGTCCCTCTCCCGCTCCAACGCCTTGTACTTCGCCTCCGGAATGGTCAAGCACTGGATGCCAAGGTAGTCGCAGATGGCGTTGATGACCACGAATGCCCAACGGAAGTACACCACCATGCTGATCAGGAAGTAAGACCAAAGGTAGCCGAGCTCGACGGTGGCAGAAACGGGCGGCAGTCCGATCAAAGGCAGCCAGGCGAGGATAGCGCCTCCTCCAAGCGGGACGAGGAGCATGGTCCAGTACGGGAATGGTTGTCTCGTAAGGTGGGCGAGGATGATTTTGGTTGTCATGCGGCCGAAGACAAATGACAAGATCAAGCATAGCAAGACGAGGTGGTTGTCAGGAAGAATGTGCGAGTAAGGCGAACCGAGCCAGGCGCAAAGCGTTCCGACGAAGAAGAACATCGAGGTCCATTCCAAGAAAACAGGCGCCACCGCAAGACCCTTGGCCCGGCGAGCTTGTGCTACGTTGATAACGCACGAAGGCAGATGTGCTGTGCAGAACGCGAACAGGATGATTGGCACCCAGAGGTCCAGGAAGCTGATTTTACCCAACATGGCTTCGTTGCCAAACAGCTTCGCCAAGGGCTCCTTCCACATCTCTGCGCCCCAAATACCGCTTGCAGCCATGATCAGACTAGCGATAAGAAGGCCTTCTGTAGGGCCGTTGAAGTATCCAAGGTACAGGGTATGGGTGTGGTAGGTTTCCCATGTACTGAAGAACATGGGCAGGCAAGGTACAAGGGCTGTGAATGCGCCTAATCTGGTGGATCCAAGACCCATTGCACTGGCCTCGAGCAGCGAGGCAAGGGTACAGTTCAAGCTGTCAATGCCGTGATCGAAAAGCTCGCCGAGTCCGGAAGAGGTACCAGTGCGACGGGCTTGCTTGCCGTCAATGTTGTCCATGGTGCTGTACGCCCAGACTCCGAGACCGTATGAGTAGCACACCCATGCCTGCTTGGGGCTGAGAAGGTCTGGGTCCATGAGCTCCAAGAGGCCGACGTTGAAAATAATGCAGAAAAATCCAAGAAGGGTCACCATATTTGGTGCCAACCATAGTGGTAGAAATTCCACGCAGAAATTCCACTAAAAGATACCTTGTCAGTACCTCCATACTTGTACATTTGGACTTGCAGGGTGGGCGTACGTAGTGTCTTAGGATATGCTGTGATATGGGCGACTTGTCCACTGAGGAGTACTTGTACGTCCTGAAGTGCTTGAGGGCATCGTCGGACACGCACTCCCTCTGCGCCTTGCCTATCATCCGGGTCAGAGAGTTCATTATCGCGTGATACTGCAAAGGCTTGAAGACGTGGAAATAGCAGCGTCCAAACTTTGGTTTCTCTGCGGAGTGCGGATCAGGGGCACCAACTTCTCTGCTGGGGCATTTTCTCGGCGGGCTCACGGTCCGTCCGTCGTGCACGTTCCGAACGGCTTTGCCACTTGGTAATTATGCAAAGAATAAGATGCGACGGCGGTCGAGTTTTTGCGGTGAAGCCGTGACAAGCATGGGCCTGCAGGTTTGTCGGACGAGGTGGATTGAATTGAAGATGGGAAGCTGCAGCCCGTTCCTGCTTTGTGCCGAGGAGGTGAGACGAGACGATGTGCGTATCGTATGTAGGCTAAAAGCCTAAAGAGCGGCCTGCTGAAAATAAGGTGGGAGCGCCCGCTTTGCTGGCATCTTCGCTTACACCGCTTGACATGTGACGCGATGGTCCTCCTTGACGACAAGGAAAATGCATACTCAGTCTGGCTATTACTGGGATGGTTCGCTGAGGAAGAAGAAAGACTGTCATACTCTATGGTGGGTGGACGAGAAAATTTAATGGCCCATCAAGTCAGCATCGAACGGGGCATCCATTCGACTCATGGGTATGCTCATTCAACATACATATACAAACAGTAGCGATTGACAGTATATGAGGTGAACAATGGTATAGTAGAGGCACATTCTCATCGTCCGATAACATTCAGACGACTGTCACGTCTTCGAATGATGCGTCTCGTTCGCTCAGTGTCGGTGTTAAACATCAACCAGCCAAACTCCACGACACGCAGTATTAGCTGCAAACATTGCACTAATCGGATTATAGGTGTAATCCCAAGTACGACGTGACTCTTGGAGGGTCTTAGCATCGTGGACATATCAACCAATCATCCAGGTGAGCCTCACAACCTCACAGTCGATTTTGGTGTAGTCTGGCAGATGCACATCTAACCCAAACCCTAACCCTGATCAGAAACTCAAAGAACATGTTGCACGTCGTCAGCGAGCTACATACGTGTAGGAACAAATACTATCGAACAAGAGTCGTCATAATTTTGTTGATTAACAGTTGCTCGGGGATTGGAGGTAGTTCACAGTCTATCCGTTGAGTAATGTACAAACTACATGCTGGGCAGTATATACACAGACATTCGACGGTTAGGTACCACTCTTGACACAACCACAAACCGTAAACTACTCGCAGGGAGCATTAGATGCTTATCAGCGTCCTAATCATTCGTTGATATTACATCACGAGCCGACCCTTAGCGAGATAGCAGATGATTGACTTACACAGATCAAGAATGGTTATTCCAAAATGAATAGCAGGAGGCAGTGAAAGATCAGCTAGCCTACAAGTCGATACCTACGAGTCAATGCCATTGGATTCACAGGTCGGACATCTTCACGAATTCACGAGTCAAGAAAAAGCAATGTATCTATATACTTTCGTGGTCCGTTTCGATATAACATGATCTCGGATTGTTCGTAGGCCCGATCGATCAATTAGCTCTGCACCGTTTGAAGGGATATATTGTCACATCTGGCTGACCCCCTACCGAATAAGTTGATTCTAATCGCTTATCAACTCTCCTTAGCTCAGCTGGAAGAGCGCAAGACTGTAACTGCAATAATGTCGTGAAAACGATATCTTGAGGCCCGCGGTTCGATCCCGCGAGGGGAGACAACAGAGACTGTTCTTTTGCTCTATCCAGATGTTGTGTATCTCTTGTTTTGATGTCGTGGCGGTAAATCCAATTTTAGCGGACATAGAGAAAATTTTGGAATTCTGGCGGTGGAAACCGCATATTTGCGTGTGTGCGATAGCCCAGCCGGCTGGCGGTGCTTTACATTACACTTAAGTCGAGCCCGTTAAGGTGATAGCACAAGCCGATAACTAAGATTCACGAGTTGGACCAAGTGATGATGGCCTTCGTTTCGATTCGAGGCAGATCAATCAATGTTTGCGGCATTCTTACAACACAACAACTAGCAGAATATCCAGAGTATGGTCAGCACACCAGATCATCAAGAAATAATACCGCTATTCATGATCGTTAACCACGCGTCCAAAATCGAGGAAGCAATTCCGGAACAATCCACGCTGTCGAGGGGCCGCTTTCCTTTAGGGCTACAGATCGCCATAACTGTTTCAGACAGTGGAACCTTACCACAGAATACATCAGATTCGTTACTGTTAGAACTCGGAGCGGTCAGCCAGGGGCGTCTCTATTGGTTTGACTTAGTAGGTTCAATGCAGGACCGTTCTTGATGTCTCACTCACCAGATGACATCCCACTTCCGTTATGCTCCTGTTATGTGGCCACGGGGGTCGCACCCCTGAGGTGTTGCCATTTGGTTCCTATCTATCTGCAGGAATAAACAAACGATTAGATTCAATCGCATTGTTGTAGGCGGTGCAACAATTGGGCTCAAGCAATCGAGCACAACACCAACATCCCGAGTCCAACATCCACAACAAACATTCACAATGCTTACCCAAGCCCTCCCCTACACGCCCCAGCAGCAGAGACCACTCCTCCCGAACTCGAACTCGAAATCAAACGCAAACGCACAACATTCAAGGAGATTCTCCCTCCGCTCAATCAACAGCACAACATCCGTTGCAAGCACAGCAACACACTCATCCACCCAATACGAGGAACCAGTGGCAGCATCATCGGCACCCGCAACAGAACCCAAATCCAAGAACTTCCAAACTTTCATCCGCTCGCTGCGACCACGACGAAGACGATCAGGAGTCTCCAAAAGTACTACTACTGCCACCACAGCCGGCGCCGCAGTCGAGGACGATGAGGTTGAGATGCTTTCCCCAGCTGAGCGGCCGCGTGAGATGAGGAAGAATGCGGCGGAGATGAAAGCGAAGAGGTCGAGTGTCGATAGTATGTTTTCGTGGGCGTCCATGACGATTTACACCTACCCTGGTGCGGCACCTGTGGCGGGATGGTTCTGATGGACTCCATTGCTGAAATTGTAAGGGATGTGGTTTGGTGGATGGATGGAGGGAATCAGCGATGGGAATTGACGATGGTGATGATTTTTTTATCTATTCGTTTCATTTATTGGTCGGAAATACAGTTCTTTTTGTTTGCTTTGGTAGGACATGTAGTCATAGTCACAGTCACAGTAAACACAATCGGTTCTGCGTAAAGCAGTTGACTGTTTAGGTTAATATACAGTCTCCGTCTTTCTGTCCATCCACTCCGCGAACGCCTATTAGCACAAAGTCATCGCTGCTCGCTCGTAGGCAAAGGAAAAACTCCCATACTCCATGCCAACCCATCCTCAATACTTTGATCTTCGCTCAAATCATGATCATCAGTTCCCTGCGCTCGATCTTCTCCTCTGCAGGCGGGTAGTAAGGAACCATGGCGTCGGCGCTCATGACGTAGGCGTCATTGTAGAGCCTCCAGTATGGCGTGCGAACCTTTCTCGCAGGGTGGAAGAGTCCAGCCCACACGTAGTTCAGTACCGCGCCAGTGCCCACTGCCACACGAATGGCGTCGATGGCTTCGATTACTCGGTCGATGACGTGGGGGCTCGTTTCGAAAAGATTGGGTATGAGGAGGTTGAGCAAGTGCAGCATGGCGTCTTCGCATCCGAGACCCACAACGCCGAGTGCCATGTGCTTGACAACGGAGGCACCTGTTTGACGATGCACTTGGTCGCGGTCGACAAGCGCATCCTCCAACAGTGGGGTGACGGCGTAGACGTAATCTTTGCCCATCTCGCCAATGTACTCGAAGAGGAAGCTGAGCGCCTTGAGCACGCCGTTCTGGACGTTGAGCTCGGGCACGCGATATTCGTTCATCAGAGCCGGGAGGACTGTGAATGGCGCACAAGTCTCGGCAACAATACCAATGGCGACAGCAGTACACACACGAGATTGACGGTCCTGAACACGCAGATTGTTAAGCAGGGTAGCAAGGACATCCTGAGGGCCAATAGCTTTCGCGATGAAGCCGAATGTGTTGTTGGCCGCACGACGAATGCCCTTCTTGTGAGCCTTGAGCATGTCAAGCAACTCGAAGCAGATGCGCATCCATTCGCGAGCGTTGACTGACTCTGGCCCACGATCGGCAATGCGACCGACAAGGTCGATGGTGTTCTCTTGCACCTTTTCATGTCTGTTGCGAAGGATAGGTGTGATGCGAGGCAGAAGGTCCTTGATGGGCGGCTGCATACTACCGATGCCGACCACAGTGACAATCGAGCGCATCGCACCCAGAATCGAGCCGAGTACTTCAGGGTATTCTTCACCCAAGTATTCGTAAAGCACCGTGCCCAGTTTGCCCATCAGCGCATCTTCGCCACATTGCTTCATGACAACCGCTATGCGCGAGATCAAATCAGCAGACTGCTGGCGAACAGTAGCACTCTTATTGTTCAGTCGCCAGAGGATGGTGGAGACGATCTGCGGTAGGTAAGGCTTGCATCGGGTTCCAAGGGCGTTTACCACTGTACCGAAGCCGTTCAACAGCACGATATCTTCCACGCTCTGCTCTTGGAAAGCGTGCAAGATGCCATCTACCAGTCGCTCTTCGAGTCTTTCGTTGATGTCAGCAGCGCCCATGGCGGAGATGACTTTCTCAATGGTCTCGACGGTCATCTTGCGGTAGGCCTCGCTCTCGTCCTTGAGGTTGCCAACAATGCGGTCAACAATCTCACCGACACCAACTTTGTTGCCGAGGTCAACTGTGGTCTCCACGACTTGCTTGTAGTTTCTCCTGTCAAGGGCCATGCGCCTGACCCAGAAGAACTTGAAGAAGTCGTCAAGCACCGTCTCCTTCAGGTAGCCTGCAGTTACACCGCTGGTGCCGGCACACTGCGAAACGACTTTCAGGACAACCTTTTTCATTTCCTCATCCGGAGACTGGAACTCGCGGATGAGAATCTCCATGATCTGGCTGGTGTAGTAGTTCGAGTATTCCTCGTCCATGAGAGGGATGATGTATCCCACGGCTTTGAGGAAACCGGCGAGACCCTTACCACGTTGCTTACGCGCGCCAGTCCAGAGCGGGTTGAGAATCTCATCGAAGCTCTCGATACCGAATGGGTTGGATGCTTCGGCCAACGCGGCCAGAGCGAGCGAAGTAACTGTGCGAACCTTCGTCTGCTCATCGTTGAGGTTGTCGCCGATGCAGTCGACGAGACCCTTCAAGTGTGGAAGCACAGCACATCCCATAAGGATGGGAATCTGCTGCACGATCTTGACACCAGTGTGACGTGCCTGCCACGATTTCTTGCTCTTGCAAACAGCCTTCAAGAATGGAAGCAATGTTGGAATGCCTAGCGCACTTGCGACAACGGCAAAGGCACGAGCAGTAGTGTTGCGCACATACTCATCAACATGATCAATATCCGGACGCATCGTGCTGATCATGTGCGCCAGACCAGCTGCCTTAGCCAGGTTGGAGATGATCTCACGACCCTCGACACGGGCGTAGTAATCCTGATCGATGAGCAATGGCTCAATGACAACCAGAATTCTGTGGGTGTATGGGCGGACAAGGTCATCCAGCTTGTACAGGACACGGTCAATAACCTTGACCAGCAGATGGCGTTCTTGATCCTCGAGCGACTTCTCCATGAGCAACGGGAGAATCTGGTCGAAAAGTGGCCCCGCACCAAAGTTACGAGCATTATCTGTGAGCTGGCGCAGAGCCGTCTTCCTCATCGGCGGTGTGCCGTTCTTGACTTTCAGCAACAAGCGCATGATCTTTCGCTGCTTGAGCTCTTCAACACTGAGGTCGTTCTCGTCTGCGCCATCAACTAGCTTGCCGAAATATTGCATATCCTCGTTCTTGAAGAACTGCAAGTCGCCAACTCCAGGAATCTCCGAAGGAAGCTGTTTACCCATGGCACGCGCGTCCACGGGCTCTTGGTTCATGAAGCCACCAGTTGGCAGTGGAGTCGCCGAAGGTGCAACACGCTTAGCAGGCGCACGTAGTGGCTCATAGCCAGGGGGCGGTACTAAGATTTGGTATCCTTCAGAGGGAAGAAGCTCGTCCAGCTCTTCGTCAGAAATAGGCGCATTTCGGCTGTTGACATCGGTTCCGAACGGCATGACCTGCTGTGAAGGCGTCGCTGCCACGCCAGCGGGTGTGGAATCAGCACCACCAGCTGGACCTGCAACATCCCATTTCGAACGACGCTTTGGCGCATCGCTCTCGCCATTGGTTGCTGCTGGTGCGGCAGTCGAGTCCCATCTCGACTTCTTTTTCGGTGCCTCGTCTTCGTCCGCTTCCTTGATAACGTTGCCGTTCGAATCAACTAGCTGACCCAGGGCGTTGTAGGAAGTACCGTCCTTGAGCTCAGCTGATGTGTCCCACCGCGACTTCTTCTTCTTCTTGCCCTCGCCTTCTGTTGTGTCGCCATTCGCCATGGCATCACCATTCGACTCGATTTCTCCTGCAGTCTCAGTCTCATCAACATCCCAACCGCGCTTCCTTGCCCGCCTCCTAGGCTTGGCTTCTGGCGATTCTTCTCTGGGTCCGTCTTTCAACGTGGGCTTGGCCTCGTCGATGTCCATTTCATCTTCACCTCTTGCAATCTGATCCTTCTTCTTATCTTCAATGGCCCTGTTCACCCGCTCCTCCTCGCGCTCCAGATCCCTTTCCTGCATAGACTCCTTGTATGACTTGGCCTCGCCTCCAGCGCTCAGTCGTCGTTGGAACCTCTTCCGCTGGTAGTCCGTCTCTCGGTTTTGGATTTGCGCCTGCTTCTCCCTCGAGTTGAGAATGTCATCCTCAGCGGCTTCTCCTGTGGCCCACTCGCCGATCTGTTCCGCGGTGGCAGTGTACTGTCCGATCAATCGGCCTCCGTTCGCATCGTCATCGTCGTCGCCGTCCACCTCCATCTCGTTGTCGGCTGGAATTTCGGTGTTGTAGCCCGCAAACTTGTCGCCGCCTCCATTGCCGTAGAGCTCCGAGTCGAAGTTCTCCGTGAGCGAAACCTTGCTCGAGTTAGTTCGCTGGCCATCGCGGTCGGAGGCCCTAGCACCTTTGTTGCCAGCGCTACGCGCGGCAGCGCCTTTGCGCGCGCGGTCGAAGTCCGCTGTGCAATCTTGTATCAGTTTGCCGCTGCCTGCTTGTGTTTGCGCGTGAGGGGCTCGAGGTAGAGGAGGCTTACCGTCAGACATTTTCAACGCGGCGACGCGCGAGACGTCAAGCTGTGTATATTAGACAGGGTACTGAGATGCCAGGCGTATGACGTTTGTGATTACCCAGTGAAGGAATGACTGTTCTGCTGATCGGTGGCTTGATGGGTGTTCGCGACAGCAAGAAGTTGTCGAGACCATGCGAACGCCTGTAGCCTGTAGTACTAGCGCGGGACTAGCCGCCGGGCATGCATGAGCTATCCCCTCACTTCACTTAATCACCTTCGTGGTTGCTCTTGCGAGAGCCCTTCGCCTTTTGCATTCCATTATAGCTGTGATCTTGCTTCTACTTGGTGGCAGTCCATGACGTGAAAGGGGAAAACATTGTATGCTAGCAAAAACTCGTAAGATGACCGAGGCCATCTAACCCGAGCGTGTGGTTATCAATTTATCTGAGAAGTACAGAACCGCGCGCAAGAAGCCGACTCTCGGCTTGCACGATGAATCGCTTAGCATCGATGGTGTTTCCATCGTCCCCCCAACGCCAATGCTCGTAAAGTTACAAATAACAAAATCATCAGAAAGTTGGTTCACTCCTTCTTGGTCATGCAAAATCCCTTCAAACCCTTTTTACAAGCCGCGGCCTACGCGGCAACAAAAGCATCCGGGGGAAGGTTCGCCTTCACACTCTCGAAGGCCTGCAGCGACATCGCAAAGTCCCAGTTGACCTGCTCCAAGCATTCCTTCGCGTAGCCGATGGTCATGCGAGTCTGTTTCTGCAACTCAATGCACATCTGTTCAGCCATCTCGACGGACAGACCGGCAGGTAGCTGGGGTACACCATCTGGCAACGGAGCAGCGGCTGCAGGCCCGTTCCAGCCCTCGAAGTTGTCCGGGTCGAAAGCTTGCGCGCCACCATAAGCGCGAACAGTCAGGATGTCGTTGACGATTCGGACGCCAGAGGGTCCACCAGGTCCGAGGATGAAAGTGCGATCGAAACTTCTCTTCTTCTTTGGCTGGCCCGTCGCGCTATCCACCTCATCGAATTCACCGTGAATCGAGACGAAGAATCCGTCGACGCCACTTTGGCTGCCCCCGCTGGGGTCCGGGACACCGGGCTGGATGTGCGCCTCGATCATGTACTTCTTGGCTTCCGCGGCCAAGTCTGCGTGTTTCGTCTTGGGGAGGGTCGCGAAGACATCAGAGACAGCCTGTGGGCCGCGGAACATTCTGTTCTGGCGAGCGGGGAGCTGCGTGATCTTCTTGAGATTGCGGCTGTTCTTGATGTAGTCTCCCCATTCCTGCTTCTCTGTCTGTTCACTACTCGCCGGATCGCGGGGAGCCGCGGTGTTCACCGAGTAAGAAAAGTCGGAATGTTCGTCGTAGTAGAGAGCTGTGAGTTGCGGGCGATCGGTATCGAAGCCGGCGATGAATGTCCGGACGAAGTTTTCGGCGATGCCACCCTCGTCCTGGAAAGCGGGGGACCGGATAGGGAATGGGATGTCAGGCGTCTTGCTGCGGTTCGCAATGTCTTCCTCTGAGCGCACCTGAATGCCGTTGAGGTTGCGCAGATTGGGGTACCAGGCAATGATCGATTTGGCGTAGTCTGGCTCTGACTGTTCGATAGGGTTGCCAGTCAATATCAAGTGCTCCAAGTGGAGGAAGCGCTTTTTCCAGAGAGAGAGCTGACTGAGTTTCTCAAATTTGTTGTTCGAAAGATCCAGGTTCTTCAGCTTCGGCAGCGTTTGTGATAGTGAGCTCATTGCGGACAGGTCTGAGAGTTCGTTGTCCGCCAACGAGACGCTTAATACAGCCTCGTCCTTGTCCTTGGTGCTTTCGAATGCGCCTTCGAGGACACGCATCATAGCCGGGAAGAATTTGCCAGCCGTAGTTTTGGTGTCGAATATCGATTGCTCCTTGAGCCGTTCGTCCTGGCGCAGTGTGCTTAGGTCCAGGAACTTGCTCTCGATGTTGTAGCGCCTCTCGAGGACACCTTTGAGCATGTCCCTTGTCTCTTCGGTCTTCGAACTTCCGGAAGCATTGGCTTCACCTCCAATCCTCTCAATCTTGACGTTCACACCTGCCCATTGCCACCCATCTACACGAAGGACCGCTCCTGAATCTTCCGCCGGCACACTGATGATCAATTCTTCTCCTTCAACCTGAGACTGTTTGCGAGTTAGTAAATTGCGAAATATCGGAGCAGCGAAGTAACACTGTTCAGCCACCGAGGGGAAATAGGGCGTGAGGCCGAGTTGAAGTCGTCGACGATATGGTGTCCGATGCAGATGCGAGAGGATCGAACTCAAACAGTGGGCAGATTGCGCAATGGTGATCAGAAAAGCAGCGATTGCGATGTTGGCGACATACCTTCTTGATTTTGACAGACCTGACTCTTGAGCTCAAGCGGTTGCTTGCCTTCTTCTCCAGCCATGTAATGAGCGAGCTGACACCGCCGTCGGGGTTTGTGGATGCCTTGCTCTTGTTCCAGCCCGTAACCTTGAGTTCAGCCAAACCGCGCGAAGGTGCATTTTTGGGTCCTTTCATCGCAACATCTCCAGCGCCTGCATGCTTGAGGATAGCTCGTTGGTTCGCAGCGCTAAGAATGCCACCCTTTCCCTTGCCAGCAGTGAGGTCTTTGCGCGGGTTCGATGATCCAGACGACTTTCCAACTCTGCCACCGCGCGCCTTGATTGGGCCATCCATAGCAAGGTCGCCATCACGGTCGGCCTTTGTGCGATCACGACGAGTGGCAGCGGGCCCGCGAGAGGCATTCTTCGAAGCCCTATTGCCACGTGCGACCATAGTGGCAGCTGTGCAGTGTGTGTGTGCAGTATTTCTTCGTAGCTGATGGGCAGAGCCGGCAGGTTGCCGCGATCAGCTGGCGAACTCGGTTTGCGATTTGCTGGTCGAGTATGGCGCTTTGCTGATTGTAATATGAGAGAATGTGTCGGCTCGGTAGTGTGAAAAGAGCGTATTCGTTATGATGTCGAGTTGCGAACGCAGTGGTGGATGTAGCAATGCAAAAGGAAGAACAGTGTCTGTCGCGCGGGACAATGCGAGACAACATCAGCAACCTACAAAAGGCAAGAGCGGCAAGAGCATCCGCGCTAACGCAGCACGGGGCGGGCCGCTTAGGCCCCACTATCAAGGCTGCCTGCCTTGCGCTTGCCCTGTTTGACGTCGTGCATGAGCGGCCTATAAGTACTAACTAACTTACCTTGCCTACATAAATATTCTTTCTACCCTTAGAAGTGATTTGATGATTGATTGAACAAAACCAGAGGTCTGCGACGACCAGGAACCCTGCTCAAGGCAAATTTAGAAATAGCAGCCCGTGACGAAATCAAGCATTCTGCATCAAAAAGTCGAACACATCAAAACCATAAAACAATACCAGAGCAACAATGACTTACACGATAACCCTCGCCCTCACACCCACCGACTACGCAATAGCCTCGACCCTCTTCCACGCCTACGCCTCATCCCTAGACCTAGACCTCACATTCCAGAACTTCACCAACGAGCTCGCCAGCCTGCAAGACATGTACAGTCCGCCCAAAGGCGTGCTCCTTCTAGCCAAGTCCATGACAGCAACAACAACAACGTCAACGACAGAAGAAGAGATCGGGTGCGTGGGAGTTCGGGCATTGGATCCCTCGCTAGGAATCTGCGAGATGAAGCGGCTTTATGTTGGACCCGAGAGACGGGGCAAGGGCATTGGTAAAGCGCTGGCGCAGAGAGCTTTACTCAAAGCGAAGCGATTGGGGTATGCGAAGATGCGGCTTGATACGCTTGCGATGATGACAGCGGCGCTGGAGTTGTACCGATGTGCAGGATTCAAGGAGATTGAAGCGTATTATCAAAATCCTTTGGATGGGGTTGCGTATCTAGAAGCAGATCTCATTTGAGAAGAATGTGCTGGTCTCGTTCTAGTTGAGTGATTGTAGTAATATGCAGTGCGGTCTGACTCTTACCGCCGAGTCGAGCTCTCAAACCAACAGTCTCCAACCCCATGCGACTGCCGATTCCATCCATCTTGGATCAGTTTGATACATCGCGTGCGAAACACTGGCCTGGTCATTCTATGACCTTTGCAAGTTTGCGAACACGGTGACTTTCTCCACATCCAACCCTTCCTTGGCTTGCTCTTTCGAGGCAACAACTTCGATTTCGATCCTGTTGACGCCCTGCGCCAAGCTGGTCTCATATACATGCGTCCTCAAAAAGCCGTCCTGTAGCGTATCGCGCTGTGTCAAACGGATGTTATTGACGGTGACGAACATCTTGTAGGGCCGGCCAAAGCTTAGGCCCTTTGATATCGTGGGTGAGATCTGGAGGAAGTAATGACTCGACGGGAGTGTCATAGTGCGGGACTGTTGAGAGAGAGTCGGGTGTGGCGAGATGGCGAGCTTTAGAGGCTTGGGGAGGTTGAGGTTAGGGTGTGTAGCGATTGTAATTTTAGGAATGAGAGCGTCGGCCAGAGGATAAGAACGGAGCGGCGTCGGAGGAAGAGCAGCTGGTGCGGTGAAAGTGTAGCTGCTGACCAGTGGTTGGCTGGTAGGGTATGGGCTGCTGCTCATAGGTCGAGCGGAAGGCGGTGGCATCGAACCATTCACGACGCTGGTCGTGGCAGCAGGCGCAACAGTGCCAACTGAAGCAGCGGCGGCAGAAACAGCGGGAACAGCATGGTTGACGGCTGGTGATTGCGATACCGCCTTTTCGACTTTGACCGGCTCGGCTGGAGAAGCCGCAGCAATAGCACTTTTCGGTCGGGGTTCTTCAGCCGCAGGCGGCGCTTGGGGCGTGGGACGTTTAGGAGCGTCAACCGCAGGGGACTTCCGCGGCTCAGTCCCTTGAGCACTGACTCCAGTCGATACCGCCTGTCGTTGACGTTTGAGTGCATCGTTATCAACAGATACAGCAGCGGGAGCTGGTGAGGGCCGGTTTGCTGAGAGATTAAGGGTGACCTTGGGTGGTTTGGGAGCACCGATCTTGATCTTCGGTTTCTCAGGCCCGCTGACCTTTGATTTCGCCTTCTCCAGCAGCGATCTGAAGTGTATCTGGGCAAAGTCAGTAAACAGTGTTGATGCCAGCCTTGTTGATGTGAGCTCTCACCTCAAGTTGGCCAGCGAGATCAAACATCTCACTGCCGTCCTCGTTGTAATCCTTTGCGTTGCGCCAGATGAAGCTCATCTCCTCCTCAAAGGCATCCCATGTTTTGAAATCTGTGACGCCGGTGTGCTCGTGACGGCCGTGTTCGCCATCAACACGCTTACGTACTTTCCTGAGGCAGACTGGATACTTGATGAACTTGTAGTAGTCTTCCAGCTTTCGTGATGGCAGATTCGCAAACGGTGTGAAAATCTCCAGACCGCTGTTAAACCGTGTTAGTAATATGTCGCCACGGTTTGCGCGATCGAGAAGATACGTACTCTTCGTCCGTAGTTTTGAGTAAAGTGTCAATGATAGCAAATTGAGCGTCTTGGAACGAGAGCCCATCGAAGTTCACCTCGCCATCGTCTTCGTTCGCATCCCCATTGGCCGCAGTTGCCGCGACCGATGACTTTCTGTCAGGTGGCTCCGAGGAACTGGGAGCCTTGCTCTTTGTGGGCCGAGAAGGAGTTGCTGACGCTCGTGCGTTCGCCTCGTGTCCACTTGAGGTGCCATTGGGACGGCGTTCACTTGCCTTCGGAATCGGCGTGGGAAAGCTTGCGTAATTCGGATCCGCTATGTATGCTGGGTTGTGTACTTTCATGTAGTTGTAAACATGCTTGCGTATCCTTTCGGCGTCCTCGAAGATCTCGCTCTTGGTATCGTTGTAGTCTTTTGCGTTTTGCACCATGCGTTTGAAGTCGCTTTCAATCTCGGATATGGTGTTGTACGAGCCGGCATTGATCTTATCCTCAACTGTATCAATAGCTATGGGTAGCTTGGTGAATTCGTAGTAGTCCGGTAGTTCGTCGCGTGGAGGGAGAGTAAGGAACTGAGATGCGATAAGGCGGCCACTACGCACACCAGTTAGTCGCTGTGTCCAAGCTGCAATGCGGGCATGGTCGGGCATCCAAAAACTTACGATTTGTCTTGTGACTTCCTCAAGTTGTGGACCAGCTGGAGGCCGACGGTCTCCAACGATGGTGCTGGAGCAGCTGCAGGTGTCTGCGCCGGAGCGGGCGAGGGCACATCTCTCCTGTTCTGCGAGGGTGTAAGTCAGTTTTGCTTATCGCTGGCAGTCGCAATTGTCGCAAGAATGATATACGCCGTGGTTGCGAGGTGTTCACGGTGGATCGGCGGAGTATGACGGAGGTGCCGTGTCGAGCGTATGTTAGGTTGGTTCAAAGTCATGCCGCCGCCCATGCTCTCGCGCTGCGAACCGTCGCCGACTTGTCTTCCTTCACCACACCTTCCACCACCACCGCGAGAACACACTCACAACACACCACCTCATCGCGTCTCTGCGCATATTTCGGAATCGCGTTCCAGGCAAGGAAGGAAAGCGCGTGAAGAGGGGGACACTTACCACCAATTTGATCCTCTTGGTCGCGCCATCGTCGGTTGACGTCGCGACCTTGCGTTTGCGACTGGAGTCCATGGTCGCGGAATTTGGTATGCAAGAGTGTAGTATCAATCAGCGATTGTAATCACGGGGTCGCGCGCGGTGTGCGACGGGGTTCTGGGCGTTGAAGGATTGTTGTCGCAATCAATGATAATACCGCCCTGCACACGACTTCACACGATGGAGGCTCGCGCTCTGAGAGCGGGCGTTGCGCGCACGTGACATAAAAGGGTCCGAGCTTCACTTTCTCCAACTTCACGCCCGCGTCAATACGGCGTTCTACAGCATCTATGAATCGACCTCTCGCTATGCTCTGCCTCCAACCCATGATCCTAATGTGAGCGTCACTACGCCAAGTCTCACGATTGCCGGAGTGTCTCAAACTCCTCATCAGCTTTCTTAGCAAGCTCCTGATACCTCTCCGATCTGTACCGCTGCCTCTCCCATCCCCGAGCCCTACCCTCCTCAATCTTCTTTTGCCTGTCAACCGCTTTTACATCCACCGAGGTGAACGACCAGAAGCTTTTGGAGTGCGGAACTCGAGTCGCTGGCGACTGGCTAGACGCCGTCAAGCGGAATGCGCGCTCTGCTTGTGCGATGGTTGTGGCAAGTGTAGCTTGCTGCAGTAAAGTGATGTGAGTTTTGATTTGCGTGTCCATACCGGCAAGATGCTCGGCTAGGCGGGTAGGGTTGAATGTCCGCTTCTCCTTGACAGGGGTCATCGTGATTGTAGGTGGCGATGATACTTCTTTCAATGATGCAAGATGTAGCGCGAAAGGCGAGGATTTTCGGGAATGGTTCTGGCCGACATATGGCAGTTTTGGTGGCAGATGGTACGCTTTCGGCGGTGAGCCTGGGCGGATGGGTCGGAGCAGACCTTTTGAGACTGATTTACTGAGCTTTGGCTGGAGGTCGAGTAGAGACATGCTGCTGAAATCGCGCTGTAGCCTCCCGTTCGGTACAGAGACGCGAAGCTGGTCCTGCTCTGACGGCTCATCGGAATCACTGTCGCTTTCAATGTCGAACTTGGAATCGAAATCGTCTTTTTCAACGAAGTCACGGCGCGCCGCTGCTGCGTTCAGAGGCTGAGACCCAGTCGGTGGGACGAACAAGTACGACAGAAAAGACTCGCCAGTGGTGGCACTCGCGTCTGCATGAGCCTCCTGAGCATGACGCGGCACTGCTCAACGGTCGGAAGACACTCGAGCGCTTGGAGGTAATGCTGCTCGGCCCGGCCGAATACGATTGTCTTGAAGGTGAAGTGCTGATGCATTGAACGTGCAAGCTCGCTGAAGATGTTGTCAGCATACAAGTCCAGTCACGACATGGCATCCCGTGAGCTTACTCATGCGCGCAAGCCAGGTAAAAGGTCGAGAAGAATTTCGAAAAGAGATGCTTATTGTCGCCTAGGGTTTGCGCCTTGAGCACGTCGAGGCTCGCGCTGATGCATCGTGAGTATTGCTCATGGAGGAGGAGGTTCTTGATGTGTAAGAGCTCGCTCGGGTAGCCTTTGTCGTCAGCCATTGTTCTGGTGTGCGAGGGAGCGCGGTCGCATTGTCGAAGTGCGAGGAAGTGGGGTGTCAAGGGTGTGTGCTGCCTACTAGGACCTGCAGTGCGACAAGCTGGTCGATTCTCGTGGCGGGAAAAAGAGAAGGCGGGGCGGAAGAGTGAGGTGAGGTGAACGAAAGCAGATCCGGAGCCACTCCAATCCAAAGTCGCGACGTCCCAATACATTTTAAGCATGAGATGGAGACGCACAAGCGAGTCTTGAGACTTCCAACAGAACCCTAGTAATAACTGCTTCTAACGTAGCTTAGTCATGCACTCCGACATATCAACAATCAGCATCTGGGCCTCGTTGGATGGTTGGTCTGATGAGTTTGAATCAACATGCTTTACGATCAGTCGGTATATACGTGCACAAACTACAACATGAGCATCTGCTGACACTGCCGTACAGGAGTCAGAATGGATGATCATCCAAACGATTGAGTTATGAAAAGATGTATGTTAGACAAAAGCTGATTTTTGAATGCTAAAAATCTTATGATAGCAATGTCATGAATCGTATCAGGGAATGCGGTCTCTGACCAAGCGTCTACGGCGGGCTTGCGATGTGGTACCGTGAACATCTACATGCGCCCACCAACAACCTATCTAATCTCGACGTCTTACTGGCCAGCAGCAAGCGTGTAACCTCCATCAACAGCAAAGTTCTGACCGTTGAAGTACTGGTTTGTGACGGCAAACAGCACCGCGTTCGCCATGTCGCGGTCGTTGCCTGGTCGTTGAGCCGGAACCTTGCCCTCGAACTTGTCCTTGGGGATGTGAGACTTCTGGTTCTCGTCGGACTCTTGGGTGGTCATCTCGCTGGGGAAGACACCCGGTGCAAGAGAGTTGACACGGATCTTGAGGCCATTTTCTTGGATCTCGTTTGCGAGCAAACGGTTGAGGTGGATAGCGGCTCCCTTGCTGGCGTTGTAGTTGGGGTGGTGCTGGCTGGTCTTCACCATGCCTGAAATGGAAGTGATGTTGAGGACTGTGCTGCTCCAGCTGCGGGTCTTGTTTGATCCGGCGTCGAGGAGGGGCAGGAAAGCGGCAGTCATGAAGAAAATCGAAGAGACATTTGTGCGGAAGATGTCGTCCCAGTCGGCGAAAGTGGCGGACTCGTTGTCGAAGAGTTCCTTCTTCAGAGCTTCTGCTGAGCCAGCTTCGGTGTTGGTCGAGCCAGTGGAGATGCCAGCATTGTTGACCAAGATGTCCAAGCTTTCTCAGAGGTCAGCACCGATTACGATCATGGACGAACAAGTTTCGTGGACTTACTGCTGCTCACGCTTTGAGAACTCGGCATAGAGGTTCTTGATAGACTCCTTGTCGCTGATATCGGCCGTGAGGGGAATGATCTCTCCAGCAGTGTTCTTGCCACCGTGGGATTCCACCACACGGTCGAGCTTCTCCTGTGTGCGACCCGTAATGTACACCTTTGCGCCATTGTTGACCAGGGCTTGCGTAACCATCAAACCGATGCCGCTACCGCCGCCGGTGACGAGTGCCACCTTGTCCTTGACATTGAAGAGGTTCTCCAGCTTGAACTGGTCGTTGTTGGTTTGAGAAGACATGTTGGCGCGTTGTCGGGGGAATGTGTTGAAGTGGTTGTTGAGCTGAGTGATTCTGTTGATCGGATGACTTGTAGCAGCCATACTACGACGAGGGGTACTTATAGCAGCAGCAGTCTGATAGCATCGAGCATGATATGATGAGGTCACAATTACTGGATACTGATGCGTGCTGGCTGCACCGGACCGAACGATGCTGTGGAAACGTGATGGTTGCATGGTGGCGAGACGATTGATCAGAGAAGACAAGTGGCTCACCTTACCTGACCAGCCGCGGTCGACCCAGTATTAATAAATGTCTACGTCGTTCGCTCATGTTTCGCTCAGACGTTGTGATGATGCGAGAAGGGTCGAGTTGGAAAGGTCATGATCGCGTCATGAGAGAAGGTTATGTAAGCTGTGGTCTCGAAGAACGCGAGCACACCTGTAGGGTTAGTGTTTGGGTTACATTCGACCTCAGTCTTGTCGCTCTGCTGGCCTAACTTGCATTATTACTATTGACGACATCTTAGGCTCCACCTGGATAAAAGAAGACATTTGTATGTCCCCCAATCTCGGTCGACGTCTTATCTGCCCGATCTGCTATCCCAGTTCATCTTCAAGACAGGCGACTTCCAACTTCGGCCTTCCGCCATGGAAATCACGAGGGCGGGGTCAACCAGGTTGAAGATCCTTCTGTACGAGATAACCGCCGCTGATACTTTCTCCCACGGAACGACACGGCCTCGATACTCGCAATACCTACATGTCGTCGAGCGCTACTGCACGATGCCAATGGCGCTATACAGCAGTTGCAGGCGGAAGGCTGACGCCAAGGAAGAATGACGATGATTCCCAATGTTTGCTCACATCGCCGAGCTGCGCGTTACCAGAGGAAGAAGGTCGATGGCAAATGTTGCATCTTCTGTCCCCACAACTCCGCAGCTGAGATCCTGGTATGGCAGGGCAAGCTGCCATCATCGCCAAGTGGACATTGGACGACAGCTGCAGCCTGTAGACGAGATAGAGGCCGAGGAGGGGAGATGTGGTGCTTATATAGAGCTCATGTCCATCATGGTGGTGATTCGGTAAGGGAAGAAGCTCTGTTTACTTGATTATTATAGTCCGATCATCATGCGCTCAACAACGCTCTTGGCCGTGCCATTCCTGGCCGGTTCAACCATTGCATGCCAACGAGAGCGTCACTTCCATGCTCCTGGCCTCGTGAAGAGACAAGCCACTCCTCTTGCCAGCCTCACGGCCAATGAACAGACGATCATTGACTCGTTCTCCAACAATTCCATCTCGGACTGGTCGTACTACTACACCCATGGCGATCACGTTGCAGGACGCAACAGATCTCAAGCTCAATGGACTGCCGACAAGTGGGAAGAAGCCGGAATCCCTTCAACGCTGGCCGAGTACACGGTCTTCCTGAACTATCCTCTCAACAACTCGCTGTCCATGACATATGCCAATGGCAGCGTCTACACAGCCGGCCTTGTTGAGGATGTTCTGGAGGAAGATGAGACTTCCACACGCGAGGACCGCCTGCCTAGTTTCCACGGCTACTCAGCCACAGGCAATGCCAGCGCAGAGTTCGTCTATGTCGGTTTGGGCACGCAGCGGGACTACCAAAGACTCGTAGACTTAGGCGTCGAGCTTGAAGGAAAAGTTGCTCTGGCTCAATGGTAAGCTTGATAAAGTATACAGTGTATGTTTGAATGTTGTACTGACATGTCTTTCAGTATGTTCAGCAACCACATGAGTCATTGGATTGCTCCCTGTAGCGCTCCCAGAAGCATTGTAACGGCTGCTAATGTGTCTTTAGATGGCGGCATCTTCCGTGGCCTGAAGGTGAAGAATGCACAAGATCAAGGTATGATCGCCTGCATCATCTACACTGACCCTGCCCAAGACGGGAACGTGACTGTTGAGAACGGATACGCCGAGTATCCTGATGGCGGTGCGAGAAACCCAAGCCAAGTACAGAGAGGATCGGTGAGTCTAACCAATATCCCCCGTTTCTCGAGACTCAACTATTAAAGGCTCACGCTTTCTAGGTGCAATTCCTCTCTACCTACCCGGGTGATCCATCGACTCCCGGCTACCCATCGCGTGAGAACTCCATTCGCGCGGACATGTCGAACGTGCTTCCACGAATTCCTTCAATTCCCATCTCAGAGAAGGATGCTCTGCCTCTATTTGCAGCTCTCGAAGGCCACGGTATCCCCGGCGCTGAGGTCAATCGTACCGGGTACGTTGGTGCCATCAAAGGCTCTTCATACAGCTCCGGACCGGCGCCTGGCGTTACACTTAACGTGCAGAACATGATGGAAGAAGTCTTCACACCCATCTGGAACAGCATTGGCGTGATCAACGGCACCAATGCCGATGAGACCATCATCATTGGCAACCACCGAGATGCGTGGATTATTGGCGGCGCAGGTATGGAAACTTGGGAGATCTTTGACAAGACGTACAAATGCTGACCAGACTTCTGCAGCCGATCCCAACAGTGGAACAGCAGTCATGGTCGAACTCGGCCGAGCATTTGGCAAGCTTCTTGCTCAGGGCTGGAAGCCAAAACGCAACATCGTTCTGTGCTCGTGGGATGCAGAGGAGTACGGCTTGGTCGGCTCGACCGAGTGGGTTGAGGAATACATCCCGTGGCTCACTGGTACCGCTGTCTCGTACCTGAACATCGACATCGCAGCAAGCGGTCCTCACCCTGCCATCGCCGCGACCCCGGAACTTCACACCATCGCAACCGATGTCATGAAGAAGATCTCCTGGCCCATGACCAACCGTACCATGTATGATGTATGGTACGAGGACACCAATGGAACAGTCGGAGTTCTTGGAAGCGGTAGCGACTACACTGCATTTGTACACCGTGGTATCGGCTCAGTGAGTAGCACTTGGTGTGGCAAGTGATGGAAGTGGAGCTGACTGCGTACAGATCGACATGGGCTCTGACGGCGGCCCGACCGACCCCCTCTACCCATACCACAGCAACTACGACTCTTACTACTGGATGTCAACCTTCGGTGACCCTGGCTTCCATCACCACGAAGCTATGGGCAAGTATCTTTCCCTCCTCGCTTACAACCTGGCGACCGCAGAGCTGCTGCCCTTCAACCTGCCCAACTACGCCGACCAAATGGATTTATATTTCGACGAGCTCAGCGAAGTGATCAGCAGCAGCTCTGGAAACTTGAGCGTCACTGAACTACGCGACGCCATTGATACTTTCAGAGTCCAGGCCAATGAAATCGTCCAGCTCTCCGAGCAAGCCGTGAGCAGCAACGACACAGAGCTCATCAGTGTAGTGAATCACAAGTTCAGGGACTTCCAGAGGGGTTTCACTAGCCAGGGAGGCCTCGCGGATCGCGAGTTCTACCAGCACACTATCTTTGCGCCTGGTATCGACACTGGTGAGTACAGTTCCGTTTGGGTATGAAGTCACAGAGATACTAACCTCTTCTCAGGTTACGCACCGGTCACTTTCCCAGGTATCACCGAGGCTGTCGAAGCTGGTAACTTTACTCTTGCTGAGGAGTGGGTCAAAAAGACTGCGGCGGCCATCAGAGTCGCTGGCAATATTATCAAAACTTAGACTCCCATCGCCTCCTCTGAGGATTCGAGGCTGATGACTATACATGATTACGGATAACCACGGACGAGTGACGGGAAATGATGAAGAACAAACGATAGCCGATACATCAGATTATATCCTTAATGCTAGCAGTTTGAAGATAGTTTGTGCAAGGACGGAATACAAATGTCAACCAAGTACATGAATGATGTATCATTGAGTTGGGTGATTCCCGTTTCGTAAACGTCCAGTTGAAAATCAGGCTTGTAAGATCAAGACTGTGTGCAAACTACCTGGATGATTAGAGCATCCAAGATTCCAATGGGACACCCGATCGGGGTCTCTATCACTACCCAAGCAAGTAGACTAACCGAGGCTATCACATCGCAATGATATCGGTGGCGGTCCTCAGTCTCTCTCGAGTCAATCACTGACTCACCCTCCAGGACAGATCAACAGAAGTTCAATATAATAACAACAGGAAACCAACAGGAAACCAACAGGAAACCTACAACCCAAAACACCCAAACCACATAAACAACCATGCAACTAATCCGCGCCGCCCACAAACCCAACACCCCTTCCAAACAGCCCACCGAAACCTTCACCGGAACAGTACACATGGACCCGATCTTCACAGCAGACGATTGCATGGGCAACAACGTTTGCTTCACGCCCGGCGCCCGCACGTTCTGGCACACGCACGAGCGCGGCCAGATCCTCACCGTCACGATGGGAACGGGGTTCGTCTGCTCAAAGGGCGAGACGGCGCGGAAGCTGATGGTCGGCGATGTGGTGCATGTGCCTGCTGGGGAGATGCATTGGCATGGCGCTACGGGGAACACGATCATGGCGCATACGGCGATTAGTTTGGGGAGTGAGTTTGCCTGACTGCGATGAGGATTGAGTCTTGCTAATGATCATGTTCTCATCAGAGACGTCTTGGAAGGACGAGGTGCCGCAGGCTGAGTATGAGAAGGCGCATGAGGACGCCGAGTAGATGTTTCTTGATCTGCATGGTCGTCATGTACCGACCGGTGAAGACTTTAGGCTATGAACTACTAGATCATGATAGTACAACTCGTAGTGCGAAGAAGGACAACCAGCTATATTCATTACTTCAACATAGCTCAGAACAAGAGCTTATGGTCAGTGTCAGGTTCCAAATGTACTATGCAGTCTATACCCGGATCTCACCATCTGAAGAGTGATGTCGAGCAACGCTGGACATTCTTATACAGCACCTCCATCGAAATTACAACAAGTCCTTCCACCACGCATTCTTCTTCTGCTTCTTCTCGCCCGGCAGTCTCAACTCATCGATCTCCTGCTTGGTGACATTCCGCCACTCCTCAACAGGGAGCCACCCGATCCTGGCCCTGTCACCGAACCCACCGAACCAGAAAACCTCTTCAACAACAAATCTCACATACTTCGAGCTGTGCACATCATTGCCCGGCTGCCAAAGAACCGAATCGGGGTGCTTACGAACAAAGCACATTGGGATCTTCGCATTCTTGACATCTGTCATGTCCAGCTCTTCCAGACGACCGTGAAGGCTGAAGCGCGGAAGTGCAGCCGGTGTGTGAGGAGTCGGGATATCGATCGCATCCTCCCCGCCGTTCCCGAAGAAAGAGTAGGTGTGCGTCTGGGTCGGCCACCAGCGGACCGCGAGCGAGATGTTGCTGCCGGCTTTGTAGTTGCGGAAAGGCGTAGCGATGTCGATAGCGAGGAGGGTTGGGTTGCCGTCGTTTTCGCAATCGCCAATGTACTCCATCAGTCCGATCGGACTGCCTTCCAGGCCTGCTGGTAGATACCACTGTGCATCCATATCCTGGTCCTCGACTGTGTCGCTTTTGCTATCTTTCTCCGGGAACGAGGTCACGAGAGTGCCTTGCGACGCGAGGTGTAGGATTCGCCTCGCCATTACTGCTGATTCATGGACAGTCGGGATCTTGTAGTACTGCTGATCCACGGGCGGGTTCGAGAACACATGTTGAGGTTCATTGTGAGTGACTGACAGGGCCGTAGCCACGCCCAACAAGGAGCCGAAGGTCCAGGAAATATGCATGCTTGCGAATACCTGAATGCTGGTAGGTTCGAAGCAACCATGCAAAGTGAAGCTCGAGAACGTGGAGGCCGAGAGATCTTATCTGATATCTGTGTTGATCAATGATGCCTCGACCGACCCCCGCACGTTCGGGCCGTCAGATTCACGTGATGTGACCGGAAAAGCCTTGGCACACTGGACACCCACGAATTCCAGGTTTGGAGGCGTTCCGACCGCACGACGCTTCTCTTACCAGCGACGTCAATTCATCGACAACAGGTACGTCTGATCCCATCGCCCGCATCGAACCCGCCAGCACACAGAAACTGCTGTCCGTCGAATTTGCGCACCCGGAAAACGCACCACCACAGGCCACCCAAGACTGACTCTTTCTTCGCCGCGCCACACAGACGACCCCGACGACACATCTAAAACCCCAGATCAAACGCCAACATGGGTAAGGTTCACGGTTCGCTCGCGCGTGCCGGTAAGGTCAAGTCGCAGACCCCCAAGGTACGATAGAAACACCCTCCTCCGAGCAAGCAGAGAAGCGCTCTCTCGCCACCCGACACCGACCAACACCGCCTCGCCACCATCCGACACACACACACACACCTGCGCCCATCCATCCGTCCATCCAGGAACACTGTCAGCTAACGCGGCATTGTGCACACCCACAGGTCGAGAAGCAGGAGAAGAAGAAGGTCCCCAAGGGCCGCGCGAAGAAGCGCGTTACCTACACCCGCCGCTTCGTAAACGTCGTCATGACCGGCGGCAAGCGCAAGATGAACCCCAACCCCACCTCTTAAACGCCCAACCAACACACCGCCAATATCGGGGAAACGAGCAAGCTGGATTCATGAAGCGATGGAAAGGAGAAGTTTCTTGATGAGTCGTTGTTCGAGGACGGGGATGGGAGGTTGCAGTAGCGGAAAGCAAATGGAACAACCCCCAACGGCGTTCATGACCTTTGCTGTTTGACATCTGGCTTTTTCCTTTGCAAATGTCATGTATGTTCTCTTGAGCGCCCCGGACTGGAGGATATGCGGAGCCTCTGTATCTGGCTTCCACAGCTCTGGAAGGATGGAAATCGCAATGGCGAGCATTACGGATGGAACAAATGCGGCTCGCTAGATCAAGCACTGTATTTAATGCTGTCCTCCCAAGCTGACATTGCCACCACACATTATTTCATGCTACTATGCATGCGAAATCACGATAATGAACTTGAGTGAGCGATTTCTGGTCATTTTGACCTTGATTTTGATTTGTGAGCTATGCACCCCTTTCCCTGCGAAACTCTAGGATTGATTAGAGCACATGCATATATTCACTTGCTCGACTCACCCTCCGAGTCCACCTCCTCCAAAACCCGCCCGACCGGTGTCTTTGTTGATCTCAACAACTCCATTTGCTCGGGACCCAACACCGCCTGGTCGCCTTCAGCGCCACCAAAATGAATGAATTTGAAAGTGCCGCTCTCCTCACTGGCGGTCAAAGGAAACACGCGACGACCTTCGTTGCTCCCAGAGCGGGAGATGATCAGCACCCTAGGCCTCGTCTGCTGAGAGCCATCTTCGTCATCGCCACTGTTCTCAATCTCATACACCCGTAACACGCTGTTTTGCTGCTCGATCTCGGTCTCGGAAACTGCATGTGTGGGTGTTGGTGGTGTGGTTTCTCGCTTAGAGAGACCGGTTGCTGACGATGCGGATCTGCTGTAGGACTTTCTCTTGACGTGTTGGTTGCGTGGAGCTGGTGGTGTGATGATGTGCTGCTCGCTGTTGGCCAGTCTGTTTTCAACACGCTTTCGCTTGCTCGCAGAGAGTTTTTTAGGTGATGCTTGTGGGGTAGGACGACCCATAGTTATTGAAGAGTCGTCAGAGTCAGAGCGATTGTCAATATCCACGTCATGGGACTCGGTCGTTGTGTCTTTCGCGGCGCCTGCGATGGAGTTTGTCGAGACCAACTCTACATCTCCATCTCCTTCTGTGCCCGCGCTAAAGGAACCTCCCTGCTGCTCAACTTCTCGTTTTTTCTGTTTTCTGTTTCTTTGGCGCTTCTTCTGTCTTGACTTGCTGCTCTCCATGGTGGAGATGCTCAAGGCGTCATTGTGCGTAACGCTAGAGTCATTCTTGTCGCCGAGGTCGGATATCGTGCTTGGGTTGTCGACGGGATCGTTCTCAATGCTAGACGAGATCGGCGCCACCGCCACCGGAGCCTTCGAATACGTTAGCGCTCTGTCGTGCACAGCGTCTTGCGGCATCATTCCATGACCGGTCACGCTTGGGGAACTCGCCATACTGAAGAAGTTTCCCACTCTGCCCAGACCACCCAGACTCCCCAGGATTCCACCTTTGCCGGGAGATTCTTGTCTACTTACAGTAGATTTGGATTCTTCCGAATCAGAGCCATCGATTGCCCTGCTGTCGAGCCTGGGGGTGACGTTGAGCGATCCAGCGTCCTTGCCATTTGTCGACTCGATCGCTGTGCTGGTTGGGGTTGCAATGCCACTCAGGTCGCGGCCACTGACGCCATCAGAGAAGCCAGAAGTACTCCCGGAGTCCTGCGGCTTGCCTTTGATCGTTCCTTTACCCTTAGCCGACTTCTTCTGCTTCTTCTGCTTCTTCTGCTTCTTCCCAAACATACTCAAAGACTCGGTCTGGCTGGGTCCCTTCTTTGCTACTGCCTTGGGCTTGCTCGAGGAGTTTGTTGGAGAGTGTGATTGGACCGAAACCTGTAGTGATGCGGGTGTCTGAGGTGCACTGTGTTCAGTAGCTGCTGACGTTGGCGGAACCGAGTTGGTGGAAATCGCACGCTGTTTCGTTGCGTCTGTCATCTTCTCTTCAGTTTGGCTGCCTGGAGCCTGCTCAAGACCCGAGCTCGCAGAAAAGACATGTTGGACTACGTTGGTCGGGGACGACGGCGAAACCTCAGTGTGGCAGTCATCCGACTTCAGATTGGTAGAAATGGCCTTCGGGTTCTCCAAGGAGTTGACAACATCTCGCTGTGGCGTGGACCTCTGTGACTTGCTGTCCTTGGAACCGCTGTTTGAGCGTGCCTTGTTCTTGGAAGGAGTTGGGCTCTGAATCGAGACCGGAATTCCTGTCTTGGGTGAGCTTTTCAGAGTATTCGGCGCCATACCCTTGCCACTTTGCGACGAGACTGGACTGGTAGGGCTGTCAGGTTTCGGCTTGGGCTTGGTGAGTTGGGAGATCCGGGCAGGTTGCTCAGCTTGCGCTGTGACATCTTTGGCCTGTATTTGCTTGTCGTCGGGTGGAGAGGCGCTAGCAGTATGGAAACTCTCGTCGACGTGATCGGAGTCTGATAGTCTCCTGTCAACAGACGCAGGACGGATGCTACGATTGGATGGCGGCGAAGACTGTGATGGCAGCGACTGTTGAATTGGTAGCTGAGTCTTCGGGGTGATACCGGATGCCACTTCAGATAGGCAGACCTGAGGATGGTCGCTGATCTGCACAGCCGCTGGAGCATCACCCGATGAAGCTGTAGGCTCGACTGTTGGGGTAGTTCTCGGTACACTGGAAGGCCTAGTTGGCAGTGCAACCTTAGACGCAGCGGGGCTCTTCTGCGAGCAGTCTTTCTCCAGCTCCTGGCTCTGTTGCTTCAGGGGCGTCTCATGCAAAGGGCGACTGCTGGCTGCGGCGGCCTCGTAGTCACTGTTCACAGACTTCTCTGGCGACTGAATGGTTTCCGAACCCTTTGCAGTTTTCGATCCAGATAAGCTGTCCACACGTGAAATTTGTATGGGAGCCAGCGGCAAGCCATCGTCGACTAAGGAAGCACGATCTTGACGCTTCTGCTTTGGAGGCTTCACAGGAGCCTCGAGGGCAGTGGTTTGGCTTGATGCTGTCGCACCCTCACCCTCCACCCCGCTCGCAAGAGGCGTCTTGTTGTTCTTGCTCTTCTTACTCTTCTTGGTGTTCTTGCTCTGTGGCTTCTTGGGCGTGTTTGGCCCCGAGCTCACAGGAGTAGCATTGACAGATTGCACCACAGAAAGAGGCTGCCCTCCCGTAGCAGAATGGAAGGGTGTGGAGGCCGGGTAGCCAGCATAGCTGGTCTCGTTCGACTGGACAAAGCTGGGGTTGACTCCCATTTGCATGTTGTGCTGAGGCAGCTGCAAAGAGCTGTTCGCAGGCTCCTGAAACCAGAGATCAACATCCCGAGGCGGCAATGCGTGTACTCCTTGACCGCGATGTCTGGGAATGGGTGGCTTTCCGAAGTTTAAGCGAAACTCCTCGATGAAGTGGTACGGCACCTCAATGCGCAGCGGTCGACCGTACAGGTCAACTTCTCTGAGATCCAACACTCGACGTGCAACTTGATGGTTCCGGAATCGAACGACTGCCATCTTGTCTTTGGCATCGATAGGAATGTGGGCTCGAGGGACCGTGAATTTTATGTTGGTCACGTCGACATCGCAGGCATGAGCAAACGCCTTTGCGACCTCAGACTCCTCGGCCTCCACAGGGATATTGAAGACGACCAGCTCATTTACGTGAACAGCATCAGCACCAATGTAACGATTCCCAACCTCACAGTCAGGCAGTGTCGCTGAATTCTGGATCATGTCGGATTGCAACGGGCGATGCAATGTCGGTGGGCCTTGATGTGTTACCGCGGGTCCGTGAGGGAAGATGAAAGGAGGCAACAGTCGAGTTCCTGTTGAGCCCTGATAATCTTGAAACGAAGGGTATTGATCAGGTCCCGACAACACACGTTGTGGTTGAGCATTCTCTACCTGAGGGCGTTCGCTGTGGCTGCGCCACGAGGGCTCGTGATAGGCACTGCTATGGCGTTTTCCAAGGCTGTGTCCGGATTTCAGGTAGTAGTCGCTTGGTGCCTGGTTGATTAACGCGTGCTCTTCCGATGATGGCACTGTTCCGTGTGAATAGTCCCTGGTGCGACCACCTCGACCACGGCCGCCTGCGCGATACTGCCCGCGAACACTTCCACCACGAGACCCAAAGCTGGTGCGCCGGGCATCTCCACTCGTGATAGAGACTTCGTTGAAGCTCGTGTTCCTTGCCCTGCTGTATGAGAACCTCTCGTTGTCGCTGTGATTTGAGAAATGTCTGGGCTGCGAGAACTGCTGACGGGGTGTGTTGTGAAACGCATTGGAGCCCAACATGTCTTGCGAGACTGGTCCAATCGGTTGGGCGTACGGACCGGATACCTGCTGCCGCGAAGTCTGAAGCCCCTGGGAATGGTATACTTGGCCTGGTGGCGCGCCGTACAGTGAGAATGCAGTG
>Ga0265798_10001096_pt1 | contig 42957 bp, 53 predicted proteins | sample P3T30metagenome_FD_192430 | JGI IMG/M metagenome (GOLD analysis project Ga0265798, IMG submission 192430) | Plant litter microbial communities from East Loma Ridge, Irvine, California - P3 T30 | ecosystem: Environmental > Terrestrial > Plant litter > Unclassified | place: USA: California... | reverse complement strand
CGCGCGCGCCGGGGAAGATCAGCTCGCCGCCGCCGGCGATCGCGCGCGCGGCGTGCAGGATCACCACGGCCGCCGGCGCGAGCGGCACCTGATGATCGAACGCGGCGTCGTCCTTCTTCACCCGGGCGAGCTTCATGCGCGCGGCCGGCACGCGCCACAGCGGCGCCGGCCCGTCGAGATCCTCGATCTCCGACCAGCGCGCGCCGCGCAGCGCGTCCAGGCGGACGGCCGTCAAAGCGAGAAAGCGCGACGCCAGGCGCACGATCGGCCGGCCGGCCGCGCGATCGCATGCCGCGAGCAGCTCGCGCGCGTCAGCGATCGTCAGCAGCGCCGGCTGGCGCCGCTTGCGCGGTGCCGCGGCGAGCGCGGCCGCGACCGGCTTTGCCGGGTTGGCGGTGGCCTGATCGTGCGAGATCGCGAATGCGAAGATCGCCTCTATGCGCTGGCGCAGCCGGCGGGCCGTCTCGACCCGACCACGCCCCTCGACGACTTCCAGGAGCTCGCGCACGTCGGATGCGCTGATCTCGTCGCAGGGGAACGCGCCGATCGGCGCGAACACGTCGCGCTCAAGGCTGGCGAGAACGTCGGCCGCATGCGCCTGGGCCCAGCCCGACTGCTTCCGCGCATGCCAGGAGCGCGCGACCTGTTCGAAGGTCATCAGCGCTGCCTTGGCCGCCGCCGGCGATGCGGGCTTTATGCCCCGCGCGATCTGCTCGCGCGCCTGGTCAAGGTGCTGGCGCGCGGCATTGAGCGAGATCTCGGGATAACAGCCGATCGTCAGCAGCTGCTCGGCACCGGCCAGCCGATACTTGATCCGCCACGTGGCGCGGCCGCTGGTGGCAACGTGCAGGTGCAGTCCCCGCTCGTCGAACATCTTGTAGGCGCGCGAACGCGACCGCGCGGCTTTCACCGCAGCGTTTGTCAGCATACAAACCTCTGTTAAAGAATAGATCGGTGAAACCAGCTACCGAAGCTCGGTAAGTTGTAAGTGATGAGAGTCGCAGCGAAGCGGCGAAGCAGTTAGAATTATCTGAAATCAAGTAGATACTAGGTTCAATGCTATCGACCCAGAGGGGGCCAATATCATGCCGAACAAAGAACTGATCGATCGCCTGCGCTTTCTTGAAGCGTACGAATGCGAATTGGCTGCCACGGAGACGAACGACGCCGGGCGCGAAATGCATTTTCGGAAAGCAGCATATCACGCTGCGCGCATGGTCGCGCTGAAGCGAGAGACGCTGGGTCACGTTGAAATGCCATTTGTGGGATAGCAGCAGACGCGACGGAGGAAGTCTCCGCCGCGTGCTTTGTGTATCGTGGAACGGCAATCGGCGATCGACAACGGTGTTTGCGTATCGTGGACGATCGACAAAAGCCGATGAAGTGGGTGCGGATCGCCGCCGTGATCGGAACCGAGATCTACGTCGGAAGCGTTCGCGGCTAGGGGATTCTCCCTAGTCGCTGCGAGTTACCAGAATTTGTAGTTTGCGATTCGTACGCGGCGATGAACCCCTCGCTGCGTCACTGCCTGGGGGGGCAAGCCGAGTGGCCGATACCGAGGAAGGCAGCGAGCCTGAGGAGCAACGCGCTTCGACTTGTCCGATCTGTGGAAGTGCCACCCAACATAACCACCGCCCAACCGAGCAGAATTCGGGCAGCGAGCTGGAGGCATGGATGGAGGAAATTTGGCAGGATTTCTGCGACAGCATGATGCCACGCCGTTCTGTTTGATGCCAGCCACGGCCGAAATCCCGCAGTCACGCGGCGGAGGAATGCTCCGCCGCGTTCACGAGGTGGGCGAGTGTTCCTTCGAAGTTACCAAAGCGCTGAGTATGTGACGGATTGAAAAGGCGATCGCAATTTGATCGGGAGTGCGTGCAGCCTTCTCAGCTGCGGCAAGCAGAACTAGCATGTTGTTCCGCTCAGCTTCGGTGAGCAAGCCCGCCCGTGCCAACGCGCGGGCGTTTAGCGCGGCTGACGTCGCCGCGAACTCCTGGATTGCGTCATTCCATGCGTGGGACATCGTCCATCTCCAATCTAGCGGCGAGGCTGCTGCTGTAATGAGATGCCCCTTCGTCGGTTCTGTTTGACGGGGATGCGTAGAGGAATCAACTGGTGGGCGCGGCGGAGGACTGCTCCGCCGCGTGTTGTCGAAAATGGCGCTTTTGTGCGGTATTCCAGCGGTATCGGCCAGGGGCTTACCCCAGCCGATACCCCCACCGCTCCTCAATTTCGGACGATGAGTTCGCCGACGCGCTTCCCCGCGCCGGCGCTTGCCGAGCCGACTGTATAGCTCGTCTCGATGTCCGAAAGGTTAAAGCGGCCAAACACAGCTCGGGCGCCAGGCGTATCGTTGATCGACAGGATGAACTTGCCGGCGATCCCCCCCAGCTGGTCAGCCAGGCGCTCGAAGTCGGCACGCTCGAAGCCGTCGCCATAGTCCTTCTCGCAGTTCCAATATGGCGGATCGAGGTAGAACAGCGTCTCGGCCGAGTCATAGCGGCGGATCACGTCAGCGTAGGACAGGCACTCGATCGTCACACCGGCGAGGCGTTCGTGGATCTCCGGTAGCTTCTCGCGAAGCTTGGCGACGTCGAAGCGCGCTGGCGCCCGCTTGTCGACGCCGAAGTTACGGCCGGTGACCTTGCCTCCGAACGACAGCTGCTGAAGGTACAGGAAGCGCGCAGCGCGTTCGAGGTCCGTCAGCGTATCGGCGTTGGTGGCGAGCAGCCGTTCGAAGTCCGCGCGGCTGCTGAGCTGCCACTTCAGCGTGTCCATGAACGCCTCGTAGTGGCGCTGGAGGATCCGGAACAAGGTCGCGACGTCGCGCGACAGATCGTTGATGACCTCGACGGGCGCGGCGGCCGGACGTTTAAGGAAGATGCCACCCATGCCGACGAACGGCTCGACATAGGTACGGTGCGGGGTCTCGCCGATCAGGCCGACCAGATGGCGGGACAGGTTGCGCTTGCCGCCGAGATAAGGCGCAGGGGTTCTAACGACGATGGAGCCGGTCATAATGTCCTTCTGTGGAGGGAAGGCGCGCCGACTAGAACGCGCGGTATGGCCGCCGATCGATGTGATCGGCGGTGCCGCGACCAAGTGATCGCGGGATCTTTGGGGCGCCAGCGGCGCTGAACTGGGGAGTGGCTTCGGGGGAATATCGGGGTCAGTACCCAGGCAGCTTCGCCGCCTGGTACCGGGCGGCTAGCCGCGCAGATCGAGGCGACTGCGCCCCGCGTATTCCCCCGAAGGGTCTTCTATTTCGCAGGCCACCCGGCGAACCGGTGACCTCGATAACCGCGCGCGCGGGGGTTCAACCTTCCGGCTAGGGATGACCGAACGGCTTAGCTATGCCAGCGACCGAACCGCCCGTCGAGAGCGTCTTCAATGTGCGGTGTTGATGTGCTCAACCGGCGGCCGGCGGTTCTCGACGCGCCTCTCGTGCCAGGCCCAGATAAGCGAGCCGACCACCATCGTAGCTGCAATCAAAAGAAGGCCGAGATCGGACCGGCGACGGTTCATAATTCCAGCCTGTGGTTCGTAAATTTACCGTCTGCACCGTGACGTTCGAACAGCACCGCTGTCAAGTCGGGGTAGAACTCGGCAGCGGCAGTAAGCCACTTGCGGTGGGACAGTGTACCCACCGTTGACAGGTGGCTTGATAGGTAGAGCTCGCGACCCTCAGCAAGCGGTGATGCGATGATGTTGGCGAAGTAGGCAGCCTCGTCTTTTCGATGCATGCGAACGGCGACAGATCCGGGAAGGATCGGCGTGGCGACGAGGCGCAGGTCATCGAAGTAGATGGTTCGCATCAGAATGACCTCACGCTAAAAGCCCCGCCGAAGCAGGGTGGCTGTTTCAAAGATTGAGGATGCGGCTCGACCTTGCGAGCATTGAACCGCTACTGCATAGGTCTGCGCGGCTCTCGACTTACCGCGAGCTACGCGGGTCCGCACGTGGCTGCGGGCACCGTTCGGATCCCGGAACCACCGATCTAAGGTCGATGCGTCATGAAAGCATTCCTAGAGGCCCTGCTGCTCCCGTTTCGAACTATGCTCGACAAAATGCGAGCCGGTGATGTGCAACGGGAGGCGTGGCGCGCCGAGGGACGCTGCAGTGAGTGCGGCGTCCCTGTAGTTGGCGTTCACGCCGCTGCGGCCGAACCAGAGTGGTCGTGGATCTGCTGCGACTGCGCGGGTAACAAGGCCGTACCCTGACCATTAGACCTTGGCGTCTGTGTACGCCTTCCATGCTGATGCTTCCTTACCATATCCCGGCTGTGCCAAATGGATGCTATCGTAATAGTCGCTGGTAACGTAAGACAGTGAGTTAAAATCGAGCGCCGGGTTGCTGTTTAGCGACGCCTGCACGGTATCAATCGCAGACAGATATGCTGATGGTAAGTTGTAACTGTTTGTGGTTGGATTCGCCGGGTGTGTCTTTACTAACGTGCCGTCACCGTAGCTGGATAGCTTAGTAGCGAGAGTTTGAAGATTAGTCTGATAGGTCGAAGCTGCAACAGACCCGTTTGCATCATTCGGGCCTAGTTCAATCTGGAACGCATCAATATACCCGTTGAGCAGGCCAAGCGCAAAAATCGGTGCCCATGCGGAATTATCAGCGGTCGTAACCCAATCGTTAGTTTTCGATCCGGGATAACCCATGTTAAGAAATTCAAGGCGCGGAGACGTGCTGTCGCGCGGAATGATTGCGATGATGAATAGCGCCCCACCCGAAATGCGCTGGATCGAAATTGGATCGGTCGTGTGAGCGGATCGTGTTACAGGGACGATACGTGCCGCACTCGTACCTTGCTTGATACCTTGCGTAACATCCGTTTCATCGATTGTTGCTAATATAGTGCCGCTGGCAACATCGGTTACTGTGAACTGTCCTAAGCCTGAGAAGCCCGTAACGATAATGTCGAAGGTATCAGCAGTGAACAGCGGCTGGAAAGTCAGCGCTCCGGTTCCTGAACTGGAACAAGTCAACAGTCCTCCACCAAGGCTGGCGATGTTGGAAACGGACCAACCGGTTCCTGCGGTCATGTTCGGATAAGCCGAAAGCAAATCAGCGATTGCCTCGGACTTCGTGACTCCTGAGATAAACGCATCAGATCGCGAAGGGACGCCTGCCGCAGTATACGAAGCGGCAAGCTGCGATGGATAGCTATTGGCACGCTTGAAGTTCGGGCTGACGCTTGGTGTCGTGCCGGTCGCTGTGCCGGTTGTTGCACCGCCGCCCCATCCATCCGTTACGCTGTCGCCGATCATGGCGACGACGGCACGACCGGTGCCGGCTTTGACGCGGGCGATGCCCGCCGACAGCTTCGGCAACGTCACGGCCGAGATGGTCACGGCCACGGCGACGCTCGTTGCTCCTGCAGCTACGGCTGTTACGCTCACAGACCCGGCTGATAGCGCCGAAAGACCCGTAACAACTTTCCAGCCGTTCGTGGCGTCGCCCGCGACGGCAAAGCGACCATCGTTCGGGCTGACAGTCGGCGTTACGCCTGCGGGTACGTTGCCGATCGCGAACAGGAGCGTGCCGGAGGGGGAGTTAGCGGCGATCGTCTTCGATGCTGGCGTAGCCGTCAGCTGTGGCGTGGCAGCTGCATCGTCATTCAGGATGGTGCCCGTCGCACTCAAGCTCGCACCGGCCGAGTAGCCAGCCGGCGGCGAGATCGTCACGGTGAACAGCTCGTCCGCCTCGACGACGGTGTCGCCGTTGACGCTCACCGCGAACGTGCCGCTGGCTTGGCCATCTGCGAGGGCGACCGCACTGCCGGCCGGGTAGGAACCACCGGTGAAGTCGTCAGCGCTGGTGGTGCCAGCTGCGAACGACCAAGGCACCGAGATCGCGCCGGCGGTTGCCGATCGCGTGACTGTATAGGTGTAGAGGTTCGCGCCGCTATTGCCTTCGGCCTTCGAGATCGACGCGGAGAGCGTAACCGTCGGCAACGGGGCCGGCAGCCCGGCGATAGGCGTGCCGATGGACGCGAGCATGCCCGCAGCCGCGCCGACCAGCACCACGCTGTAGGGCAGGAAAACCCGGGCGGTCATATTGTTGGCCGCACCATGCTGAAGGACGACCTCGGTCAACATGGTCGGATCGAGCGCGCTACCAGTGGATAGCGCGCCGGCGTCCGCCGGATCTGCTGCCGCGCCTACGCCCGAGCGCACGATTGCCGATGCGATGGTGTCGGCGACGTTGAGGCGGATCGGATCACGCTTCGGAAAGCGCATATCCCAGAGCAGGATCTTCTTCATGGTATTCTCCGGAGGTTTTCAGCATGGCAGCAGCAGGCGCGAGCGCTCGACGGCGATCAGCTCTTGAGCTTGCCGAGCAGCGACTTGAGATTGATCAGCGTTTTCAGCTTCTCGGCAGCGCTGATCGAGGAAGCGGCAGCCTGGGCGTTCGTGGCCAGATCAGCGACGATCGCGTCGGCGGTCGAGGTTGCGGGCGCGATCGTGGCCGCATTCAACACAGCAACCGTACCTGTCGCGGCCTTTGCACCGACCAGATCGATCAGGTCTGTAATGGCCGGCGCGCCGGCTGAGGCGATGCCTACGATCGAGCGGTCGTCGAACACGCGATTGGTCGGCTCGACGCCGAAGACCTTGGCGGCTTTGCGGATCGTGCCGAGCACACCGGTCTTGGTGTCCGGGATGAGGCGCGAAACAGCCTTGGCCGCAAGGTGGAGCAGGCCGACCGCGAGCACCAGCGTGGGCGACGCGATGCCGAGGGCCGAGGCGGCGATCGGGACGATGTTGGCGAGGTCGTTCATAGGTGTTCTCCTTCAGAGGTCGGTGAGGCACATCGCGCGCTCGCGCTCGCGCCGTTTGGCGAGGCCGGTGACGACGACCGGGCGGCCGTTCACGCGGGCCTTGTTCCAGGCGAGCATCGCGTCGCAGCCGCCGCGCCAGTCGCGGGAGTTGAAGCGCTTCGCGATCGTCGAGCCGCAGAAGGCAGACACGCCGATGTTAAAGGCGGTGCGGGTCGCGGCCGCGAGCTGGTAGCGGCGATCGGTGAGTGTTGGGGTACAGGCGAGCACGCCGCGCAGATGCGTCTCGGCGTCGCCGGCGAGCTTGGCCTGGCAATATGCATCCGACCTGGTGACACCGACGCGGACCTCGGGCCCGGTGTGGCCGAAGCATTCGGTCGGGATGCGGGCGATATCGAGGTAACCGGTGTTGCGCTTGCCCTCGTCCTGCTCGAGCGCCGGCGTTGCCAGGGCAAGCGCCGCCACCGAGACAGCACTAAGGGCGCCGGCGATCGCGCGTGCGATCCCCGGCGTGTTGTTCGACGCCATCGTGTTTCTCCTAGGAGGTGACCGCCTCTTCGACGGGACGCTCGGTTTCCGTCGCGCGGATGAATGCCTGGACCTTGGCCGAGCCGTGGATCAGCAGCGCGGTCTCGAGGCGCATGATCTGCTCGCGATTAGCCTGCACCTCCGACTGGAGCTGCGAAATTCGTGGCTCGAGGAAGAACCGCCACACCATGCCAGCGACAGCCAGCCACATGGTCGTGGCGGTTGCCCAGCCCGCGCCGAAGGCAAGCGCCAGCAACCCGCCCGACGAGCCGGTGTAATCAATATCGCGCATGTGGTGGTCTCCGGCCGCTGTCGCGGCGGTGCTCAGATCGTCGTGAAGTACGGCAGCAGGGCCGCCAGCTGCGGCGTGTCGACCGGGTGGTTCAGATCGAGCGGGGTGAGCCGGAAGATGTAATCCTGCTTCCAGCCGGCGCCGCCACCCCATGCGGTCCAGCTTTTCACCACGTCGCGGTTGTCGAACAGGAACTGGCACATCTTCGGCACTTCGATGCCGCATTGCCCCTGACCAGCAACGCTCGGGTCGCCGCCATTGAACTCGCCGATGTGGAGCTCAATGCCGCGCGCTCGTGCCCAAGTGATTGCAGCTTGAGCGCGTGCGTAGGAGTTGAGGTCGCACGTGCCAGCCTCACCCTTTTGATCGGAGTCGAGGTACGAGTGCAGCTCAATGCCGAAGTTCTTGGCCGGATCGGCAAAGCCTTCGAAAGCCGCCGCGAAACCGTTGGTCACCCATGCACTGGCGCGCGAATATAGACCGCCGGTGACGAGCACATGGTTGAGCGCATTGGTGCGGCCACGAATGGAGTTGAGCACCCACTCCATGATGTCGCGGATCTCGTTCGCCGCGATCCCGTTCGGCTCGTTCATGATCCCGAACCACACGCGCGGGTTGCCGGCGTAGCGGTTGGCGAGCTTCTCCCAGAGATCGACAAGGGCGGTGGTCGGCGTGTTGCTGTTGAAGCCGACACGCGAACCGAAGCCGTAGATGTAGTTGTGGACGTCGAGCAGGACGATCAGGCCGCGTGAAGTCGCATAGTTGATGAAGTCGTCGATGCGATCCATGTCGAGCCGGCCGTACCAGGTGGCAAGCGTGCCGGGTGACGAGAGCGGGCCGAACAATGCGTCCTGAATACGCTCCCACAGCACCGGCAGCCGGATGATGCCGGCCTTCTTGCTCACGTAGTAGTCGATCTCCTGATGCTGTAGCGCAGGGTCGGGATTGTCTGGATAGGCCGGGTAGCGGTAATTCGTGCCATACGCGCCAGGCCGAACGGTGCCGCCGAAGTCACCGCCCGACATGTTGACGCCGGTGACAAACGCCGGCCGTGCCGGCAGCGCTGGCGCAGCGAAGTAGATCGCCGCATCGCCGACCAGAATAAAGCTGTCGTTGGTCGGGTTGATGAGCCGCAGGCTATGCTTGCCCGTCGCTGGCGCGGCGACCGACCAGTTGAGCACGCCGCTCCAGGTCGCGTCCGAGGTGATGACGCCGTTCGAATAGGTCAGACCCGGCGTAGCAGCGACAGCAGCGGCCAGCGCAGCCTCGAACCCTGCTGGCACGGTGCCGGTGGATGCCAGCGTGACAGACGCGACCGAGGCTCCGGTTGGGCTATTGACGCCGTAGGTCGCTTGCCCGTTGGCGAGCGTCGCGGTCAGCCGCCAGTAGCTCGGCGTCGGCTCGACCGACGTGTCGGCGATCTGGATAGTAATGGTGCCGCCGTAGTTGACGGTCTTGTTGTTGGGATCGCCGTCCGCCTTCATGAAGGTCAGGAAGTCGAGCTGGCGCGCGCCGGTCGTCACATGATCCTTGGTAATGGTGATCGGAATGAGGATCGGTTTCGCATCTGAATAGGCGGCCGTGGTGGTGATGACGCCGCCATTGTAGTTGCCGCGATCGGCATAGGCGGTCGAACACTTGCATCCTGCCGCCTCGGCAGCGGCCTTGATCGCCGCCTGAAACCCGCCGGCGATCGCGTACTGGCCGACGTTCACCGCGGCGATCTCGAAGATCGTGCCCGGGATCATGTTTTCGGTGACGGGCTTCAGGTAGAAAGTGTCGCCTTCGTTGACGGAGAGAACCGCTGTCACGCCATCGGCCGCGACCGACATCAGGTGATAGGTCGGCGTTCCGGGCGGCGTCTTGCTGGTGTCGCGGATAAAGAACGGCGAGCCGTTGCCAAGTGGCGTAGGCCCAGACGCGCCGGCGGGAAACACCAGCTGCTGCGTGATCTGCAACTGCCCCGGCGTGCCGCCCTGAACTTCCGTCACCTTGTTGTTGAGCACCGTGTTGGTGATGACGACGGGCAGACCATCATAGCCGTCGCCGATCTCGAACAGCAGCGCGATCGTAGCGCCGTAGTCGCTGCCTTTGAGGCTGGTGATGGTGATACCGCGACCCTGCACCGCCTGCGTCCACAAGAACGACCACGGGAACGCCCAGGCACCATCGCCGGCCTTGCCGCCCGCGAGCTTCCAGACGATCTTCGACACGCCGGGTAGCGCGTTGCCGCAGGTCATCTGGAACGACATTGTCGAACCTTCGTCGAAGGTGCCGCGCGGCGCCGTGAAGTTCCAGATCGAATAGGTGGTGTCGATCGGCTTGAGCGCGGCGAGGATTGCCGGAACGAAGGTCATGTGTTGGTCAGCGACATGTCGCCCCCCAGCGTCCATTCGGAGTGGCCGTTTGCATCGACGGCCGTGCAGATCGCGAGAGTGAGCGCGCTCTTACCGGCCGATCGCGTAAAGCCCTGCCGGTTGACGATCGTGCCGGCGACGGCCGAGAAGATCAGCCGGCCGCTGCCGTACTGGATGAACATGTACTGCGACCCGAACGGCGCATCTGGAAGGCGCACGCTGATGTTCGCCGGCGCGGTGCCGTTGCCGATCAGCCAGACGATGTTGATTTCCGATGCCAGCATCGTGAACGGGCCGAGGCCGGTCTTCTTGAGCATCTTCGGCGTCGATGCTTCATATTGCACCTGCGCCGCGCACTTGCGCAGCACCGTCTCGCCGGTCTTGAGGTTGGTGAAGGGAAAGGTGCCGTCGCCGTTCGGGCCACCGTTCACGGTGCCGAAGGCGAAGGCGTATTCCTGATCGAGCCAGGCGCTCATCTGATCTTCGAGCGCTACCTGCCGCAGCGCCAGCGCTGCGTTCGTCGGATCTGCCATGTGGTTTCCTTAAAAGCCGATCGCGAACCAATTGATGCCGTCGAGGCTCTGCGCATTGCCGGTCGACGCCTGAGCGAAGGCCATGAAGCCCTGCTGCGTCGGATCGCCGAGCGCCTGCATGTAGAGGTCACGCGCATTGTTGGCCGCAGCGATCCAGGCGAGCGGCAGGCCGAACACGCAAGCCGTCGGGAACGGCTCTGGAAATACGATGTTGAACTGAGCTTCCTGGCTGATCGAGCCACGGATCTTGCCGCCCTTGAAGATCAGGCCGCCCGGGATCGTGATCGAGAAGCCGTCTGCCGTGACGGTCAATTCGAACGTGCTCGCCACACCATCGACGGTCAGGTGCTGCGCGATGACGTCGCCGAGGTAGAGCTTCTTGTCCGCGTAGTAGAACGGCGTGATCGGATCGCCGCCGTTCGGGTCAGTGAACTGGAAGATGCTCGCCAGGAACTTGATCACTGACAAGGTGCCGCCGGCGGTCAAATTGATGCCGGCGATCGTGTCGCCATCTTTGACCTGGAACATGCCGCGAGCTTCGTCGGTGCCATCCGGCCCGAGGACCGTCTCGCGAAGAAACTGGACGTCGAGTTTGGACTTGTCGGACTGTGCCGATAGTTCCTGGAGGCTCCTCGCGCCGGTGCCGTCAGGCCCGGAAAAAGTGACGTTGCTGTTGAGAATGGCCGATGTGCCGTCCGAGCTCTTCGACGCGAGAATGTCGAGGAATCCGTTGATGGCACTGACGCTGTCGTTGAAGTTGGTCTCGAGGTGCTCGGTATAGGTCGCTGCCGACTGACCTTTTACGAAGCCGACTTCGTTGATCAGGCGCGTGAGATCGGCGTTTTTGCCGAGCAACTGCGAGACCGATGTGATGTTGTCCTGAATGTCCTTCAGCAGCTCGAACGCGGTGCGATCGCCGACCGGACTGTCACCAGGCGCGCCATAGGTAGCGTTATCCTCCGGCCGGTTCGGTCCGGTGACAGCCGGCCATGGCACAGCGAAGCTGTCTGTGCCGACCGGGCCGATTATGAGCCGATCGCCGCGCGTGCCGGCGCGGCTGTAGCGGACGCTCACCTGGTACGGGACCTCGGCCTCGACGCCGGTGATGACCTTGGTCTCCGTCGTCGGTGCCTCGATGCCGGCTCCGCGCCAGCCGGCATCGTCATCCAGACCGGTCTCGAACTTGCGATAGTCGAAGATGATGCCGTCGATCGTCGCGGCATCGCGCGCGCCTTCGACGACGATCGCGGGCACCGTGCCCGACGCGGACTGGATCGAGGTTGCCGTGATCGCCCAGGCATTCGGGCCTGGAACGGGAATCAACGGCGGTCCGGTCAGGCCCGGGGTGGGCGGTGGTACTGACGTCTGCCCGAGCGCGAACGGGTGCTTGCCCGCTGTCTCGCTGCGCGCCGTCATGGTCACGATGCCCGAGCCCGGATCCAGCTCGCGATTGAGCAGAAGCACCGGCTGGCTGTTGAGGCCGACTTCCGGCAGTGTCACCGTGACGCAGTCGCCGGGCTTGTAGCCCATCCACACCAGCTTCAGTGGCAGCGTGATCGGGCCGAACTCGCGCGCGTTCTCGATATCGTAGCGAACTGCCGTGGCGACCTGCGGCGTCTGCTGGATGAAGGGATAATCCTGCACCTTCGAGCGCTTGCCGCGATCGGCGGTGACATAATCGGCCACGCCGATCGGCGCGCCGGGCAGCAGCTGCCAATTGTTCGCCTCGAGCCGGTAGCGCGGCGTGATGGTGTTGATGCGGTTGCGGCGCGGCTGGGTTCCAGCGACGCTGGCGGTGCCGATCACATCGTCGACGGTGACATAGGCAAGCGAGACCTTGGGCGCGTTGACCAGGCAGCTGATCCGCGCGCCGAGGGCGAGCGGTTCGCCCATCCCGGCCTGCAGGATCTTCTTCATCGTGTCCCACTTGTCGTCACCGGAATAGATCATCCCGCCGACCTTCCAGCCGTTCGCCAAGGCAACGTTGCGACCCTCGACGAACGCGGCCACATCGATGCCCGACCAGGTCGCGCCCATGCCCATCACGCGCTGGTACTTGGCGTTCGCGTTCGAGCGGTCGCGCTGCCAGAAGCCGTGCGCCCAGCGCAGGCCGAGCAGGTACGGGTTCTCGGTCCACTCCCAGGTGTCGCTCGCCGCATCATATGCGGCGGTGTCGGCCGGGTCGGCCATGCGATGCGGACCGGAGCCGCCGGGATAGGTGCTATCCTTGGTCGGGTCGTAGCATTTGGCTCCGCGAACGGTCCACATCGGCGCCGGAACGCCGTTGGTGTAGACCTTGCCATTCGGGTCGAAGCGCAGCGTCCAGGTCGCCGCAGCCTTGCCCGACATCTTGTGCTGCGCGGTCCAACCCGGGGGCGAGCCCGCGCCGGCGCCGAAGCTCAGCGCGTTTGCCTCGGGCATCGCGCCGAGCTGGGTCATCGACCACATGAAGCCGGCGAAGGTGCCGATCGCGGCGCCAACCGAGCTGTAGCTGACGCCGACCTTGTCGACCGTCATGCCCTCGACCGCGTCGATCGGGCCGAGCGACAGCGTAGCGACGAACGACTGGCGGTCGTTGTCGCCCTTGTCCTTGGTGTCATAGCCAAAGCGCGCGGTGATGTCGCCGGCGGTGCCGGTGCGGCCGATCGCGAGCGGGATACCCGCATCGGGATCCGCGCTGAAGTCGGTCGGCGACCCAGTTGCCTGCGCGGTTGGTTTCTTGGCGGTGAGCGATGCACCAATCGACAGGAGACCGGCCGCCGCGCCGGCAAGCGCGCCGATCGTCGTCAGCGTGGACGCGGCAACACCGGCGACGGTCGCAGCACTGCCGATGCCGGCGCCGATCAGGCCCGCACCCGCTGCCGCGCCGATGCCGGTCGCAACCAGGGCGACCGCGCCGACAACCAGCGCAGCGGTTTTGAGGATCTTGCTCATCGCAGGACCTCCCGAAAATTGGAATGAATCTAGTTCCGCCCGCTCAGCGGGTCCGGACGCGCCAGGCGGCTTCGAACTGAAGCGGTTGCAGCACCACAGCGCCGTCGACATCGCCATGGTAGCCGAGCACCCGACCATTCCCGAGGCAGATCGAGAGAGCTCCGAGGCGATCTTCGGCCGGCATGGCGATGATGTCGCCGACGATCGCCGCCGCCGGCGCGATCCGCTCCAGCCCCATTGCGTCCAGCGCGTCACCGAGCGTGTGATGTCCGGCCGCGCGTAGCGCCCTCAGCGCGCTATTGACCGTCCGGTATGAACCCGAGGGCGGCAGTTTCACCTTTTCGCCCAGCAGGCGGAGGTGGAAAGCACACATCCGCACGCAATCCGAGGTGCCGAGCTTCAGCGGGCGCTGCTTCCAGGTATCGAGGGTCTTCTGCGCTGCGGCCGCGCGCAGCTCGAGCGGCGTTGGTGCAGCGGTCATGAGGAGGTCTTCTGCGCCTTGTAGGGCGTGCTGTAGCTGCCGCCCGCGTAACTGGTGACCGCCTGATTGGTGCCGGCAACGCCCCAGTAGATCGTCTGTGCGACGCCGGTGACGAACTTCATCCCGAGCTCGCCCGGGAAGATGCTCTGGTGGAAGCCGTCCGAAAGGCGCGCGCTTTCGTCATCTTCGAACAAGCGCTCGAAGACGCTGACGACTTCGTAGTCGAGCAGCCGGCCTTGCTCGTCCGACTTCAGCGTCGGCACGTCGAGCTCGCCGACAAACACGAGCAGCGGATCCGGGATCGGGATGCCGGTCTGCTTATCGACCGCACCCATCCACACCGAAACGGGCGAACCCTGCATCGTCGGGCCGGATAGCACTGCCGCTGCGGCATCGCCGCTCGGGATGAGCGTCATGCTGAAGGTCGGCGCGCTGTCGCCGGTGCCGTCGGTCAGGTCCTCGACGTCGGAGATCGCGCCGAAGGTCTCGTCCTTGCCGACGAAGGTGCGGCCGCCGAACGACAGAATGCCGGCGCCGTCGAGCAGGTTGACCGACACGCCGGGCAGGTCGATCGACACGGCGCCGAACACGAGCGGTGCCGGGCTGCGCAGTGCGGCATCCAGCTGGGGCGTGAGCTGCGACATGGATCAGGCCTGTTCGATAATCGTGATAACCGGCATCTGCGACTTGGCGATGGTCAGCTCGATGTCGATCGAGGCGCCGGAAACGATGCCCTCGATGTAGGGCTGCGCGAACTCGCAAACAGCGCCACTTGCTGGCACGACCCGGAGCATTGGGTGGATCGGCAGGGTGACGCGACCGCTGACGTCCACCACATGGTCCGCATCTTCGTTGACACAGTGCAGGTAGCGGCGTCCGCCGTTGATGATGCTGAAGAACTGACCAGCCCGTACAACATAGCCCGGGTTGAGCCCGCGTAGCGGCAGCAATGCGCCGAGGATCCCGGGACCATCGACGACGGGCGAGCCCGGCGCGCCGATCGCGAGGCCCGGCTGCGGGAACGGGAACAGCGCACCTTCGGTCTTCGCTCGTCTGAGCGCGGCACCGAGAATACGCCCATCCGGATCCGGCACCAGGCGCGCATAGGTGATGTCGAGTGCGAAGCGGTTGCCGAGCCGGTTGAGGCGCTGATAGGCGCCGCCCATCCCACTCTTCTGGTCAGCGCCGAAGTCGAGGTACTTCGGCACGGCCTTGCTGGGCAGGCGCGGCTGGGGAAGCAGAATCGACATGGTCAGCGCCTCGCCAGGTTGCTGCGCGCCGCTCGCGTGGCATTGCTGGCAGCCAAGCGCGCGCCGCCGGCCGCACCCTGCGTAGCCGCCGCTGCGCCGATCGCATTCACCTGGTCAAGCAGGTCCTGCGTTACCACGGCGCCCGCCAGATGGAAGTGAACCGCCCCACCGCCGCCGTTCTCGTTGGCGGCCGACATCATCCGCCGGCTTTCCGCGGCCGGATAGATCCGCGTGCCGCCGGGTAGATCCATGATCTCGCCGCCGTTCTCATTGACGTAGGTCGCACCACCCGACCAGTTCTGCGTGCCCGTGGCGTTGTGTGCGGTCACCCATGACAGGTCGACCGTAGGATTGGAGATCGCGCTTCTGCCGCCACCGAACAGGCCGAACACGCTGCTGAGCGTCGGTAGCTTCTCGCCGAACAGGAGGTTCTTCAGCGGATTGAGCGCGGCAAGCTTGATGAACTCGTTTTCGACGTCCTTCAGCAAGCTCTTCAAGCCGGAGCCATCCGGGTTGAGCAGATCGTCCAGGAACTGCTCGCCGGTGCCCTTTACTTCCGCCCACGCGTCCTGGAGCCCTTTCAGCCGTACCTGCTGCTGATCCATCGCCGCCACGCCGGCGAGGAGCTGCTTGGCTTCGGCGCCGTAGAGGTCGACGCCGCGCGATTGCAGATCGAGCATGGTGCGGAGCTTGTCGAGGCTCTCGCTGCGGACGTCGTCGTTCGCGGTGACCAGGCGCAGCTCGGCCGCGCCCAGCGTCAGGTTCTGGGTTTGGCTGCGGTTGGCATCGGCGAGGTATTGCGCACGATCGGCTGCGTTCTTGGTCTGCGCCTCATCAACAGCGGCGTCGACGTAGCTGGTGCGATCCTCCGGGGTGTAGCGCTTCTCGTCCGCTTCCTGCTCGGCGCGAGCCCGCGCCTCCGCAACCGCACGAGCGTCGGCCTGGAGCCCAGCATAGTTGATGCTGCCGCGCGACAGCGCTGTCGAGGCCTTCAGCTTGGCGATGCTCTGCTCTGCATCCCAGGCGGCATCAGCGGCATTGCGGCGGCCGAGTGCGGCCGTTTGCGCGTCGATCTCGCGGTTGAGCGTCGCTAGGGCCTCGCCCTGGAGGCGGGCGCGCAGTGCGACCAGCGGTCGGAGCGTCGACTCGGCCTGGAGCGCGGTCGCCATGTCGTTGACCGACACGGTGCCGGCGGTGACTTTCGCCATCACCGCCTCACGCGCGGCCGCCTCATCGTTCATCTGCGACACGGCCTTGGCACCGTTCGCCACCGCCTCGGCCGCGCTGAGCGCCAGCTGACGCCGTGCCTGCTCCTCGACGTCGATGCCCTTCTTGGTGGCATCGGTTGCCGCCTTGCGACGGGCTTCCGCCTCCTCGCCAGCAGCTGCCGACTTCAAGTAGGCGTTGGCGACGTCGATCGCGGCTGCCGCTGAAACTTCCATCGATGCGGCGTCGCGTGCGAGCGCCTTGGCATGGCCATCGTGCGTCTTGGTGGCGTGAGCAGCTGCCGCATCGGCTTTCGAGTGCGCCAGCGCCTCGACGTTGGCCGAGGTGATGACCTGCCCCTTGGCGGCGATCTCCTCGCGCTGGGCTGCCAGCGCGGCCTTTGCCGCCGGCGCCTTGGTCGCGGCGATCTTCGCGTCGATCGCGGCGAGCTCGTTGGCTTTCTGCTGCTGCGGGATGAAGGTCGTGATCGCGTGATTGTACGCGTCCAACGTGTCGGTCATCGCCTTGCGCTGCGAGGGATCGAGCTGGGACGTCGTGTTCAGCGCGGCCTTGAGCTTGCCGGCCGCATCCTTGTAGCCGGAGAGCGCGCTCTCGCCGGTGTAGGAGTCGACGATCTTGCGGCCCTGCGCGACCGTGGAGACCTCCGCGCGCCGGCTGGCCTGGGCAGCCTCCTGGTTGAGCTGCACGCGCAGTCCGTCGATTTGCGACTGAATCGCTTTGCGATCGCTTTCGAAGCCAGTCGGCGTGCTGTCACGCTTCATCTCGAGCGACTTGATCTGGTCCGCGAGGGTGCCGCCGGTCGCCATGCGATCGAGCGCCTTGCCCATCCAGTTCCAGGCGTCGGAAGCGGCTGTGGCGATTCCGCTCCAACCGCGCTCGAGCACGCTGGCGTGCGCGGCCGCGCCATCGAAGGCCGGCCCAAGCGCGTTCAGCAGCGCGATCTGGGCATTGGTCTGGTCGCCTTCCTCGACGAGCTTGGCGATGTGCTCGATCTGCGCCTGCGTGACCGCGCCGTACTTCTCGGCCATCGCTTGCGCGCCGGCGATGGTATCGCCGAATGTGGCGTTGAGCTCTTGCTGCGCGCCCTTGGCATCCTGCCCGGTCGCTGCGGCAAAATCCTTGGTGATGGCAGTCAGGCCGACGAGCACGTCGCCCGAGGAGGCGACGGCGATATAGCCCTGTTCGAGGTCGCGCGCGGCCGAGACGCTGATCTTCGCCGCGTCGGCTGCGGCTTCCGCGTTCGCCTCGAGCTGCGCGCCGCTTTCGCCGAGCTGCGCGCCCATGCCCTGCGATAGCGCGCCGAGCTTCGCCACGCTCGATGCATAGTCGTACCAGGCCTTGGTGCCGGCGATCACGGCAATCGCGGTGCCGCCGATGAGCAGCCGCGTCGGCGTGAGCACCGACATAACCTTCTTCAGCGAGCCCGAGACGCCGTTTCCTCGGCAAGCTTCTTGGCGGCCTCTTCGGCTTTTGCCTTCAGCTCCTCGAGCGCGGGGTTGGCGCCGCTCGATCCGCCGATCGCCTCGCCAGCGTCATGCGACGCGTGGCCGGTCTCACGGATGGCGCCGCTCACGCCGCCCTCGCCGACGAAGGCCTGCGCAACTTCCGCGCCTTGCTCGGCAAGCACGCGCAGGATCGGCATGCCGGCCGCGAGCGACTGATAGGAGTTGAACGCAGCCGACTTCAGCATCTGCATCTGCATGAAGGTGAAGCCGGTACTATCGCCGAGCTTCCGAGTCTTCTCGGCCGCATCGAGGAAGGTCTCGCCGGCCATGCCGACGGCTTTGCGGTGTTCTTCCTCGGTGATGTTGCCGCTGTCGAGCAGCGACTTGTAGGTCTTCAGCTCGTTGTCGTAGCGCTGCTGCGAAGCGTACAACGGATCGAGCGAGGCGCGCAGCTTGTTCGCGGCAGCCGCGCGGTCGGCCTCGGCACGAGCAGCCGCATCCTCAGCCTCGAGCAACGGCTGGAACGCGGAAGCGGCTTCCTTGGCGGACCCGCTCGTGCGATCGAGGTTGACGGTCGCGAACTGACCGGCGTTGCCAGGCTGCGCTGCTGCCGTGTCGAAGGAAGCGTTGGCCGATGCGTTGGCGGCCGCGATCTTCGCCGCTGCCGCTTGCTTCTGGAAGGCGGCGACCTGCCGGTCGGTATATTCGTCGGTCGCCTTCGAAGCGCGATCGGCGGATTGCTCGGCCGCCGACGCGATGCCGTCCATGGCATCGACGCCGGCCTTCTTCACCTCGGCGAAGTCGTTCTTCACCTCGGCCTTGCCGTCCGTCTTCAGCTGGAAGCCAACGCTACGAATTGTCATCGTCGTCGGCCTCCTCTTCAAACGTGTCGGGCGGGTTGATCACGGCCGCTTCGATGCGCGGCAGGATCTCGGCGAGCAGACGGAGGTCAGCGCCGCGCGCGGCGCCGACCCTCATGATCGCGGTGAAGTCGAGGCCGATCGGCCGGGTTACGAAGCCTTCTGCAGTCGGGACGATCGCGGGGCGGATCTGCGAGCCCGCGCCGGCGACGACTTGCCAGACGGCTTCGCCCGCTTCGGTTTGGGCTTCGTGTTTGCGGTAGGGGCATTCGTCACAGCGCCCGAGCTTTTCGGCATCGCAGGCGTTGTGGCAGTATCGTCCGCCGGCATCGCCCCCGCCGAAGTGCCAGCCGGCAAGGGCGCAAAGCCGTTTTTTTCCGCGTCCAACTTGGTCCAGGGCAGGACGTATTCGCGGTCGGCCGCTTCGAACAGGCGCGGCTCGGCGATGAATGCCGAGATCGTGCCAGGCTCGACCCGCACGATCGCGCCGGCGTCATCGCGGATCTCGACGTCGGGCGTCGGCGCGACCGGCTGGTCGTCCTGGTCGCCGATGCCGTCCCATCCGATGATGTTGAAGCGCAGAATTGCGCGCGAGAAGGCGTCACCTGCCTCCTCGATCGCACCGCGATCGCGCTGCAAGACCTCGGCAACCGCGCGGCGCGCGGCGCGGAGCGAGAGCGGCGACGGCTGCGGGTTGAAGGTGACCTTCACCGCCGGCCGATCGCCATAGGCGGCGATCAGCGTCTTGGTGACTGGCTGGGGCGCGCCGAGAGCAAACATCAGGCGGTGTGCTCGTCGGCGTCGACGGCGTCGACCGCATCGGCTGCTTCGGCTGCCGGCGTCTCGATCGCCTCGAGGCGGATTTCGCGATCCTCGTCAATGATCTGGAAGGCATTGTCCACGCGAACGAAGTTGCCGGCCTCGACCGCGTAGCGGCTGACCGTGCTGCTCGCGACATCGGCTTCGAGGATCTGCTCGATCGTTTCGCCGGTCTTGGCGTCGACGACGCGAATGTTCGCCAGCACGTCGGGCGGCGTGACGCCGACCTTCACATGTCCAGCGGCGAGAACAGCGGCGACCGCTGTCAGTGTCAAAGTGCCCATGGTGTTCTCCGGGTCTGAAGGATCAAGCGTAGCTGGCGACGTCGGTCACTAGCGTGACCGTCATCTGCGCGGCTGCCGCACCCGAGGCCTGATAGTTGAACGTGCTGGTGACGCCCTTCGGGCCGCTGATCGGGCGTTTGGGCTTGGGCAGCCAGACGCGCGGCAGCGCGAAGGTCAGGCTGGTGCCATCGCCCAGCGCCCAGCCGAAGCTGAGCGCGGCCGAGATCTTGCCGCGCGACTTGTTGAACAGCGTGCCACGCGGGCCGCGCACGACGATCGAGCCGTTCGACATTGCCTTACCGGGATCGACGCCGGCGATACGGCCATCGGCGCGGATGACCTCGACCTTGTCGAGCTGGTTCGAATAGGCGACGTCGGCCGAGACGATATCGCCGGCAACAACGCCGTCGACCATGATCGAGCCGGTCGCCTGGGCAAAGCGCAAGCCGCGCAGCGGGGTCGGCGAGCCGGCGACGCTGGCAACTGTCGGATCTACCTCGCCCTGGCCGATCATCGACAGCGTGGCGTTGAGCATGCCCGAACGCGCGAGCGCGATCTTGATGGTGTTGAGCACCAGGCCGTAATGCACGCTGTAGCTCGGCTCGTCGGGCTGGCCGATCTCGATCGAAGTCGAGGGCAGCGCCTGCGCCCCCGAGGTGAAGACGTGCGTGTACTTGCCGCCGGTCGGACCGGTGGTGACGGGCGGGCCGAAGGTCTGGCGCAGCCAGAAGCCGATGCCGCGCTGCTCGACCGGCACCATCAGGTCGCCGTCGGCGGTGATGACGTCATAGGTCGGGTCGAGACCCTCACGGCCGAAGCCGAGCTGGTCATCCTCGATCAGCGCCTGCTCTTCGCCAAGGCCATGGCTGATCAGCGGCAGCTTGAAGAACGTCGACGCCGGCACCTGGCCGTAAACCGTCTCACTCGCGGCCGCCATGACCGCGTTAATACCAAGGGGTCGGCCCATGGGTGTCTCCTGTCTGTTGAAGGTCAGCCGAGCGGGCTGGTGGTCGAATAGGTCGCGATGATCGGGAAATCGGCCCAGCTCATCGCCGCCACGCCGACCGATTGCGTCTCGCCGTCCACCGGCGCCTGCGCATCGAGGTAGATGCAGAGGCCGCCAAGGAAACGGTCCGCGACGATCGCATCGCCGATCGCGGTCATCATCGTGTCGAGCTGCTCGCGCGAGCGCGCCGCGATCTCGATCGGGAATTGATGCTCGTACCAGTAGGTCGGAGGGGAAAGGTCGACGTCGGGGGTGCCGGGGTCGCCCGAGCGGACGATCACGAGACCGAAATCGTCGACGTTGGACGGCTTGGCCTCATCGGGCTCCATGCCCAGCACTTTGCTGTTCGGCAAAGCCGCCTTAACCAGCGCCTTCACCGCGACGCCAACATCGAACCGCTTGGACATAACTATCTCCAGCGAGCGTCAAGGTTGGCAGGGAAGCGCTGCTCGGCGAGTGCCGCCGGCGCCGACAGGTCGACGGTCTTCGGCTTCTTCACCATCCGCACGAGCGAAAACATGATGACCATCTGCACCGGGCGTGGATTGCGGGTCTTGCCAGCACGCTCGTTGTCGGTGGCATTGCGCCAGCGGCCGGTGCTCTTGCGCGTAACCAAGCCCTTCATCACCAAGTAGCCGACGCTACCGCGGCGAATGCTCGGCGTGTGAAACCCCTTATCACCCGGTGAAATGAAGATGAGGCGTCGCCCAAAATGACCCTCGACTTCGCTTACCGTCAAAGCATCACCGCTGCGGTTGCGCGGCACATCGTCGGTCGGGATCGCCAACAACCCCTTGCCGCCGCGCCGGTAGATGGTGCGGCCGTTCGCATAGCTGTCGATGATCGCGGCGGCGCCGCGTCCATCCTTCGAGGGCTGCGCGTAGATCCAGCCGGTCGGCTCGAGGCTGATCCGGCCGGAGCGGTTCGGGTAGGTGACGCCGCGCACCGCGTTCGCCAGGCGATCGCCGAGGCCGGCCGCACGCACCTGGTCGCGGAACGCCTCTTTCACCTCGTCGGTGGTGTCGCGCATCGCTGCGGTGACGAAGCCGGCGACCTCATCCTCGGCACCGGTAAAGATTTTGTCGAAGTCCGGGCCCTTCAAGCTGGTGCGGAGCATGTCACTCGTCGCCGGGGGCTTCGACGATCCAGGCGAGGCCCTCGGCCGACAGCCGGGGCTCGCCGATGATCTCGAAGATTTGCCCGTCTACCGTTAGTGATGCGCCGGCGGTCGGCTGATCAACATCCGCGCGCATGATGCTCCAGGTCGTTGCCCTGGTCGGGATGGTAGTGTCGCCAAAGGCGAGATCGGCCTGGTGGGCTTTCCGAATGACCCTGATCGGTTCGGGCAGCGGATCGCCGCCGGCCGGCGTGTAGACCGCCGCCACGGAGCCGGCAGCGCGGTGAAGCACTCCCAGCGCCATGGCGAACGGGTCATACATGCTTAGAAGCTGGCGTTGAGGCGGACATGCGCCGTGGTATCGCCGGCGAGCGCCGCCTGGGTGCAGGCGCCGATCAGCGTGTTGCCGGCCGAGGTCGCAGTCACGACCTTGTTGGTGTTGTCCCAATAGACCCGCGCGCCCTCGTTGATGGCGTTGGCGTCCTTCGGCATTTCGAACTTGCCGGTTAGGCAGAACGGGCCGCGCACGCCCTGAGCGATCGCGATCTTGGCGACGCCGAAGATGGCGCCGATCAGCGCACCGCCGCCGGCGGCGACTGCGGCCGGTGCGGTGAGCATCTGGTCATTGGCATGACCGAGGAAGTTCTTCATCGTGGTTCTCCGGATGACGCGGGACCGGGCAGCACAAGGGCCGCCCGATCTGCATAGCGATGGTGGTAGGCAGGGGAGCCGGTCGGCTTACGCGCCTGGGTTCTTGTCCATGCCCCGATGGTCGATCGCCTTCGCGCCGACGACCAGGCGCGCCTTGATGTCGACGCCGTCGACTTCGAAGCCGTTGCGCTGCTCGGTCTGGAGGCCTTCGTGGCCGGCCAGGTACGAGTACTCGATCGTGTCGATCGACTGCGCGTTGGGATCGGCCGACAGGAACCAGGTCGTGTCGATGATGCGCGGCTCGATGATCGGCGTCAGCGTCCGGTTATATTCCGGATTGATGTCGCCGTTCTTGGTCGCGACGTAGTTCGCCGAGGTGAACTGGTTGGCGGCCTGCTCGCTGGTCGGGCCGGCGATCAGGAAAGCTGGCGCGTTGTTGAGGAAGCGGCCCTTCGGCGACTTCTGCGTGCGCATGCGGGTGCGGCCGGCCTGAAGCGACGCGATCGCGATGGCTGCGCCGGCTGCCGCGAGGTTCTTGTGCGTGTTGGCCTCGAACACCGGCAGACCGTCCGACATATTCGGCGCGGGATTGGCGAGCAGGATCGCCCACACGACGTCGCTCTCGACCTGAGCGGCTTCCTGACCCATCGCCATCGGGATACGATCGAAGGCGTTGAGGTCGTCGTTAATGATGGTTTCCCAGCTCAGCGAGATGATCTGGCCCCACTTGCCGACCGCATACTGCTCGGCCGAGTCACCGACCGTGGCGTACTGGTACTCGGCACCCTCGGCGACCGCCTTCATCGGCGAGATGTCGGAGAGCGCAACGCGGCTGACCGGGCGGAAGTCGGGCACGCTGCCCTGGCGGCAGAACGGCTTGAACGTCTGCGGGGCGAGCTCGTAGCCGCGACGAAGCGTGCGGCCGACGGTGTTACCCATCAGCGCCGGGAAGTCGGCCGTGGTGTGCTGGCCGGCGTTCATCGGCTGGCGATAGCGGAACACCGCCTGGGCGACTTCGACGTCGCTCATGTTGCGGGTGCTGACGCCGGTCGAGTCCATAAAGTCGCGGGCGAGCACGATCAGGCGACGGCCGGCGAAGGGCTTGGCCTCGTCGGTCAGCTGGTTGCGCGGGTTGGCGCGGTGCGCAATCGCGATCGACATGGCATCCGCGCGCGCAGCGAACTGGGCGGTCGGGATCATCGCCGGCGAGAGGTTGGTGATGGTGGGCGCGTTCGTAGCGATATGGTCGATGATGCTGGTGCGCGCCGCATCGACGCTGACGCCGGTATCGACGAGCGTATCACCGAACTCACGCGGCAGGCGAGCGCGGCTGACCTCGTTTCGGATGGTGGCAACGCGGGTGCGTTCGGCTGCCAGAGCCAAGGCGACGGCATCGCCAACGTTGGTCGGCTGCTCGGGCACAACGACCGGTGCAGGAGTCGGGGTCGGCGTAAGGCTGGGCGTCGGGGTCGGCGCCGGCACGATCTGATCGGGCATCGGGTTCTCCAGGTCTGGAATGGCGGCTGGCGCCGGGGTACTCGTCGCGTTCGCGATGAGCGGGTGGGACGGCAGCGCGCGGAACTTGAACTTGCTCGGGTCGAGCATGTTGGTCGCGGTCGCGTTGCCGGCGATCTCGTCGATGAAGTGGAGGTCGAGCGCCTCTTGGGCGGTCAGCCAGGTCTCGGCATCGAGCAGCGGGTTAAGCTCCTCGGCCGACATGCCGGTGCGCGCCGCGTAGATCTGCACCAGCTGGTTCTGGAGCAGGTCGAGGCGGTCCGCGACGGCGCGCAGCTCCGGGGCTGTCGCATAGGTGCCATCGCTCGGCTTGTGGATCATCATCACCGAGCTTTCGGCCATGACGATGCGGTCACCGGCCATGGCGATCACGCTGGCGATCGAGCCGGCGACGCCGTCGATCAGCACGGTGACCTTGCGCGGCGACTGCTTCAGCGCATTGTAGATCGCGAAGCCGTCGAACAGCAGGCCGCCGAGCGAATTAATGCGCACCGTGATGTCGTCGGGGGCGGAGCTGATCCGGGTGACTAGCCAGCCCGCGTCGAGGCCGTCATCGGGGTCGCCGATGATGCCGTAGAGCAGAATTTCCATGGGGATCAGCCTTTCGCGGGCTTGGTGGCGGCCGGCACGGTCGCGCCAGGCTTGGTGTCGCCGCCGTTGGACGGCTGAAGCGCATTGCCGACCTGCGTCACGCGGCGCGGGTCGCAGTCGAAGACCAGGCCTGCCTTGTCGACCTTGTCGGCCCAGCGCTTCCAGGCGGCGAGCAGCATGTCGGGATCCTCGCCACGCTCGCGGATCGCGGTCTCGGGATCCATCAAGCCGGCGCGGACCATGTCGCGGATCGCCGGGCCTTCGGTGGCGATATCGAGCATTGGACGCGCTGGCGGCGTCCAAAGCATCGTGCAACCCTCGACGTCAATGCCGAGCAGCGACGCCGCGCGGAAGAACCAGGCGGCTGCAGGTTCACAGAACTGCGGGATCAGCATGTTCCAGGTCCAGCCGTCGAGCTGGCGATTGTACTGGATGCGGCCGATCCGACCGGAGCTGAAGTTGACGCCTTCGAGGTCGCCGAAGATGTCATACGGCAGGTTGAGGCCAGTCGCGAAGGTACGCACCGAGATCTTGGCGAAGTCGGCATAGCCCTCGACGCCCGGGGGCGACGCGAACTTCACATCGCCACCGGCGGGCAGATCCTCGATCATGCCGGGCTCGATGAAGTCGCTGGCATCCTCAGGCGACGGATCCTCGCCATCGTCGCCGGCGTAGCCGATCCGGAACACGGCATAGGCGCCGGCGATCTTCTGGCGAAGCAGCTGGCCGTCCTGGTACTCAGCGAACTCGCGCATCGCCATCACAACGGGCGCAAACCAGCTGGCGCCATGCTGCTGCCCCGGGCGATCCTGCCGGAAGACGTGGATCACCTGGTCGGCTGGGATCGGGCTCGCGAGCAGGCTGCGCGACGCGATCGCCCCTGGATGGTTCGGGTACAGCCAGTAGGCTACCCGATTGCCGATCACGTCGAACTGGATGCCGCTGATCGAGGAGCCGAACTTGTCGAGCAGTCCGTTGCGGTTCGCGTCCAGATAGTCGGGCTCGAGCGCCTGCAGCTGGAACGGGACCGGCAGACCGTCACGCGCGAAACGCGGGCGGTTGCGGAATAGGATTGCGCCACTCTCGACGATCGTGCGCATCGCCTGCAGCTGCAAACCATAGAGGTTCTGCCGACCGTCGGCATCGCAGGCAGTCGTTTCGAAGTGCGCCTTGGCGAGCGCCTGCAGCTGCTCGTCGGGCTGGCCGTTGCGGAGCACCTGGAAGGTGATGCCGGTGCCGACGACGTCGGTCGCGATCGCCGACACGGCCCGTTCGGCGTAAGGGTTGTTGCGCACCATGTCCCGCGCGGTCTGCGCGAGGACCTGGGCGGCGCCCATCAGCTCGTAGTTCGCGTCCTTCCCGGTACGCCGCCAGCCTTGCGTACGCCGGCTGTGGCTGGCGCCGTCATACTGGTTGCGAACGCCGCTCAGCGCGGCGCGGCGCACCTCCGCCCGCTCAAGGCGAACCCGCGCCTCGGCACGAGCAGCGGCACGCATTGGCGCGATCGCGGCGAAGGTGCGGGATAGCAGGCCGGGTTGCTTCACAGACCGTTCCGATAGGCTGGGGTGCGGCTGCGACGTCGGCCGCTGCCCGATGCAACCGCATCAGCGATGCGCTGCTCGGCGGTCAGCATGTCGGCGATCGACTGGTACATGACCTCGCTGCCGTCCGCGAACTTGGTCCGCAGCACGCCGCTGGCAATGCACTGGCGGATATTCACGAGATCGGCCGAGGTGAAGGCCATCAGACCAAGTCGCCTCGAGCTGCCGCGAGCGCCATGCGGATGGTGCCGGCGCAGATCGGGACCAAGGCCTGGTCGTCGTAGGTCAGCAGCCTGCTTTCGAGCAGACGTTCCAGCGGGCCTTGCGAGGTGCTGGCGTATCGCAGCATGTGATCCATACGCTCGGCCTTCGCCTGAGCGCGTAGCGTATCTCGGAGCGCATAGCCTTCCAGCGTCCAGATCTTGCGATTAGCGTCCTTGAAGGCGAGTTCCTCGCCGATCGCCTGATCATAGTTCTCCGCCGAAGCGCACGCGCTCTCGCCCGTCACAGTGAAGCCGTTCAGCAACGTCAGCACGCAGACGGTCAGCGTGCCCGTGAGGCGGTGGTAGGAAGTACCGACGATGACGTTCTCAACCTGGTCAGGTGTCACCTTCGGCGCCGGCCGTGCGGCAATGCGATCGTCTAGGTCGGACATCAGCGTCTCCCTCCGAAATAGCTGCCCCGGGCGCGGCCGGTGAGCGGATTGACCTTGCGGGCCTTCGGCTTCGCCGCAGGCCGTTCGGCCTCGGCAGTGGTTTCGACCGGTGGCTCAGCGCCGGCGCTTGGCAGCTCGGAAGGCTCCGATCGCGCCGGCTTAGGCTTCGGTGCCGCTCGGCCGAGGATCCTTGCCCATTTCGCAGTGCTCCAGCGGTCGATCCCGAGCGCGTAGGCAGCGCCGCGGGCGTACACGCGGCAGTCGATCGCCTCGTTGCGATCTCGGGTCTTCTGCCACTCCTGAGTGGTTCGGCCGGTCCGCTTGTTTTTCTTCGGCACGAGCTGCTCGGCGACGAGCTGCTGTAGCCACTCCGCGTCGACACCTTGCGGCAGGTGCATGTACCCCTCCGGGTACTCTTCACCGTCGAGCGGCTGGTCCAGGCGGAGCCAGCTGTAGGTCTCCGACTTGAACAACGAGACGGCGATCGTCCAGAGTTGCACGCCCCGCATGACCTTGCGGCCGCGCACCGTGATGTCCGTCCAGGTTGGGCCCATCACCGGCACGGAGGCATTGAAGCTGCCCACGCCCTTGATCGCCATCACCTCGCGGGGATGCTTGCGCGCCCAGTTGTAGACGTGCGTGGTCGACATGCCGTCGCCGGTGTCGATCGCCAGGCGTGACATGCGCATGCGGCGACCGGATGGTGCCTCCCACTCCTCGAGCAGGAAGGCGTCGAGCTCTTTCCAGACTTCCTTGCCGGCAGCATCGCCGTGAAAGACGCGGTGGTCGATCAGTACTGAGCGCAGGCCTTCGCCCCAGCCCCAGACACTTGCCTCGACACGCGGCGGGCTGCGCTGCACGTCGGCGCCGACGGTGATGCGGCCGACCCAGTCGGGAACCTCGCCCAAGCGCAGCTCCTTCGATCGCCGCTCGTACAGCCGCTGCCAGTCGGGCGCCTCGCCCTTCTCGATCCACGTCTCGCCCAGCGCGGTATTGGTCCAGACCTTGTACGTGTCCGGCTGCTTCCGCGCCTCGAGGAAGGCGGTGACCGTCGCCTCGAGCTTCACCCAGGAGGAATAGGCTTCCCAGATGTGGAACCCTGCGACGCCGGTGAACGGCGCCGTCGCGCGCCAGCCTGCGCCCTTGGCGGGCGCGGTGCGGACCGCCTCCCAGCGATCGGCGTCGTCCCAGATGCAGCCGTTATGCTCGCAAACGTAATGCGCCGTCGCGGGCTGGTGCTTGCCGGTCTTCGTCTTGTCCCAGCGCACCTGTTCCCACTTGAGGATCTGCTCCTCTCCACAGTGCGGGCAAGGCACATGGTAGTAGCGCTTGTCGGACTCCTCGAACTTGGCCTCGATGCGGCTAACGCCGGCGATCGTCGGGGTGGAGCCAGCGAGCTTGCGCCGGTTCCAGAAGTTGTTCGTCCGCTTGTACGCCAGCGTGAGCGGGTCGCCTTCGACGCCGGCCGACGCGGGGTAGCGGTCGACCTCGTCGGCTAGGATAACCCGCATAGGACGGGATGCCAGGCTCGCTGGGCTGTTCGCGCCGACGACGACCAGCTGCCCGCCAGGGAAGCGCTTCTGCAGCAGCTTGTTACCGCTGTCCCGGCTCTTCGCGTCGGCGATTTTCGCGGTCAGCCTGGGCGTGTCCCGCACCATAGGTGCCAAGCGATCGGTCGACCAGCCGTTCGCCATCTCCAGCGTCGGCTGCATCACCATGATCGGCGCCGGGTCCTGGTCGATGAAGTACCCGGCGATGTTGTTGATGATCTCCGTCCACCCGACCTGGGCGGACTTCATCACAACGACCTCGTCGATCGACGGGTCGCTGACGGCGTCCATGATGCCGCGCTGGAACTCAGCCCGACTTGTGTTCCACTGCCCGGGCTCGGCGCTTGCTTCGGGGCTTAGCTTCCGGTGCTGGTCCGCCCACTGGCTCACCGTCAGGCGCGGCGGCGGCGTGAACACCGGCCACCATTCCCGCGCTGTCTCCGCCAGCTCCTGGCTCGCTACCAGATGAATCGCGATCGTCGCTTGCCGGCTCGGCGTTGACGATGGTCGTGGCGAGCTCGGCGAGCGCTTCATGCACGAGCTCCGTCAACCGCTCCTGGATCGCCACCGCTGACTTCATGCCGGCGATCGCCGGCGCGCACTTGCTCGGCATCGCGAGCAACTTGGCGCGGACGCGGGCGAACGCGCCCTGCACCGCAAGGGTGACCAGCGGCCGAGGCAGAAGTTCGCGCCGCGTCTGCGCGTTTTTCATTTCAGCTTCTTCGGCCTTCGCCTCGGCGAGGCGCGCCTTGTGCTGATCGATCTTCTTGCCGCCGAGCCCGCCCGCCTGGGCGGCGCTGTAGCTGGAAAGCGCGGCGACAAATTCGCCGAGCGTGGCGCCATCGCCTGGCATCTCGCCTTTGGCGCGGAGATCCGAAATCCAGCGGCTGGACTTGCCGAACAGGCCCGCCACTTCACTGAGTGTGGGCGTGTAACCCGCCAAATCCATGGGTTTTTGCCCCAATGATGATGAAGTACGCAAAATGCCTGTAGCTAGCGGACCGTGGCGCCTTTGCCCCCCGCATACGGATCTTTCGGCGGAGGACCCAAAGGTAGGGGGGGGGTCGGGCCGGGCCGTGGCAACCCGCGTGCCATTTCGAGGTCAGAAGGCACTCGATCGGCCCTTCGGCACTCGGATCGTCGCATTCTCGATGGCGGCGATCACTTCGCTTCGTAGTTGCGTCGCGCTCGAATCAGAACGCAGTCACTTTCGGTTGAAGCCCGGCTCGGCACTCGGCCGGGTTGGCTGTGCTGGCGCAACGGTCGACAGGCTGCGTGCAGGCAGCGAGTAACAGGGTAGCGGCGAACACGAGTGCGGTCTTAGGAACAGGGTTCGGGTGATTGGTCTCGGCTGAGAAGGATCTCACCAGACGCACCGGCGACCGTCCTTGCTGGTCTCGAGCGGGGGATTTACTGCCTTGGCTGCTGTGCCGCGTACGATCGCGCGGATCTCGCCGGCGGTACGCTCGAGGTCGTCATGCACGCCCCGGCGCACTGTCAGATCACGCTCCGAGGTTTCATAGCGTTCGGCGAGCACAAACAGGTAATCGCCAAGGTCGCGCAGGCGCGTGCCATGCGAGGGGGCGGTTGGTGCGGCCATCGCCACCTCCGATGCTGGATATGCTTACGACATCCTCCGCGACGCATCGCGTGGACTAGTAACGGGCGCGCAAGAGCCGAGGCTCCAGATCGTCTTTCCCGAAAGCCGCTTAGGCGGCGGAGCTCCGAAGAGCGCCGTTGTCGTTTAGAGGAGCTGGCAGTACCCGCCAACCCTCAATTTTCCATGAACGGGTGCCGAAGCGCACGTGCGCGTACGGACCGTTGGAGCGTTCGAACACGCCACGGATGCCGACCAACGCGGGCATGTCGGTCACCTCGACCTCAGTGCCGCCCGCCAGTCCGATAGGCGCTCGCCGCAACGCGGCCCGCTGTTCGCGCTCGTGCTCCCGCTCGGCTCGTCGGCGAGCATCTGCATGCTTAATGGCCGCGATCCGGATCTTCTCAGCGGCTGCGTGGCTTTCGGCCGCATGCATAGCGTCGATCGTTGCGGCCGCTTCAGCCTCCTCGGCTCGCAGGCCGGAGATCTCCGTTTCATGGATTTGCGGCACGCGACCGTCGACGATGAAGACGGTGAACTTTGGATGCGGAGTGCGATCCGAGTTTGAGGCGTTGATCAAATCGCTCAGGAACGTCTCGCGAGCGAAGACGAAGGTAGGCAGGATCGGGATCTGGCTTTCAAGGGCGCGCTTGCCCGAAGGTGTGTTCGCCCGAACGTAACGGCGCAACGTTCGCGCGGGAGTCCAAGCCTCAAGCCCGACATCGTTGAGCGATTGAGCCAGCGGCAGCGTGTGACCGCCGCTCGTCCGCAGGATGATCCAGCGACTCATGCCGAGGCCATGTCCAGCGTGACCGCCTGCCACGGTGCATCGCTGGCGTTGCGGCGATGAAATCGCACGTAGGATCGAGAACCGGTCACGCGCATGCTTTCGCGGATCGCTTCCATAGCCCTCAGCCACTTCGGGTCTTCGATCGCCACGCGTAGCAACATGAAAACCTCGGCACGATTGATCGTACCTTCCTGATCGACCGAGAAGACGCGGTTCACCAACGCCCGCAATTGCACGCCACTTGTTGCGGCCCACTCGTTCAGGCACTCATCGATGAGCGACTTCGCAGCCTGGATCTCGGGCCCGAACTCAATCTGGTCGGCCACCGAAACCGATACGCGCATGGTGGCGTCGAAGGCGCTGAGCGTGATGTTGCCTTTGCTGCCGCCGATCTTTGCTCCGTACTCCTGCGCGATCAGCGCCTGGTGCGCGCCGACCTGCTCATAGACCCTTCGCTTGAAAGCAGCGATTTGCGCCGATAGATCGTCGGCTTCCGCGGTGAGATTCCGAACCAGCTCATCCATGAGGAGGTCGGCCGCCTTGATCGCGCCGATCGGCACGAGCGCGCCCTTGGCGTCGCGGAGGTACGGCTGGCCGCCGACGTCGATCGCAGCGGGATGTGAAGCGGCGCCCATCAGCTAATTCCTGCCGCAAGCGCGCCGGCGCTCATAATCGAGCGGGCGTTGGTCAGGGTCATGCGCGCTGCATTGCCGCGAGCGACCTCTGTCATGATCTCGCTGTACTGCGCCTTGGAGAGCACCACCTGCTCGCCCTCGATAGCGTGGAGCGCGGCGAGCGCCCTTGGAACGTTGATCATGTCACCCCCGGCTAATCTACGTCGGGGAGGTACTCAAACGGAGGGATGGCGTGCAGCTGACCAAATGTAGAGGGGGCCTGTATAAGTTCACCCAGCGGGGCAGCGTGCTTATAGCCAAGCATGCCGAGCGCTTGTTCGATCGCGTGACGACACCGGACTACATCTCTGATGGCAATACCGCGGCGTGAAGCCGGCCGGCGCTCTAGGTATCCTTCTCGAACGAGCTGGTCGACGAACTGCCTGGCCCGCGAGATATGTACGGTCGGACGCATAGCGTCCGCAATCTCGCCATACGACGGAGCGGTACCGGATCGTGAAATCCGTTCTACGATATAGGCCAGCGCTTCCACTCGGCGGAGTGGCGCTGGAGCGGCCCCCTGCATGGCCGGATCGTACCAAATATTTCGGCCTGCCGCCACTGTGCCACGGTTCATCCGCGCAGCCTTCGCACGGCCAGAACCCAGTCTTTTTCCGTCTGCGGTCCCCAGCTCGGCCCATTCGGCGTCTGATGCGTGACCTTGATGCGCTCAGGCCGGCCGAGGCATTTGGAGCAGCGCAGATGCTTACTGAGCCGCGAAATGTGGGTGTCCCAGAGGTGCATGCGATACCAGCGCTCCAGGCGCTTTGCGTCCACCACGCTTTCGTTCGCGCAATGGAAAGAGCACTGAACATGCAAATTCGCATCGCGTCTGGTGACGTCCCAAAGCGTCTCGAATCGCTGGTTCATGCCCATGCCGGCGATGTAGAACGAAGCAGGAACAGTAGGAAAGCGCACGCCGGCGCCTGTTTCGGTAACTGAAAGCACGAGGATGGGCTATGAAGGGGCAGCTGCCGATCCCCTCCGAAGGTGGGCAGTCAGAGCCGGGCGGAGTCGTTAACCGCCCGGCTCGCTCGCTGCGGTCTTTGGGCTTCAAACACGGCGGAGAACCCCTCCGCCGCGTTCGATCAATCAGCTGAGATTTACCGCTGCACCTCACTACAGCGATTTCGTCCATACCCCCGGGGTACCCCTTGTGTACTGCCGAATTCAGCAGGCGCTAAGCGGATCAGTTTGCGCCTTCTTCCGAATGCCCGCCAAGATGATCTTGTACCATGCTTTTCGCTTCGCTGACCGTCTTGCCGGCTTTCTTGACAACCGCCTTAACGGGTTTGGCCACGGCTTCCACGGCCGTTTTGGCTTTACGCCCGAGACCGATTTTATGAGCCATTGCGCGTCGGACTTCCGAATACGCTGGAGCGACCATCGGGTAGTCAGCCTTGAGGTTGTAGCGCTTGCGATACTCGGCCTCGGTCAAGCCGTTGGTCGATAGGTGACGACGAAGCGCCTTATAGGGTTTGCCGTCGATCAGCGAAATAATGAAATCAGGGTTCGACAGAGACTTTTTAGCGGATACTGCCGGAGTGTAATCTACGGAAGGTGCCTCGGCAGCCCCAGTAAGAGGTTCCGGCTGCGACAACTGGCTAAGGGCGCTATGCATCTGCCTAAGGAATACAGGCACATCATCAGCCGATACGCGAGTATTATTATTTCCAAGCCAAGCAATAGTAAGTTCTGTCGCAAGCTCGACATTGTCGATCTGATCAGGCATTCATTATTCTCCAAAGCAGCGTAGTGTGCTCAAGTGGCGGATAATAAGGTACAAAACAAGCCCATGATCATGTTCAGATACATTTCGTAAGCAATTATGGCTGTGAGCCTGCTCTTGTCTCCTGATGGCAAATCATCGTTGGAATTTGCAGCCGATGATATCGAGGCTGTGCGGCAGGCAATTACCCACCTATTCGGCGAGGCGACCTGCGAGACGCGCGCATCCTACGCCCGGGCAGCGTTTAGCGGGGAGACCTTTCCGTTCAAATATGGATGGGACGATCCGTGTCTGATTGCATTGACGCAAGCCGGTAGTCACCTGCTCACTCAGATCGAACGGAGGCTGTCCGGAACGGCATCACAATAGGGATGTGAGATGACGTCCTCACCGCGCCAAAGTTTAGAAAGAGGACCGAGATGCGGCGGGCTACTGTGCAGCCGCGCGACGGAGATACCCTCTGCCGTTTTTATAAGTTTCTCGGGCGAAATCGCCAGAAGGTCAAAGTGGGACGCCGCACCCGTACCCCCATCTTACCCCCCTGGTTTCGGAAAGTCGGAGCGTCTGAACGCCACGGGCAGCCGGCGGTCCTTCTTGTCCTAGAGACCGCGACGGAGTCAATGTGCCACTAAGGAAAGCGCAGGTTTTACTTGCCGTGCAGATCGCGCATCGAAGATCGCTGCAGCTATAAAGGTCACCATCACCGCCAAAGCTACCGTCGCATAGTAGACCTCGTTCCCACCATCCAGGCGGTCCCAAGCCACCGCCAGTAGGTACGTTAGGAAAGCACTAAAAACATAGCACTTTAAAGTTTGCCGTCCCAAACAGGCCAATGCTCGAATCGGAGGAAGCTTCGGGATACGTTTGCTAAGCGTTAGAAGTCCACAGTAGAGTGTAATAATCACCACAGCGTGCACTATGCGGAGTGCGCCAAGGTTTCCCTTGCTCATAAGTATTCTGCTTCCATGAATTGCTTCTTCGACATGGTAAATCTTAGCCATCGCAAAAATGGCTGCAATAGACATGATGACGAATGTGATCCATTTTCGGTTCTCCAGTAAATCAAAAATACTTTCATGGATGCGCTTTGCGCCGAGGATTAGTGGGATAAAGAATAATAGCTGCCATGCGACAGGATTGAAGGTTGACCGAACGCGATCTGGATCAAGCAGGTGCGTCGCCGTTGCGAGCTGACAGAGTATCCATAGCGTTATAGAAACGGCTGCTAGAGCCAATGGCGACTTACGATGCACCCACAAGGCGGCAGGTGTGAGAAGCATGAAGATTACGTACATTTGAAGCACGTCAAGAAGGACCGGAGCCTTCAATAAGCCAAAAAATGTAATCAGCGCTGTCATTGGAGCGGTAATTATAAGATCAGCGCGCCATTTAGCTGCTTCTATTTCACTCATTAAAATAATAATTGGAAATAAAGCAGTTAGAAGCAGGGCATTATGCCAGTACAGTGACAGGGCCCGTCTTAATAACGCCTGAGAGGGTTTGGGCTTCTTTATGTAAACTAGTCCAACCATGTATCCAGACATGATTACAAAAAGAGACGCCGACGAAGAATAGCCAAGAGCCGTAGGCGTTACGATTTCGAGACCCGTGAAACCGTAAAGTTTGAACGCCTCCGTTATGTGGTTGATCACGATCGTTAGCATCGCGGCCCCGCGAATGATGTCGATTCGCGCGTCTCGCAGCCTTGGCGTTGTAATCATCGGATGTGCTTCCCCCCGGCTGATCCGTATCTTTACCGCTTATGTTTATCGTTGAACCCATAGCGGCGGACAACCCCTCCGCCGCGTCGGAGCCAAAGCTGCGGAATTGCGCGGGCTGCGGCCGGTGAGGCTTAGACGTTTACCCCCGCGTTACCCCCAACGCTGACGATAATGCGAGGTTCGCATGCCAAGCCCCTCAACGTTTGCTGAAATTCATGTTAAGAACAAAAAAAGAACAGGAGGCCGAGTCGAGTTGGCGCGCGCGGTATATCGATCGACACCAGGCTGTGAGCAGGGCTGCACCCATTGCCGCATCAGCTGCGCCGCCTTGGCTGAGCTGCGCGATGACCGGCATCGGGAACTGATCGATGCGAGGGCTGATTATCGTTCTGATCCGACTGAGCTTCTTCGATCTCGTCTGAAGCGGCGCGAAGAATTATGGGGAAGCTCTTGGCGAGCTCATGAACGAGCTCGTCCCCAACCAATCCTGGAGACGCCTGGAAAAACCCAGACAGCGCATCCTCGAGAGCTGCTGTGCTCGGAAGGGTGACAGGTTTGCCTGAAACCTTTCGGCCGGACATCGACTGAGCAACGCGCAGTAGTGACCGACGCTCGTCCTGTTCTAAAGCATCAAAGCAGTCTAGTAACTCGCGCGATTCGGAACTGAGCGAACGCTGTTCCGGACCTTCCGAGCTCGGGTCGTCTGTCTCGCAGCTCAGGTACGCTGGCGTCGTACCGATCTCCCGTGCAATACGGTGGATGTGGCGGCTGCCTTGGCTGTTCCCGGATGCCAAGCGAGCGATCGCTTGCTGGCTGACGCCTACACGTCGTGCCAGCTCAGCCTGCGAAATGCCGGCTTGCGCCATCTGCGCGCGAAGGCGCTCCCCATTGAACACCGGCAAGGTAGGTACACAAATAATATTGTTATGCGACAACCGTTGTCGGATTGACGTACCAACAACGCACGTTGTATCCGTTAGTGGATGGAACACGAATCAACTCCCGTTGTAGCTCTGGCTCGGGCGGTCAGCCATGCTGGATCGCAGGCGGCGTTCGCGCGGCTGATTGGTGTAACTCAACAGGCGGTCAGCAAATGGACGGCCGACAGCAAGCCGTTGCCGCACATGCACGTCCTTAAGGTCGAAGCGGAAACCGGCATCTCTCGCCACGAGCTGCGACCCGACCTCTACCCGCTCGAAGGAATCGGCAAGCCGCCTGCGGCGCCTATTCACGACGTCACCGGCATGGAGCCGGCACGATGAGCGCGCCGTTCACGCCAGAGCAGGAAGCGCGCATTCGCGAGATCGCGCGAGAGGAAGCCGAAGCGGCTGTTCACCGCTTCGGCGCGAAGGTTACTGCGGCTCCCAGTTCGGGTCGGAAGCTCGGGCGATGACGGCTTCCCAATCCAGTTCTTCGATGAGGGTATCGAGGATCGGTCCCTCCACATTATCCTCGACGTGGTCACTGGCGTGCAACTTGGCTGCCCTTCGCTCCAGCGTTGTTTTAACATCCCGCGCGAACTCGGGGCCAAAACGCTTGCCGGCTGCGTGCAGAATGGCAACGCCGAGTTCCATCGCCCACACCGCGTTATTGGCCGGTGCGTACACGTTACTGTCTTCCATCGTGGCGATGTCTTCAAGCGAAAAGCCTTGCTCGACCAAGTTCTGGCGGTGCTCATCGGTAAACGGCCGCCAGCCAAACGGTTTCTCGGACAACAGCTTTCTCCTTCGTGCGTTGGTGGAACATTGCACGATAGCCGGATGGGGTCGGGCGTCCAGCCCGGCCCCGGAAGGACGCTCACCATCTGCACTCTGCCTTTCAGCTCGTTTGATCGCTGTCGGATTGCACATTCTGCGCAGTATCGTCCCCACAGATCGGCCGTCCGTTTTCGCGGTGACGGCATGACGAAGCCCAAAGCGCCTATGTCGATCGACACTGCCCTAGCGCGGATCGCTGGCCAGTTTCCCAACGGCTACAAGGATCTCGCGCGCGTCGTGGACAGACACGAGGCGACGGTCAGAGCGTGGGGAGACGCCGACAAGCCCGATCAGCAGATGCCGCTCCCGGCGGCGATCATGCTGGACATCGCCTACATGCGCGAAGGGGGCCAAGGCCGGCCCCTTTTTGAAACGTATGCGCTGCAGGTCGAGGTAGAACGCGAGAAGGCTTTCGCCAGCGAGACTGCCTTGGCGCAACGAGCGTGCGTACTGATCCGGGAAGGGGCGCAGGCTAACGAAGCCGTTGTGCTCGCAAGTTTGCCGTTCGCTACGCCTCGCGATCGTGTGACAGCGATCAAAGAGTTGCAGGACGTGATCCGCGAAGCGACTTCTGCGATCGCGCTGCTGGACCTGCCGACCGAGCCCGCGATCGAGCAGCCGCCCTGATCGTCCAGCGCTGACCTGACCAACACCACCATCGTCTCTGCCGAGCCCGTCGCAATCACGCGATTTCGGGCGCGGCTTTCTGCTGCCTGAAGGAATGCCAGTGTTCGTCCCGAATGACGTCGAGCTTGAGCGTGTCCGCGCTGAACTGCTGCAGTTGCTTTCGACAGTCGGCAAGCATCGCCTGACTGCGCGCGACAGTGACAAAACGCGTTCGCCCAGCACGCGTGAAGCGGCGGTCTATGACGGTCTGGCAGCGGCGGAAGCGCGTCTGTTCGAAGCGTTCTTGGTGTTTCCTCAAGTCGCCAAGCTGCCGGCATGACCCCGGGCGCATATCTTAAGATGCGTCGCTGCGCGGCCGGGAAATCTGTCGCTGATGTTGCCGCAAAAATCGGCACCATGCCGCGTATTGCCGAACACATGCGCGCCGAGCTGATCGAGTTCATCGAGGCAGATGCGACGCCGGCGAGCTTCGATGCGATCGTCGCGTTTAACAACGTCTACCCGTTCGACTTCGACGTGCTCGCCACCTTGGTGCGCATCAGCATGGGCGGAGATCTCCCGGCGCCGCAGCTATGCCGCATCTGCGCGTGCAGCGACTTCGACCGTTGCGTAGCGGCAACCGACTTCTTCGGTGCGCATCCATGCGGCTGGGCCCGGCCCGATCTCTGCACGCGATGCGCCAGCCTAGGCACGGTCGCGTGAACGACTTTCCACCACCATCCCCCCGCGCGGTGCGCGGCGCGCGCCTCGCCCTCGACGTTGCGACAGGCCTCGCAGGCGTCGCGCTCGCCTTTGCCCTGAGCAGCCACCTCACGCCTGCTTTGGTCGCCCTCACGATCGTCGTCGTGATCGCGGTCACCGCTTTCATTATTCTCTTAAGGGAGTTCGCCCGGTGAAGCCCAACCTAATGCTGCTTGAGCGCCATGAGGCGCATATCATCCACCGCCAGGATTGCCGCTGCCCTAAGTGTCGGCGTCCAATGAACCAGGTGACGCGCAGCTCGGCGCTGTTCGCCGGCGGCATGGCGCTCGGCTTCGCAATCGTCGCGGTCCAGGGCAATCTGGAGGCAGCGCTCCGCGCGCTGTTCGGCCTGTGAGCGAGAACATCGCCGCCGACCAGCTGCGCCTCCTGATCGAGCGCATCGAGCGTCTCGAGGAAGAGAAGAAGGGCATCGCTGACGACATCAAGGATGTCTACGGCGAGGCTAAATCGACCGGCTTCGACGTGAAGACGATCCGCACGATCGTCCGCCTGCGCAAGCTGGAGAAGCATCACCGCGACGAGGCGGAGGCGCTGCTCGAGACCTATAAGCAAGCGCTGGGGCTGGCGTGATGGCGAGCGAGCTTTTTCCGCCCCCAAAGCCGATGGACACTGCACCACAGGATGGCACGAACATCCTGCTCTGGTGCCCACGATCAGCCGCTTGGAAAATCGGCAGCTGGAACGACGATCGCAATTCCCAGAAGCCGCGGCCGTTCTGGAACCACTCGCCTTGGCGCATAAGCGAAAGTCGCGCGGAAGTGCCGACTGCTTGGATGCCGATGCCGCCAAAGGTGCTCATCGCACCACCAAGCTTCTAAATGCCCTGCGAGCACGTCACCATGCCAGGCGGAGGAACCGCGATCGTCTGCTCCTCGCACCGCCGGCAGCGGTGCGCGTGCGGCCGCGTGGCAAATCGCCTGTGCGATTGGAAGGTGCCGACCAAGCGTAGCAAGACCTGCGACGCGCCGATCTGTCGAATGTGCAGCACGTCGCCGGCGAAGGACAAGGATCTTTGTCCGGAGCACGGCAAGGCCTTCAAAGTGTGGAGGGCTGCTCGCGCTGCAGGCGCTGCAATCCAGCCGGAGCAGGGCTGATGCCCAAGGGTGCGCGCATACGCGCGGGGAAGACCCGCATGCAGGCCGAGCCTTGCAGCTGCGTGGAGTGCCGCGCACTCGACCGCGCGCATCCACGTGAAGGAGTCCAGCTGTGCCTGTTGCCCAGCTCGCGATCCCAGCCAAGCGCAGCGGTCCGCAAATCCAAAACCGCGCAGAAAAGCGCTGTTGCGGCCCTCAAATCAGGAGGATCATTGTCATGAACGCGTTTGCGACGATTCAGAAGACAAGCGAGGAAGTCTACCCTACCGGTGCCGAGCTTTTCGAAGCTATCCGGACCGAAGCCGTTGCGCGCGGAACAACGCCACTGGACTTGGTTCGTCCCCTCACGCCGTTCCCGTCTGCCTGGCTGCGCCAGATCGCAGCAGCAGCACAGCCAAAGCCGCTTACAATCCAGCGAGTCCGCGCGCTAATCGCAGGCAGGCCCATACCTGACAAGCTGGACGAAAGTGCGGTCATATCAGCGCCTCGTGGTGATCCTGAGAAGATTGTGCTTCAGGCACTGATCGATGCCGCAGAAAGCGGTGTGCGCTGCCCCACGAACACAGAGGTGGCGAAGCTGCTCGGGTGCGATCTGAACTGGTCGGGCGGGGAGGTGCTGCGGCGGCTTGAAATGCGCGGCCTGATCTCTGTTCGGCGCTTCAAGAACTCGCGCGACGTGACGATCGTAGCTACCGGCGCGCGAACAGCGGAAGCTGGCACCGAGGAGGAGCGTGCCCTCCTAGCGGAGATTGCAGTACCGCCGTCTCTGCCAGCGGCGGTGCTTATCCCGCTTGTACGGCCGCAGGCTGCGGTCGCGCCTTACGATGCGGATCCGAGGCCGCCCGCCTGGTCGCGAGATCCGTGCTCCCGCTGCGCTGTAAGAGGTGACCTTGGCTGCGCTCACCAGCGGCCGTTTGAACCAATCCGAATGGGGGCAGGACGATGAGCGCCGCCGTTCCCTTCGATCAAGCATGCGTTGCAGCGCTTGGGAAACTGTCGTCGGACATTAACGGGCGATCGGCGCCTCCGCCGATCGGTGAGCCGTTGCTGCTTGATGCTCATGGCCGCGTGCTACTGCCGGTTCCAAACCATCCGGCCGCGCAACCCGACCTTGTTCGCTAGCTGCGCTCGATGTTTGAAACCAAGAAAGTCTGGTGTCAGCTCCACGCGGGCATGACCTTGCAGTGGGCGCCGATGCTCGAAGCTGGTGGCATGCTGCTCGAGGTGCGGGGCGGCGCACCCGATGGCGACGAGACACGCGACGGTGCCGCTGTCTTCCTGACCTTCGACGGGCTCGCGGGATTTATCTGCGATCTGCAAGCGATCGCTGTCAGCTTGTCGGTGCCTTCATGAGCCGAGCGCCAAAACCAACGCTAAGCCAGGCGAAGAGCAGGGGGGTACCTTCTGCGCGCGGCCGCTTCCTCCGCATCAACGACGTGATTGCCACGACCGGGCTGAGCCGCACGACAATTTACCGGCTGATCGAGGCCGACGAGTTTCCGCGTCAGCATCAGCTTACCAAGCGGTCAATCGGCTGGTGGGAGGCTGACGTCTCCGCGTGGTTGGAGAGCCGTCACCGCAACGCTGCCTAGGATCAAGGCCTCGCCGGAAGGGGGCACCCTTGGGGGCACCGGCGGAAACCGCATCAGAAAAAGTTGAGTAATTCGGGGAAGTTATTATGATTACGCCAGCAGTAGCCCTGTCCACCAACCTTCCCGCCGGGGGCTCCGGCGGACCTGCGGAATCAGCCGGTGAACGAAGCCACGTCGACCTTAGCGACGTGACCGGAGTGCTGACCGCACGACCGGCACCATCCTTCCGACGATGATATCGACGCCGCGAGCGTTGGGATGCAGCCCGTCCGCCTGGATCAGCGCGCGGTTGCCCGCCACGCCGGCGAGGAAGAACGGGTAGAGCGGCGCGTGGTGCGCCTTTGCAAGCGCCGGGTACATCGCCTCGAACCTGGTGACGTAGTGCGCGCCGAGGTTGGGCGCCGCACGCATGCCGGCGATCAGCACCGGGATGTGGCGCGCCTGCAACTCGGTGAGGATCGCGTCGAGATTGGCGCGTGCCTGCGCTACCGGCAGCCCGCGCAGCATGTCGTTCGCGCCGAGTTCGACGATGACGAGATCGGGCGGCGCACCCAGCCCCCGCAGCCCCCAGCGCAGCCGTGCCCGCGCCTGCGCGGCGGTATCGCCGGCGACACCGCCGTTGCGCACCGTCGCCGCGACTCCTGAACGGCGCAATGCCGCCTGAAGCCGGGTGGTGAAACCCTGTTCGGGCGGCAGGCCGTAGCCGGCGGTGAGGCTGTCGCCGAACGCCCAGATCATCGGCGCCCCGGGGCTGGCGGCGGCGGGCGTCGCGACAATCGCCAGTGCGAGATGGACAACCGCCCGCCGCCACCCATATCGCAACGTCTGTGACCATTTCTGCATCCCCCGCCGATAGCGCGCTGATCGCCGCGCGCAACATCTCGCTGTCGCTGGGCCGCCCGCCCGCGCGCGTCGACATCCTGCGCGGCATCGACCTGCGGGTGGAGGCGGGTGAAAGCGTGGCGTTGCTCGGGCCGTCGGGGTCCGGCAAATCCTCGCTGATGGCGGTGCTCGCGGGGCTGGAGCGGCCCAGCGGCGGCACGGTGCGCGTGGCCGGGCTGGATTTCGTCGGGCTGGACGAGGATGCGCTGGCAGTCGCACGGCGCGGGCGGATCGGCATCGTGTTGCAGGCGTTCCATCTGCTGCCGACGATGACCGCGCTGGAGAATGTCGCGGTGCCGCTCGAACTCGCCGGCGTGCGGGATGCGTTCGCGCGTGCGGAGACGGAGCTGGCCGGTGTGGGCCTCGCCCACCGCATCACGCATTATCCCGCGCAGCTTTCCGGTGGCGAGCAGCAGCGGGTGGCGATCGCGCGTGCGCTGGTGGCGCGGCCGGCGCTGCTGTTCGCGGACGAGCCGACCGGCAATCTCGATACCGCGACCGGCACCGCGATCATGGACATGCTGTTTGCCCGCCATGCGGAGAGCGGTGCGACATTGTTCGTCATCACCCACGATCCCGCGCTGGCGGCGCGGTGCGCGCGGGTGATCGAACTGGCCGATGGCCGCATCGTCGCCGACCGGCGTGCGGATCGGCCGATCTCTTGAGCATCGCCTGGCGGCTGGCGTTGCGCGATCTGCGGCGGGGCGGGCGTGGCCTGTTGCTGCTCGCGCTGTGCCTGTTCCTCGGCACCGCGGCGCTGGCCGGGATCGGCAGCCTGTCCGCCAGCATCCTCGCCGCGCTCGACGCGAACGGTCGGGAGATCGCCGGCGGCGACGTCGAGTTGACCGTCTCGCAGCGGCGCGCCACCGTCGCCGAGCTGGCGGCGTTTGGGGCCGCCGGGTGGGTGTCCGAAGTCGTTTCCACGCGTGCGATGGCGGAGTTCGGCGGCGCGGCGGGGCCGGTGCTGGTCGACCTGCGCGGCGTCGATACCGCCTGGCCGCTGGTCGGGCGGTTTCGCCTGGCGGCAGGAGCGATCAGCGCGCGCCCGCATGGGCGTGAGATCGCGATCGCGTCCGCGCTGGCGGATCGGCTTGGGGTGAAGGTCGGTGATACGTTGCGGATCGGCATGGCGCCGCTGCGCGTGATCGGCATCATCGCCACCGAGCCTGATCGGCTCGGCGCGGGCTTCGCGCTCGGCCCGCCGGTGCTGGTCGATCTCGCCGGTCTGGACGCGACCGCGATCGTGCAGCCGGGTAGCCTGTACGAAAGCCACTACCGGATCGTGCTGGCGCGGCCGGACATCGCGCAG